>Ga0187870_1000316_pt1 | contig 58522 bp, 44 predicted proteins | sample June2016WEW_13_1_3_FD_132974 | JGI IMG/M metagenome (GOLD analysis project Ga0187870, IMG submission 132974) | Peatland microbial communities from SPRUCE experiment site at the Marcell Experimental Forest, Minnesota, USA - June2016WEW_13_150 | ecosystem: Environmental > Terrestrial > Soil >...
TGACCTCGGCTATGGGGACCTGGGCTGCTACGGCCAAACCCGGGTCAAGACGCCTAGCCTTGACCGGCTGGCCGCGGAAGGCGTGCGCTTTACCAGTTTCTATGCCGGCAGCACGGTCTGCGCGCCTTCGCGTTGCGCCCTGATGACCGGCCTGCACACCGGTCATGCTTATGTGCGCGGCAACGCGGCCCTGGCGCTCCGGCCCGAGGACGTGACGGTGGCCGAAGTCCTCCAGCGGGCGGGGTATCACACCGGGTTGGTGGGCAAATGGGGGTTGGGCAACGAAAACACCGAGGGCGTGCCTCAGAAAAAGGGGTTCGATGAGTTTGTCGGGTTCCTGGACCAGACCCACGCGCACGATTACTACACCGATCACCTTTGGCGCTACGACCCGACCACCGGGTGGGACAAAGAGGAAACCCTCTATGAGAACCTCGACGGCAAGAAGCAGCTCTACGTTCAGGATTTGTTCACGACCGCCGCGACCAATTTTGTGCGCATCCACCGGCCCGACCGGTTCAATCAATTCCGGCCTTTCTTCCTCTACCTGGCTTACACCATTCCCCACGCCAACAACGAGGAGGGCCGCCGGTCCGGCAACGGCATGCAAGTGCCGAGCGACGCCCCTTACACGGACCAACCGTGGCCGCAGACCGAGAAGAACAAGGCGGCCATGATCACGCGGCTGGATGGGGACATTGGCCGGCTCCTGGACCGGCTCCGGGAGCTCAAGCTGGACAACGACACCATTATCTTCTTCTCCAGCGACAACGGCCCGCACCAGGAAGGCGGGGTGGACCCGAAGTTCCTGGGGAGCGCCGGTCCGTTGCGCGGCCTCAAGCGGGACCTCTACGAAGGCGGGATTCGCGTGCCCATGATCGTGCGCTGGCCGGGCAAGATTAAGGCCGGCCGGGTCAACGATGAGCCCTGGGCCTTTTGGGACTTTCTGCCGACCGCCGCTGAAATTGCCGGCGCACAAGTGCCCGGGGAAATCGACGGCCTCTCGCTGCTGCCGACGCTGCTCGACCAGCCCCAAACCAACCGGCACGAGTTCTTCTACTGGGAGTTCCACGAACGCGGCTTCCAGCAGGCCGCGCGCATGGGCGACTGGAAAGCCGTCCGCCCCCAGGCCGGCCGGCCGCTCGAGCTCTACAACCTTAAGAGCGACCTCGGTGAGAAACATAACGTCGCCGACCAGAACCCCGAGGTGGTCGCAAAGATCGAAGACCATCTCAAGACCGCGCGAACCGATTCCGACCGCTGGCCCATCAAGCAGCCTGCCCAGGGCCCAGAGCCGTCCGCAAAAGACAACGGCGGCAAGCAGACGGACAGCGCCCAGCCCGCCGCCACACGCTAGCCGGGCCTGTTGAGCAGCGGTGGGGAGCGTGTCTGGGCAGCTCCCACCTCCGAAACCGGACGCGCATAGGGGCCATGAACCGGGCGGCTGCGGCAGTGGGGCAGGCGTCCCGCCTGCGATGAGGGCCTCTCGCCCTTGAAACCAACGCGGGCGAGACGCCCGCGCCGGCAGGCGGGACGCCTGCCCCACTACCCCGCGGTTGATGGAAAGCCTTGGCTGGCCCTGTAAACGCGCGCTTGCATTACGGCCGAAACGTGGCAGGTTGCTTGCACTTATATGATGGCCGGTTTTCCAAGGCCTGGTGAATCGGCGGCGGACTCGACGCAGTGGCCCTGTCAAAGCCGGAAATGCGCCCGGGAGCAGTCAGCGATTGGAAGCTTACATGAGCAGCGAACAGCCTATCGAACTTGAGGGTACGATTTCGACTGTACTGCCGGGCACCATGTTCCGGGTGAGACTGGACAACCAGCATGAAATACTGGCGCATCTCTCCGGCAGGATGCGCAAGCACTTTGTCCGGCTGACCGTGGGCGACCGTGTGCGGCTGGAAATGTCGCCCTACGACCTGACCAAAGGCCGGATTACCTACCGCCTCCGGTGAGGGGCGCTGGCCGCCGGGCGCAGAGCCAGGCGCCGGCGGCCTTTTTCTTCCGCGTGTCCAAGGAGTTTTTGGACCAGGACCGGGGTGCAGCTTCGAGCGGCCGATTTGGCCCTTGGGCCTTATTCCAATTCGCGTTGGAACCGGGCGTTGTGCCGAGCTGTGCCATTCGTTTTAAGCCGCGGCCGGGCCAGTTTTTTGGCAAAAATGGCCAATGTGGCCAATGCAGCCAATGTGGCCAATGCAGAGTTCCGCTCGGTTGCGGTGCCGCCGGGGCGGGACGCCGCCGTGGTTCTCTGGCCTGCTTTATTTGCTACTGATTCTCTTGCTTTAAACGCTTCGGGAAAAGGGGGTCTGGGCAGCAACGGCGAGGCCGGAAGACGCTTTCCAGACAATTGAGGGACCACGGCGGCCGTCCCTCACGGACCGTGAGGGGAATTGCCTCGCTTTCCCCCAACTACGCTGGCGGCGCTCAGGAAAGCCGGCGGCGGCGTTCGCTGTCCGCGGCCTGGGCCGGCCGCCCCCAGTCTTCAGAAGAACGGGTCTTGACCTCGGCAAAGACCAGGCAGTTTGTACCATTTCTCATAACTTTTATGTAGCTGACACCCAAGCACTTGCAATTCGCCCTTGCCCGCGGGTATCCAATAAACCGGTGGCGCCTCAAGAAGCAAATTCGCGTCAGTTTGAACTGGACACAGCCGGGGCGGCAGTTAGCATTAGCCAAACTGACATAGAAAGGCTATACCATGACCAAGTGCGGCTACTGCGGCTCAACGATCCTCATCGGCGGTGTGCGTGCGGGCGACCAGCGCTTCTGCAACAATAAATGTCACCAGAACGCCTACATCCTGAGCGTCACCAAAAACGTCCCGACCGACATGCTCGAACGCGAGGTCGAGGAAGTCTGGCGCGGCAATTGCCCTAGATGCCACCAGCTTGGTCCGATTGATGTCCACAAAGTTTATAAAGTCTGGTCCGCCCTCATCCTCACCCGATGGACGACTAGGGCGCAGGTCAGTTGCCGCTCCTGCGCCACCAAACGGCAGCTTGGCGGCGTCGCCTTCTCGTTCTTCTTCGGCTGGTGGGGATTCCCGTGGGGACTCATCCTTACGCCCGTCCAGATCACGCGAAACATCATCGGCATGAGCCGCGGTCCGGATTCCTCGCGCCCTTCCGACGACCTGCAAAAAATGGTCCTCGTCAAGCTCGGCGCGCAAATGATTGCAAGCCAGAAAGCCGCTGCGAATCAGCCGCCCACATCGCCAAAATGAAAACACCCGCATGATCAGGCGGTTTGAACGTCAGCCTGACTCGAGAACTGGCCGAGCTCAACCATATCGATAAGGCCGTTCCATGGGGAAAGCGTTGGGCAAGTGGCGTATTTCTTCCCCACGGCGCCATCGGCCAGAAGCACTTCCACGATGTCGAAGCGGACTTTTACGGCCGGCCGGCCGAGCAGGGTCAGGTAGTCAAGCCCTGCGCGGGTCAACCGCCCGCGGTAAGACACGGTAAGACAGTGGTAAGACAGTTAAGACAGTGGGGTCGAGTTAAGACAGTGGGTAAGACAGTGGCAATAAGACAGTCGAATAAGACAGTGGGGCCGTATCGGAATAAGACAATGGGGTCGTATCTAAACCTTTTTACAAGCGTCGGACCGCCCAGAGGTGGCAGCGGGGTGGCATTTCGACATGTGACAATTGGGGCTCGATCTTGTGGTCTGCCGGCGGTTGAGTCCCGGCGCGGGGCCAACGGGCCGCGCAGTGAGCGACGCGGTGGCCGCTGCCGTGCCGTTGGTGGCGGCAACGAACGAGAAGCCCTTTGCCGGCGGGACGGCGCCGGGCGCGGTTTCTGGGGCTATTCGGGAGGGACGCTGCGCTGTGGCTGGGCCGCAAGCGAGGGCGGTGCAGCATAAATGGACCGGGGAAACTGTCAGGAGGCATGGGTGACCCGGCGGCGGGCCAGGCGATGAGCCGTTTTGGGCGGCGCCTGAAGCAACGACCTCAGCCGAGGCGCAGCCTCACTGAAGTCATAGAACTCCATTGGAAAGCCGGGACGCTGGCGTGTGCCGGTCGCGTGACGCAGGGACGCATCTTGACACCGCCACCATAGCGCGGGCGGTGGCCCTCCCCCCTTCCCCCCTCCCATGCGCTCGGAGCGCATGGGAGGGGAGTGATCCGTTTTTCCACTTTACCCAGGGCCCCGGCGCGCCGGGGTCCCGCTGGGAGCGGGACGGGCCTTGCTCTGGGCTGGCATGTTTCGGCCCCTACAGGGCGAAAGAATGCCGCGCTCCGCGCGGGTGAGGTGGAATTGGTGGCAGTGTCGGGATGCGCCCGAGGAGAGGTGAACAGGGTTTACAAGGTTGACCGCCTTGCAAAGGGACGCCAGGATGCCGCAGTTGTGCCAAGGAGATTGGAAAGACGAAATGGCAAGGTGAAGGAGGCCTGCCTTCGGGCCCAAGCCTATGCCGAGTAAACCGGCGCATTGACTCTGGCAGCCGGAGCGATAAGCTGCGAGCATGATAATCAAAGTGATTCTCGAGCGCGGCGAAGACGGCTATATAGTGGCCCATTGCCCGGCCCTGAAGAGTTGCTGGTCCCAGGGGAAGACTCGCGCGGAGGCGTTGAGGAACATCCGGGAAGCGGTCGAACTCTACCTGGAGCCCCGGCCCGACCAACTGCCCAAGGACGAAAAAGCCGAGGTGGTGGAGCTTTCATGAAACTGCCTGTCTTGTCAGGCAGGCGGGTTCACGCCGCGCTCCAGCGCATGGGCTTTCGGGAAATACACCGCAAGGGCAGCCATGTGAAAATGGAGCACGCCGATGGGCGGCGGATCGTCTTTCCCTACCACGACGAGGTGGATCGGCATACGCTCCGGGGGGCGCTTCGAGACGCCGATGTGCCAGAGAAGGACTTCCTGGACCATGTCAACTGAAGCCAAGCCTGAACTCCTTATCCGTATCGGTATGGGTGCGCCAGGGCGAAGGTGTTGGGGAGGTGGCGGATCTCGCGCACGGCGCCGTCCTGCAAGAGCACTTCCACAATGTCGAACCGGATTTTCACCGCCGGGTTGTTGAGCAGACGCAAATAATCCAGGGCGGCCCGGGAAAGCCGGCGGCGCCGCTCCGCGTCCACCGCGGAGGCGGGACGGCCCCACTCTTCCGAGGAACGCGCCTTGACCTCGACAAAGACCAGGCAGTCGCGCTCGCGGAAAACCAGGTCGATTTCGCCGCGCGGCGAGCGGAAGTTGGCGGTGAGGAACTTCAGGCCGCGGCGTTGGAGGTGCTTTTTTGCGGCGCGTTCGCCCAGTTGGCCGTAGCGCAGGTGCGCGGGTTCGCCGGTCGTGCTCCACCAGGCCTTGATGCGCGCCAGGAACTTCATGGCGGACGGGAAAAGGATTGCTTTGCTTGCCGACTCGCCTCCTTCTATAACTCTGGCGGCGACAAGACAAATGCTTTTTTTGCTCCCCGGTTTTTCATCGAAGAGCCGAGGGGGAAGTGAAACTAATGTCAGACTGCAATGATAAGCGATGGAATGCGTCGCCGTTGGCGGTCCGCGTCGCGGCCCAACAGGCCGCCAGGACGCAGGTTTTGGCGCCCCTTCAGGGCGCACTTGGCTTTGTAAACGGCTTCCCAGGGCATCGGCCTGGCGGCCTCAGCCCTGGGCTGGGCTCTACCGGCCCTTGGGGCCGGAAACGCGGCCCACCCAATAACAGGGACAGTACATCGCTTATTTCCGCAATCAAGGACCAACACGTTGGTCGCCCCTGGCGGATAGTGGAACCATGAGCGCAGCCCCAATACCCAGGAACTGCCCGGTGTGCGGGGGCGCCGAGGCCAGGGCGCACCTGGTCAAGGGCAGCCTGCGGTTGGTGCGTTGCGGGCGGTGCGCCATGGTCTATGCCAATCCCGTGCCGGCGGAGTTCGCCTCGGGCCGGTATTACGACCAGGCCGGCGCGGAGTATTATCTTTGTCCGGCCAAGCTGGAGAGCGATTACGCGGCGGCGCGTTTCGAGCGGGAGTTGCGCCTGTTCCGCAAGCATTGCCGGAGCGGGAGGGTGCTGGACGTGGGCTGCTCGTCAGGGGCGTTCCTGTTCCAATTGCAGAGGCGGTTTCCGGGCGATTACGAAATCCTGGGGACCGATGTGAGCGGCGCGCCGCTGGCTTACGCGGAGTCGCACGGGGTTCCCGTCGCCCGGGGTGATTTCCTGACCTGCGATTTCGGGGCCAGGCAGTTCGAGGCGGTTACCTTCTGGGCGGTGCTGGAGCATCTGGCCGAACCGCGGCCATTCCTGGAGCGGGCCTGGTCGGCGCTCAAGCCCGGCGGACTTTGCTTCGTGCTGGTGCCGAACCTGAAATCGCTGGCGATGCGCTCGCTCGGCGCGCGCTATCGCTACGTCTATCCGCAACACCTGAATTATTTCACGAAGGCCACTCTGAGGCAGTTGGTTGCCGAGCGGTTTTCGGTGGTCGAAAGCCGCTGCACTCACTTTAATCCCCTGGTGCTGTGGCAGGACTGGCGGGGCAGGGGAGAGGAGGTCTCCAACCAGGAACGGGCGGCGCTGCTCAAACGCACCACCGCCTATAAGCAGAAGCCCTGGCTCAAACCCGTGAAGGCCCTCTACCGGCTCACGGAGCAAACGCTGGGCGCCTTTGGTCTGGCGGACAATCTGGCCATGGCGCTGCGGAAAAAAGGCACATAAAAGTGCTAAGAAGCCCTGGCCGGGGATGATTTGCGGATTGCGGCACTCTGACCGCCGGTTATACTCGCGGTGGTCGCTGTCATTGGCCGGTCACAGAGCTCATTCGACAGCCGTAAGAAACTGAGCATTGGATATGAGGACAATCGATCCCTTGAAATCATCGCTGGCCGCCGCGGCGCTGGCGCTGCTGGGCGCCCCGGTTTGCGCGTATGCAGGCAGCTTTGTCAGCGACTTCAATTCGGGCCTGCCGCCCGGGAGCGCAGTGTTCGGCATTGCCACGGTGTCGCCCGACGACGGTACCGGGGGCGGGTACACGAACAGCGGTTGTTTGCGAATGACCGCGGTCCTGGCTGGCCAGAGCGGGGCGTTCATCCTCACCAACGACCTGGACGCGGGCAGTCCGGTGGTTAGCTTTACGGCGGCCTTCAAGGTGATGGTACTGACGGGAGACAGCGCGGACGGATTCAGCTTCAACTTCGCCCCCGACCTGCCGTTGGACACGATCCCCGCCGAAGGCGCGGGCAGCGGACTGACCGTTGAGTTTGACACCTTCATCAATGCGGCACCCGATACCGCCCCCTCAATTGACGTGAAAGTCGGCGGCGTCGAGCGGGTCACGACCCCGTGCGAGTTCCTGCGGGCGGGCACTTTTGTGGACGCGGTCATCCAACTCAATCCCAATAACACGCTGGATGTGATTTATGACGGCGTCTATATCTATTCGAACCTGGACCTGAACGCCTACAGTTATGTGCCGGCAGCCGGGAGCCTGTTCGGCTTTGGGGCGCTCACGGGAGCACCCAACGATGATTACTCGTTCGACAACCTGAGCATCGTCACCTCCACCAATGCAGCCCCTTACGTCCAGTCGTTTGCCCCGCGTGGACGCAACGTCCAAACCAACAGCGCCCTTGACATCGTCCTGACCGACAGCCTTACAAAGGTGGACACCAAGTCCATCGCCCTGACCCTGGACGGCGTGAGCATTTCTCCGAGCATCACCACCAACGGGAGTGGCGAGACGCGGCTCCATTTTGTCCCGCCGGCCGGTTTCGCTTTCTCGACCACGCACTGGGTCAGCCTGGCGTTTGCGGACAACGCCTCGCCCGCGCCGCAGTCATTCGCCTGGCAGTACAGCTTCCTGGTGGCCGGGCCGCCCTTCGTTCCCGGCCGCTATGTCACCATGTTCGCAGATGACTTTGAGAGCTACGCCCTGGGCGCGCTGGACAAGAACCCCATGTATTGGGTTGCCGGAAACGGCCCTAACTACGCCCCCAACGGCTCGGGTAATCCCTGGTTCGGCCCGAGGCCGCCCAACGGTCAGGTCAAGACCGCCGAAAGCGGCGTTACGCCGCACAGCGGGACGCAGATGCTGGGTGGCGGGGCGCCGGCGGAAATGGATCAGAATTGGTACAACCTCGCGTATCGGCTGGGGGGCGGCCAGGCCTTCAAGAGCAACTGCCTGCTCGACTGGTGGTTTTACGATCCGGTCGGCAATACCCCCAACCCCGCCGGCGACCCCGCCGACTTCCAGGATTACGTCGCCCTGTGCAATTACGATACCGCGCCGACCAACACAGATTATCCCGAATCTTCCACCCGCGAAGACAACGGCGACCTCAACGCCGGGCTGGTGGTGGGGCCGCGATACCAAAGGCTCTCGCTCGGGGCTTCGGTGGACATGCCGGAGCGCGGGGCCTACGACAGCTCGAGGTACCAGGCGCGGATCGTGGGCGCCGCTCTGGGATATGCCGATGGGTGGATTAACACTTCCAGGGAGCGCAGCGTGGGCTGGCACCATGCCCGCATCATCCTCGGCCCGCTGCTGCCGGACGGAACGGTCAACGTCTATTTCTACATCGATGACCTGGCCACCCCGGTTTATTGGGGTGATTCCATCAACAGCAGCGGGTTTAATGTCATCGAAATCAACAGCGGCCAGGCAAATGCGGTCGGATACTTTGACGACATCAGTTTTGCGTTGTTGGCGGCGGCGACGGCGCCGAGCCTGGCCATCGCGCGCGGCGGCCACGGCGTGGTGCTCACCTGGGCCGGGAGCTTCACCTTGCAGTCGGCGCCGAGCGTCAAGGGTCCCTGGAACGATTTGGTTGGCGCCGTCAGCCCTTACGCCTTCGACAGCACGTCGCAGCGGATGCAGTTTTTCCGCTTGGCTGCGTCGGTGGCGCCGCCGCCGAGCCTGGTGATCGCGCGCGCCGGCCAGGGCGTGGTGCTCACCTGGGCCGGGAGCTTCACCTTGCAGTCGGCGCCGAGCGTCAAGGGTCCCTGGACCGATGTGGTTGGCGCCACCAGCCCTTACGCCTGCGACAGCACGTCGCAGCGGATGCAGTTCTTCCGCTTGCATAACTGAAGGAATTGTTGACCCCCGAAGAGGTGTTTTTGCAGAATGCCGCTCTCGGGCGCCTGTAGGTCACTTAAAATCGGTTTCCACGCCGAAGGCCAAGCCCAAGACTTGCGTGCCCGCTACGGACTCAATGACCAATCCCGATTCTGAATCGGGACTCAATAGCCAATGCTCAATGAATCCCCCATCCATTACAGGGATACCACTTCGCATGAAAATGACGCTTTTGTTCATTTGCAGCCGGTTACGCGGCTATTTTCGGGGTAATCCCGATTCCGAATCCCGATTCCGAATCGGGATTCCAGAGGTGGTCTGAGGCGCAGCCTCGCTAGCGGTTCGGCTCAGGGTCTGGCGGGGGGCGGGGCGTTGGTGCGGGTGAGAGTGGGTTCCTCAGGCCGGAGGGCCTTGAGGGTGCGCAAGGGGTGGAGGGGCATGAGCACGATTCGCGGGAGCAGATAGAGCGGCTCAGGCTTGGGCTGGTTGAGGGAACCGGTGACTTTGTACTCGAAGAGCTTGGTTACGGGCCAGAAGACGGTGCTGACGAGCGGACCGAACAAGGGCATATCGCGCAGCAGCATGGCCTCGACGCGGACATTGAGCTGGCCTTGGAGGTCGGCCGTGCCGCGGTACTGGAGGCGCATGGCGGGGGAACGGATTTCGAGGTCATCGGAGCGGATGACGCCGTTGGTGATGAGGAAGCTGCAGGCGGCGGCGTTGGCGCGGCTGCTGCCCAGCCCCGGCGCCAGGGCGTCCAGGGCCGGGGACAGGATGCCGAAGAGGGGGATGTCCCAGATCAAACCGTCTCGCAGTTCGAGGGCGCCGTAGCCCTCGGTTTGGCGCCCATCCTCGGAGTTGGCTTTGGTGAGGACCAGGCTGCCGGACAGGCGGCCTTCGAGGTGATTGGTGCGGGTGGCTAAATCGGCCATGAGCGACTGCAGGAGCGTGTTCGCGGTGGTCAGGGTGAACTGGTAATCGGTGCCTGGATGATGCGGATCGAAATAAAAGCTCGCCGAGCCGGAGGCCTGGCCGCCATAGAAATCCATCCGCACGCCGCTCAGGGTCAGGCGCGGGCCCGCCCAATGAATGTCGCCCGCGACCTGGGGCAGGCGGAAGTTCAACCAGCGAAAGGGCCCCCCCTCGACTTGGAAAAACAGGTCGGCGTCGGCCTCACCTTCCATGGGGATGACGCCATGGGCGTGGACGGTGGGGGGCTGGAGGAAACGAAAGGGCTCGAGGGAGCGGGCGGTTGGCGGGCCAATGGCGCGGGCGACGACCATCGGGTCCGTGGTGCTGAAACCGTTGGTCAAATAGACTTTCCGGGCCTGGAAATCGGCCGTGAGGCCGTCGGCGTTGAGTTGCTGGCGGCCGCGCTGGAGACGCGGGGCCAGGAGCTGCAAGACCAGGTTGGTGTAGTGGAGGCCTGTCTGGAAGCCGCTGGCAGATTCGCCGCGAAAAGTAAAATTGGTCAATGCGACGCGTCCGCGGATGCCGAGCTCCGGCCGGCCCTGGAGTTGGCCCCAGACCTCGGCCTCAATCACGGGTGGCTGGGTAAAGGAGAAGTCATCCAGGCCGCGCTGCTCGTCGGGGCCAAGCAGCGGCCGGGCGACGCCGAGGTCGACGCTGCTGGCGAGATGCCAGTAGAATTGCCGCGTGCGCTCGTCAAGCTGGCAGGTTGCCCGGAGCTGTCCTTCCGGCCGGGTGAGCAGCAAGTCGGACAGGCGCCAGCAGAGGTTGGAGTAGCTGAAATGGGATTGGGCGGTGCTGACCGGCACGGCCCGGCAGGCGCCTCCCTGGGGCGCATTGAATTCGCCCTCGAGCCGGAGGGTGGGCTGCAGTTGCTGGCGCCAATCAGGCGCGGGATTGGTCCAGGCCGGCAACACCAGGCCCGCGTGGGCGGAGAGGCGGGGCGGCTGCTCCCAGGTGAATTGCGCCAGCCAGCGCCGGGCGCTGTCGGGCAGGAGCGGCGCGAGTTGGCGCGGGTCCGCATCCGAAGTCACCGCGGCCTCGAGCAGCCGGGTGGCGACGTTGAGAGCCGCGCGGAGGTCGATCTGCCCGTGGTCGAAGGTCGCGTGGAGGTTGGTGAGCGTCAGGCTGGGCGCGCGCCAGGCGCCGCGGCAGGTCATCTCTTTGCCGGCCACCTGGCGCGCCTCCAGCTCCGCCAACTGACACTCCCAATCCAGGGCGTAGGGCTCGAGCCTGGCCCACCAAGCCCAGTCCGCGTGGTCGGAGAGTGGCGATGTGGGAGCGGTTGCGCCGCCTTCCTTGGCCGGCAGCGGCAGTGGGGCAGGCGTCTGGCCGGCGTTGGTATCGAGGGCGAGAGGCGCTCGGGGCAGGCCAGACGGCTGCTCCACTACATGCCGGTTCATGAAGAGGCGGGCGAGGAGTTGGACCTGGCGGGCGCGGCCCCATTGGGTCTCGAGCGGTCCGCATTCGAGGCGGGCTTGGCCGGAGAGCGGGACGGGATTGGTCAGGGCGAGGAGGCATTGGGCGGCAAGCCGGGCGTTGGCGCCGCTGCCCCACTTGGACGTGGCCCGCTCCACCAGCAGGACCAAGTCGCTGCTGACCAGGTTCGTTTCGTCTTTTACGGAAACAAAGTTCGCCTTAAGCTCCACATTGGTGGCCGTGGCCCAGCGTGTCTGGGCGTCGCTGGCCTTCAAGGTCAGGTCCCCGTTGAACTGGTTGGTCTGGCCCTCGGCTGAGGTGAGATGGAGAAGGAGGAGGAAGTTGGTGATGTTGGCCCAGGGCGTTTGGGCATTGGCGGCGCGCAGGCCCAATTCGGCGCGCGACAGTTCGTTATTGGCGGCGGGGAGAAGCCGCGCGGAGAAGCGCCCTTGCGCGAGCGTGCCCCAGGGCGTTTGGGCTGCCGGGGCGGTGGCGGAGAGACGAACGCTGAAACTCTGGAAATCGCGGGCATCGCCGTGCAGGTCCAGCCTCAGGTCGGGCGGCGCGGCAAAGTCAATGCGCTCCAGCGCGTCGGCCAGTCGCTGGAGCCGGGCCTGCCAGCGTCCCGCGGCCCGGGCCTGGGGTTGGGGCTGGAAGAATTTCCAATCGCGCGCGGCCGAGGCGTGGGTGAGCGTTCCGGACAACTGGATGCGGGCGCCGACAAAGCCGGCCCGGAAGTTGTCCAGGGCCCACTCATCATTGGGCAGGAAGCGGAGGTCGGTTTGGATGTGCTCGACCGCCAATTGGCGGGGGGCCTGGTTGGTTTGGGCCACGGGCCAAACCAGGCGGCCGTGGCGCAAGGCCAGGGCATCGACTTGGAATTGCCGGCGCGCCAGCGCGCGGTAATTGAGCTGGACCTGGACCTGGGCAAAGGTGACGCGCGGGCCCAGCGGGTGGTCGGCCCGCCCGAAGCGCACATTCTCGGCGATAATGCCCCGATACCAGGAAAGCCGCAGGCGCGAGAATTCCAGTTCGAGGCCTCGCGCCCTGAGCTTGTCCAGGAGCGGTTGCTTGACAAAAGCAGGCAGTCCGACTTGATTCAGATAAACCAGCGCGCCCAACAGCGCCAGCAGCACCAGCCAGAGCGCGATGCGGAACCGGCGAAAATAAATGCGGCATCTCGGCCAGAATCGGCTGCTCGGATTCAAGGTGGTGATGGGAGCAGGAAGCTCGTGATCCACTGGGCGAGCCAGATGGGGAACTCAAAAACCCAGGGCTCGCCCTCGAGTGGGACCGCTCCGTACAAGGACCCGGCCGGGGTCGGTCCGCCCAGTTCCACAGTGAGCTTGCCGTCATTCTTCAATTCGAGGGTGATCTGGCGGCCATTTTCGGCAAACCCGCAACGGGCGGGGCTTGGGAGGCCGTGAGCGACCCAGTTGGTGGCCGTCAGTTGGGCCAACTGGCGCACCGTTTCCCCCACGGCCATCGGTTCGATGGCCCCATCCGAGCCGGGCGCGAGGGACCAGGCCTGCCGCCCTTTATCGGTATGAATCAATTGGCGCACCTTGCCTGGCTGGCGAATGATGACGCGGGCGATGTCGTCGTCCGAAAAATTCCAGATTTGGCGCGCGCGCATCTGGAAGCCGGCGGCGGGCAGACGCTCGAGGTCGGCCAGGTTGACGGCATAGACGGAAGTTTCATCCGCGCGCCGCACGAAGACTTTGTTCTGGTTGGTGGCGCCAATATCCACCTCGGCGAGGGCGGGGTTGGTAGCGCCCGGCGAGGCGGGGCCGGTTTTGAGAATGTACTTGCGCGCCGGGGCGGCCAGGCCGTAGCGCGCCAACTGCGGGGCCGTGACGAGATCGAAGGGTTCGAGGATCGACAAATGGCCCAGGCTTGCCAGCAGGTCTTTGACGGCGCCGGCATCGGCGGGCAGATTGAGCGGGAGGAGGCGCCAGCCATTGGTTGCTTGCAGTTGGAGCGAAAAGCTGTCTGGCCCATGGACCTCGATGGCGGCGACCGACTCGGGCAAATCGATCACGTTGGGGGGGCGGAAGGCGTTGAAGGGGTCGCGCCAGCCGCCGAGCGCGTTGGTGGAAACGGTGACGACGGTGTTTCTCCCCAAGAGGCGGGCATAGACCAGGGCGGGGTCGTTGGTGGGGCTCTTGCCGAACTGGAGCAAGGCGACCGTGTTGGTGCCGCGGGCGAGGGCGAGTTCGAGTTCGGGGGGTTCGAGGCCGAAGGCCTCGAGGTCCGCCTTCGGCTCATCGGAAACGAACTGGGTGACGCGCAGGTTTTGCAACTGCTGCAACAAATCACTGATGCGGCCGGCGTCGGCGCGCGCCCCGATGGCGGGGTTAACAATGCGCCAGAGATGATTGCCGGCCTCGTACTGCAACTCGAGCGCCTTGCCGGCGTTGGTCACCGCCAGGCGATCGAACACCAATCCATCGAAACCAAGGAGCGCGGTGTCCCGCCAATCGTCCTTGGTGCGAGGAATCTCCTTGAGCAAATCCGCGTCCACCACATAGACGCCGGCCACGCCGACCACTTGCAGATAGACCTGGTCACCGGGGGCCGTCCTGGCGCCGACATCCAATTGGACGCTGTAATCGCCTTGGCCAATGGCAATGGCGGCCTGGGGCGAGAGCAAGCCCTCGGCTTCATCCACCTTGGGCCGGTTCTGGCGTTCGTGCGCCGTGATGAAGGCCGCCGGCGTCAACCGCTCCAGGGCGGCGAGCAGGCTCTGGATGCTGGCCGCTTGCGCCGGATAGGGGACCGGTTGGGTTAAGCGCCAGGTATGGTTGGTCCGTTCGGCGCGGATGAGCAACTGGCCCTGGGGCTGGACCTGAACGCTGGTGACGGCCGCCGCGTTGAGGCCGGGCAGGACCTTGACGGGGCCGGTGCCGGGAGGGCGGGCAAATCGATGGTGCAGCAAGATCGCCAGGAAGAGCACGGCCGCGATGGCCAGCCAAAACCAGGTGTTCTTGGGGTTCATAGGGGTGCGGGAGGCGGCACAGGATTGCCAATTTCCGACTGCCAACTGCCAATCTTAGTGTCTGCTTTTGAGGTTCGGGTTTGTTTAGCGCCGGCGGCGGAGCCAGACCAGGCCGCCCAGGAACAGGACGGCCCCTGGCAGGCCAGCCAGCAGGAGCACTTGGGTGGTCTGCATCTGCACTTTGGTCATCAACACCTGGTAATGCGTGACCGGGCGGGGTCCGATGGCCTGGAGCAGTTGCATGCGGTCGAGCAGCCAATTGGCCGCGTAAGCGGCGAAGGCGCGGTTTTCCGCGTTTTCGATGTAGCCATTGGCCAGGAAGAGCGAATCGCCCACGACCAGCATCCGGGTGGAGCCGCGTTCGGTGGTAACGCCGCGAATGGTATTCTCCAGCGCCACCATCACCGGGTAGGGCTGTCGGCGGGTGGGCGCAGCGGTGGTGAAGGATTGGGGGCTCGAGTAAGCCAGTTCCTCCACGCGCGGGGCGTCAGCCGTTTGGGCGCGCGGCCTGAGGCTGCCGACTTCGCGCGGCTGGAGCATATAAAGGCCTATTTGAGAGGCGAGCAAGGGATTGACGACGGGGTGCCTGGGGCTGAAGTCATAGATAATCATGTCAAAGCCTTCGCGACTGGGGCTTTTTTGGGGGTCGAGAATGATGGTGTTGCCGACCTCGATGCCCCGCTTGGCCAGGACGGCCTCGAGGCCGTTGTAGGGCACCAGCCGGCTGCGCTTGTCGACCGAGGAGGCATTAAAGAGGGCCAGCAGGCGGCCGCCCTGGGTGAGGTACTGATCAATCTTTTCCAGTTCCAGTGGCGAGAAAGGGGCCTGGGCGCCGGCCACCACCAGCAGATGACAGTCCGCCGGCACCAGGTTGGTGCCGAGCAAGGAAACGGTCTGGGCGTGGATGTTGTTCTGCGCCAGGACGGTCTTGAAGGTGCGATAGCCGAAGTCGTCGCCCCGGTCCAGCCCGTGCTCGCCGCGGTGGTCCTCCAGGAAATAAGCATTGGGCCTGGGACTGGTGATGGCGATCAGGGCGGAAGTGAAGGCCCTTTCGCCCAGGAACTCGGTGGGCTTGCGCCAGAGCTCGAGCTCTTTTTCCCCGCGCACCAACTCGGCGACGCCCTTGGTCAGTTCATTGCCATCAAACTGCTTGCGGCCCTTGCCTTCGCAATCGAAGATGATGAGATTCTTGGCGGCGGCGCCAAGCTGGTAATCGGCGCGGACTTTTTGGGCCGTGCCCGGGTCGCGCAGGTAATCCACCGCCTGGACGGTCAGCCTGGGCTTGGCCAGGTTTTGATATTCGTTGAGCAAGTCGGCGATCGTGTGGTAGAGCGGGTCCTCCTTGTCGTAAAACAAGGTCACTTTCACCTGGTTGGTGAGCGAGCGCAGGAAATGGACCGTCTGCGGGCTCAGCTCGGTCTTGGTCTGGGTGCTCCAATAGAGGCGGAGGAAGTAATCGCGGCCCAGATAATTGAGCATGACCACCACCAGCAGCAGGACCAGCGTCGTCAGGCAGACGTTCAGGACAATGCTCCACCGCTGGCGGGGCGAGAAACTGGGTTGGGAATCAGGCTGGGGGGCCATGGTCTATTTCCAGCGGCGGCTCTCGACCACGCGCAAGGTCAGAAAGAGGAAGAACAGCGTCAGGCTCAGGTAAAGCACCACCGCCCGGGTGTCGACCACCCCGCGCGCGAAGTCGTGCATTTGCTCGAAGAGCGTGAAGCACGCCAGGACCTGCGCCTGCCAATGGGCCGTATCGGCAAAGCGGTCGGCCAAAAAGGCGAGCAGGAACAGGCTCACCCCGAAGACCAGGCTGAGCATGGCCGCCACCGCCTGGTTGCGCGTGAGGGCCGAGGCGAAGCAGCCCAGGGCGACAAACATGGCGCCGAGGAGCAGGATGCCCAGGAAGGTGCTGCCCAGCGCCCCGGCATCCAAGGCCGAGGCGGCGCTGGTATAATGCCGCACCACCAGCACGCAGCCCAGGAGCGGCAGCCACATCACCGCGTAAAAGACCAGCGCCGCGGTGAACTTCGCCAGCACCACTTCCAAGTCGCGAACGGGCGTGGTCATGAGCGTTTCGAAGGTGCCGGAGGACTTCTCCAGGGCAAACAGGCGCATGGTGATCAAAGGCGTCGTGGGCAGCAGGATTCGCCAAAAGTACTCCGTATTGTAAAACAGCTCGGTGACCGGCATGGGGGTCGGCTCCTGCTGGAGTTTCTCGAGTATGACGACGAAGCTGTAGCCCATCAGGAACAGGGCGGCGGCAATGATGACGTAGCCGGTGAGGGAGAGGAAATAGCCGCCCAGTTCCCGGCGCGTGAGTGTCCAATAGGCCTGCATCAGGCTTCCTCTTCCTCATCCGGCCGGGTCACTTGCACGTAAATGTCCTCCAGCGAATGCCGGCTGCGCGTCAACTCGCGCAGGGGCCACCCGCGCTCCCGCGCCAGGGCAAAGACGCGCGCCCGCAAGTCCAGGCCGTCGCGGGGGGTCAGGGCGCAGCGGAAATATTCGCCCTCGCAGGGCGAGACGTCGAACTGGTCGACCTCGGGCATTTGCGCCCAGCAGGCGCGCAACTCGGCTGCGGGGGCGGCAATCTCGGCGATCACCTGGCTGTTGTAGCTCATCAGGCGCTCCAAATTCTCCGGCGTGCCGGCGGCCAGGATCTTCCCTTGATACATGATCACCATGCGATGGCAGGTCATTTCGGCCTCCGGCAGGATGTGCGTCGAGACGAGGACCGTGTGGGCGCCGGCCAGGCCCTTGATCAACTGCCGCACGGAACGAATCTGGTTCGGGTCCAGCCCGAGGGTCGGTTCGTCCAGGATGAGCATTTCCGGCTCATGCACCAGGGCATCGGCCAGGCCGACGCGTTGACGGTAACCTTTGGAAAGCTGGCCCACGATGCGCCGGCTGACTTCGGTGAGGCCGCACTGCTCCATCACCGTGTCCACGCGCTGGCGGGAGCGTTTCCAGTTCAGTCCCTTGAGCCGGGCGCGGAACTTCAGGTACTCCCGCACGCGGAGGTCGTGATGCAAGGGGTTGTTTTCCGGCATGTAGCCGATGCGCCGCCGCACTTCGTCCGAGTGCTGGAACACGTCGAGTCCCGCCACCCGCACGGTGCCGGCGGTGGCCGGCAGGTAGCACGCCAGGATGCGCATGGTCGTGCTCTTGCCCGCCCCGTTGGGCCCCAGCAGACCGACAATTTCGCCGTGCCCGACCGTGAACGAGATATTCGATACCGCCGTATGCCCGGCGTAGCGCTTCGTCAGGTTGGCAACTTCGATCATCAAACCAGCGCTCATGAATGCAATGCGAAACCCAGTCTAGCCAATCCCCGCGGCTTTGGGCCAACCAAAAGTGAAGGGCCCGGCCCGGGGGGACGCAGCTTGATAGCGCCCCGGGGTGCGGCTGCCAAGCCAAACTCTAATTTTCATGCTTAGGAAAAATTGAGGGACTTCGGACTCCCTATCTCACTACGACCTCCATGGTTGCCTGGCGGAATTCGACATATCTGCTGCCGAGTTGGCGGGGCACGATCACCAGGAGTTGCACCGGCTCGCCCTTCTTCTTGCCAAACAGGAGCTCGGCCACGGCGCGGACTTCGCCCGTGTTTTGACCGTCGAGTCCGGCGAGCAAGAACCCCTTTTGCAGCTTGGCCCGATCAGCCGGGCCGTCCTTCTCGACCTCCTCGATGAACAGGCGCTCGCCGGCCTGGATGCCCAGCCGTTCGGCGGTTTGCCCGGTCAACTCGAGCAACTTCAACCCCAGTTTCTGGCGAATCAGTTCCTCAAAAGAGATCAAGCGCACGGTGAGCGCGAGGCGCTCGTTGCCGCGGTTCACGAGCAATCTGGCTTGGTGGTTGGCCGCCTGGCTCAGCAAGCCATTGCAGGCGATCAGTCCGGCGGGCGTCTGGCCGTTGACTTGGAGAAGTTGGTCGCCAGGGCGCAACCCCGCCCGCGCGGCCGGACTATTGGCCTGCACCGACGCGACCACCAGCGGCCCCGGACTTGCCTTGATCTGCGCCCCGAACCACAGCGAGTCGGTCCACTCGGGGCTGAAGAAATGCGAGAGCGCGGCCGAGACCTGCTTGACTGGGATGGAGAACCCCAGGCCCATGCCCTGCTGCTCGCGGGTCACGGCCACGTTCAAGCCAAGCAGCTCCCCGCGCAGGTTCACCAGCGGCCCCCCGCTGTTGCCGGGATTGATCGCGGCGTCGGTTTCCAGCCAGTCTTCCACCTGCAGCGGCCCGTCCCCGGCCGCCGGCCGGCGGTTCTTGGAACTGAGGATGCCCTTGGTCACCGAGCCGCCCAGGCCGAAGGGGTTGCCCAGGGCCAAGACCGTCTCGCCCAGCAGCAAGTCGTCGTCCGGGGCAAAGCGGATCGCCTTGAATTTCTCCCCGGGTTTGGCCCTGATTTTCAACAGCGCCACGTCGCTGCCCGCGGTGGCAATAAGCGGGTCGGCGTTGTACTCCCGCCCATCCCAAAGCTTGACCTGGACGCGGCTGGCGCGGCTGACGACATGGTAATTGGTCAGCAGGTAACCGTCTTCATCAATGATGACGCCGGAGCCCAGGCTCATGGATTTCTCCCGTCGTACCGGGGTGCGCTGCCAGCCGTAAAACTGGCGCAGCAACTCGTCATACCACTCGTGATACTCAATCACCGTTTCGGTGGCAATGTTGACCACGCTGGGCATGACTTTCTCGATGGCCTCCACCGTCGCGTCGCGCCGGAGGTCGGCCACGGCGGCGCGCAGGCGCGCGGCCGGGAAGACCAACCCCAGACAAACCAGTGCTGGGACAAATTTCACAATCATATCGACAGGCAAGTCGGCCCGCAATTCGTTCAAACTTGACTTTCTCGAGGTGACGGCGCAAAAGCTTGGGGCGGTGTCTCCGGTCCTGGCCAGCTTCTATGCGCAATGGCGCGTGCGCAGCGGGGTCATCCCGCTGCTGCACGAAGAGCGGGACTCGCCGCCCGAGCGCCTGCTCCAGGCGGTCTGGCAGCACCAGCGCCTGCTCCGCGATCAACTCAGGACCTTGGACGGTCAAACTCTCCGCGTGCTTCATCCTGGTTTTCAAAGTCTTGAGGGCGGGCCGGACTTTCGGGGCGCCAGCCTCCAGGTCGGCGACTCGCCCCCGCGCTGCGGGGACGTGGAAGTGGACTTGCGCGCCAGCGGTTGGCGGGCGCACGGCCATGATCGGAATCCGGCCTTCCAGCACGTCATTCTGCACGTGGTTTGGGAGTGCCAAGGCCCTCGGCCGGGCGCCCCGCCCGTCCTGCTGCTCCGGGGGGTCCTGGATGCGCCGCTGGGCGAACTGAGCCTGTGGCTGGGCGGCGAGGCGGCCCAGGCCTGGCCGGAGCAGCTTCGTGGACAATGCTGCGCGCCGCTCGGCGGATTGGCCCCGGCGCAATTGCTCGGGCTCCTGCACGAGGCCGCCCAGGTGCGCCTGCAGAGCAAGGCCGCTCAATTCCAGGCGCGCGCCCGGCAGGCGGGTTGGGAACAATCGTTGTGGGAGGGGCTGTTTCGCGCCCTGGGTTACAAGCACAACATCTGGCCCATGCAACGGCTGGCCGAATTGCGCCCGCGCTGGTCACTCCGGGCCGCCCAACCGCTCGCCCTGCAAGCCCGCCTCTTCGGCATCAGCGGCCTGCTCCCGCTGGAACTGACCCGCTCGGAATCCGGCGTGGACCATTACCTGCGCCGGGTCTGGGACCAGTGGTGGCGCGAGCGCGATGAGTTTTGCGATTGCCTCTTGCCGCGGGCGCTCTGGCGGCTCCATGGCCAGCGCCCCGCCAACCACCCGCAACGCCGGCTGGCCCTGGCTGCCCACTGGTCCGCCGCCGGCGAGCTGCCCGCCAGGCTGGAGCGGTGGTGCGCCCGCGATTGGCCCAACCGCGCCTTGGCCGGTTCGTTGCTCCAGACCATGCAAGTCGAGCCGGATGAATTCTGGTCGTGGCACTGCACCTTGCGGTCGGCCAGGCTCAAGCAAGCGCAGCCGCTGCTGGGCCTGACCCGGGCCACCGATTTGGCCGTCAATGTGGTCCTGCCCTGGCTTTGGGTCCGGGCGGTCGAAGGGAAGAACCTGGCCGCGCAACGCGCCCTCGAGCATCGCTTCTTCGCCTGGCCGGCCGCAGAAGACAACGCCGTCCTGCGGCTGGCCCGAGAGCGGCTGCTGGGCGGGGCCCCGCCCCGCGCCTTGCCCGGCGCCGCCGCCCAGCAGGGTCTGATGCAGATGGTGCGCGACTTTTGCGAGCACTCGAACGCGCTGTGCGAAAGCTGCAAACTGCCCGAGTTGGTGCGCGATTGGAAGGCAGAGCAGGTATCGAGTGCGCCGCCATAACGGCGCTTTTCAATGCGGCCGGCTCTGGCTTTATCGGGCGCATCCCGACGGGTCGGGGCGAGCGTCATCGAAGAGCGGCGCCAGGTCGCCGCACGCCATGACCGGCGCTGGCTGGGAATCAGGGGGATGCCGCGTTGAATTACTTCCCGGGAGAGTCCTCTCCTTTTGCGAGCATCCCTGGTGCGGGCGCCCAAGGCGTTTCCTCATGAATTTCCCGCGCCGCGCAAAGCTTACTTGACCTCGAGCTGGGCGAAGGGGTTGTTGAGAAAGCCGTCCGGCTTGGGCGCCGGGGACTGGGGCAGAGGGGCGTTGGCGACCTGCAGGGGAGGGTTCGCCTGCTGGTCGCGGTCCGGAGGGGCGGCGGCGGGCTGCCCGCCGGCGCCTTGGGCCAGGCGCGGGTTCCTGGCCCGCTTGTTCCGGGGCAGAGGACTGAGCATGACGTTAATGCCTCTGCCGATGAGCTTGGGCTCAAAATCGGGATGCCCGTAAGGAGCAATCTGGAGCAGGAACTTTTGGACCACCTGGAAGCCGTACTCGGTGTGCGCCATTTCGCGGCCGCGGAATCTGAGGGTCACCTTGATCTTCATGTCCTCGCACAGGAAATCGACCGCGTGCTCGATTTTCACAGCCAGGTCATGCGGGTCGATCTTCGCACTCAACTGCACCTCTTTGACCCTGGTGGCGTGCTGGTGTTTCTTGGATTCCTTCTCCCGCTTGGCCAGTTCGTAGCGGAATTTGCCGTAGTCGACCAACCGGCAGACGGGCGGCGCGGCGTTCGGGGCCACTTCCACGAGGTCCACCCCCTTGGCGCGGGCGAGACTCAAGGCCTCGCCCAGACCCATGACTCCAAGCTGCCGGCTGTCGTCACCAACCACCCGGACTTCGCGGGCACGGATCTTCCCGTTTACCCTGACGAATGGACCCGAAGAAGAAGAACGTGAAGGAAAAGGGCGACTCAAGACACCCTCGTCGGTTGAAGCTTATTCATGCAGCACTAAAACCATTATCCAGGTTCTCCAGCTAGCACAACTATTCTGATTACCTCGCTTACCCCCAAATACGCCAATATGCAAGCAAAAAAAGCGCAAAAATGAGGGTGCGGGCACGGCGGACACCGTGCCGCGGTGGGCCCGCTCTGGGGCGCAGCAAGGTCCGCCCGCCTGAGCGTGTGCGAGTTTTCCGACCGCCTGAGGCTTGGGAGGCCGCTGGGCGCGGGGACGGGCGCACTCCGTGACGGAGGCCTTGCCAAAAAAAGAGCCGAGCACAAGACATGCCCGGCGTGATTGAGACATTCCCCCAGGCAACTGGAGAAGATGTCCTACTTGTTGGTGCTAGTAGCTGGGGCATTCGTCCCAGTACTTGGCGGGGTGCTCGGCTCGTTGCCGCACCCGGTCAGGACCGCGCACACAACAAAACCCAATAGTGCCATAAGAGCAATGATCCTTTTCATAGGTGGGCCTAAATTCCACAAAAATCACAGAAAGGACAAGCAAAATCTTTAGAAATTCTTTGCGCCGGTTTGAGCGCGTGGCGGCGCACGGCCGGCGGCGGCCTTTTCCAGGTCCGTGGGAGGCGCCGGGCTGGCCGGCGCGCCCATGCTGTTTTGCGCCGGCGGACGGCTCCAAACGCTTCGCAGGTTGCGTTCCCTGGGTGGAACTGGCAGATTGCCGCCCAGACCGAGCCATAGAAGTGACGATGAGAAACGTGGTATTCCAGGGGCTGGCTGAGGCGGCGCGGAGCGGAGAACCGGTGGCCCTGGGCCTCATCACCGGCGTTGCAGGTTCGAGCCCGCAAAAGGCCGGGGCCAAGGCGCTGTTTCACGCCGACGGGCGAATCCGGGGCACGCTGGGCGGAGGGTGTCTGGAGGCGGAAATCCAGCGGCGGGCCCTCGAAGCCCTGCGGAGCGGCCAGGGGGCGACGTTCGAGCTGGTGCTGGACCATGATTTTGGGTGGGATGACGGCCTGCTGTGCGGGGGAAAAGTCAACGGGCTGATCCTGCCCAATGCCCAGAAGGCCGGAGAGCAGTTCTGGAGGGAACTGGCGGAGCGCCAGGCGCCCGTGGTGTGGGGCGTCAGAGCGGACTTCTCGTTGGCCGCTGTTGCCGGACCTGTGGGTGGAGTCGAGCCGGGAGGCTCCCCTGCCCAGCCCAGCCCGGCCTGGGGCGCCAGCGTGGGGCAGAGGCAGAGGCAAGGGACGCCAGGCAGGTTCGCGGGGGCAGGCGGCGGTGGGAAAGAAGTGAATTCGCTGGCTGCCCCTGAGTGGCTCTACCAGGAGACGGTCACCCCGGCCTGCGCGTTGTGGATCGCCGGCGCCGGGCACATCGCCCAGGCGGTGGCGCCGCTGGCGTTGGGGTTGGACTTCAGCGTGACGGTTTTCGACGACCGGCCCGCGCTGGCCAATCGGCAGTACTTTCCGCCCGAGGTCGCCTTGCACGCCGAGGTCTGGGAGAAGCTCCTGGCCGTGCCGCTGCCGCCCGTCCCCAGTTTTGGCCTCATCGTCACGCGCGGTCATCGCCACGATGCCCTCGTGCTGGCGAATTGGATTCACCAGCCGTTCCGGTTTCTGGGCATGATCGGCAGCGCGCGCAAGGCGCGCACGATTTTCGAGCATTTGGTCCAGGAGAAGCTGGCCACGGCGGAGGAGCTGGGACGGGTCGCCTGCCCGGTGGGGGTGAGAATCCGCTGCCAAAGCGTGCCGGAAATCGCCGTGAGCATTATGGCCCAATTCATCGATAAGCGAGCGGAACTGGCGGGCGGCCAGGGCGGGGAACGAGCAGCGGAGTAAGTGGGCCGTTTCATAAATACGGTGACGTAGGCGCCGAGGGATTTTTCGTGCAGACAAGGCGCGAGCACCGAGCATATCCGCAGCGATCTGTGAGGTGCGAGCAACGCCGTCTGCGCGAAAAAGAACCGCCGAATACGTCATCGGATTTGTGAAATGGCCCACTAAGTCGCCGCTGCTTCATTGGGTGCGGCATCACATCGGATCGCGGTTAACGTCCTGGTAACAGATATAACTGGCGGGGGTGTTGCCCAGAGCGGCAAACCACTGGGGACAATAGGCAGCGGTCCAAATCACGTCGCCGGCCTGCGCCGGGTGCCAATCGGCGTTCAAACGAAAAATCCCCTGGCCGCGCAGCATCATAAATCCGTGTTCCATCACGTGGGCCGCCACGGCGGGCAGGCCAGCGCCGGGTTGGAAGGTGAGGAGATTGACCGCCATGTCAAAGGCGGGTTCGGCCGGCAGGAGGACTTGCACCCGCGCGGCCTGGCGGCCCGGGAACGGCTGGGCTTTGATCTCGCGTTCGTGGGTGACAAAGGCCAGAGGGTTGGCCGTGCCCGGCAGCGGGTGATATTCCTTTTGAAAGATGAGGATGCGCGCGGTCGGGGCGCCGCTCAGGAGTTGAACATCTTTGCCCGGAGGGACATAGGCGCAACTGCCGGGCTCCAGCCGGTGCCGGCGATTATCGGACAGGATGCTGGCGCTGCCTTCAAGCACGTAGAGACAGTACTGGTTTCTGCCGGTGTTGCCCTGGCAGAGGCTGTCGCTTTGCAGGGTGATGAGCAATTGGGAGAACCGCGCCCCCAGCGCGGGGGAGATCAGGACCTGGCAGAGCGCCTTTTCCCAGCCGGGCAACGAACTGGGCACGAAGCCGCTGGGCGTCAGAAAGGCATAACGGTCCTTCACCACGCTGCGGGCAGAATCAAGAAACTCTTTCATGGCGACCTCGGTTTAGAGCTCGACGAGCTGGTGGCATTGGGGGATGAGCGCCTTCGCGTCCGGTTTCCTGGTCCGCAAGGCTTGGGCAAAGAAATGGATTTGCATGGCGTGGTCCTGACGATTCAACGCGGCGGCCCTTTAAGGCGCTCAACTATGCCGGAAGGTAATCCGGGCCTTGCCCAAATCATAAGGTGACATTTGGACGTTGACTCTGTCGCCGACGCTGATGCGGATGAAGTTCTTGCGCATCTTGCCGGAGATATGGGCCAGCACCTCGTGGCCGTTGGGCAAAGCCACGCGGAACATGGTGCCCGGCAATACCTGGGTTACGGCGCCGGTCAATTCAATTGGTTCTTCCTTAGCCACTGGGCCACTGGTCGAATATCTTCAGGCTTCTTGCCATGCCCGGGGGCAAAAAATCAACTCTGTTACATCGCGGGCCGGGGTCGGGGGGCATCTCGGCGTGGTTGGGGTCAGTGGCCCGGGCGTCCTGGCCCGTGGGCCGCTCGGGGGCCAGAGGCCCCAAGCCACCGACAACCGGGAGATGCACCCCGGGCTCGGCCTTCCAAGGAGGCGCAGGTTGAGGGTTTTGCCCGGCAAAATCAAGCAAGATTGTGGCAAAAAAACAAGTTGGACAACTGCCTTCGGGAATTAGTACAATCATTGAAGTGGTATGAAAAACAGTCCTTTGATAACCATTCTGCTGGCCGTGCTGGCGATCAGCGCGGTCTGGTCGGTCGTATCGTTCACGCTGTGTGTTCGGTACACCCACAAACTCCAAGCGCTCGAGGGCCAGGTGGAGGCCATCAATTATCGGCGGACGGCCGTCCAAATGTTGGTCAACGATACGCGCGAATACTCCAAGGCCCATCCGGCGATTAACCCGATCCTGAAGTCAATCGGCGTCGAAGAGGCTGCCCCCGCCGGCGCGATCACTAACAAATAGGCATTATGGACAACCTGGAAAATAGCGCCCCTGCCCAGCGCGAACTCGACGAGTTGCAGGCGCAGTATGATTCGTTGCGAGCCCTGATGGTTTTGCTTCTGGCGCTGCTCATCCTGGTGAGCGGCACGCTGAGCGGTTTCCTGCTGTGGCAAGCCAGGTCCTTGCGCCGGGCCCTGGACAACCGCCGCCCGCAGGTCGGGGTCATGGTGACCCAATATCAGCAATACCAGAAGGCCAACGGGCCGGCCATCGACGAATTCATTCGCAAGCTGACCGAATACGGCAACAGCCATCCGGACTTTGTTCCGGTCCTAACCAAGTATGGCCTGAAACCGGCCGCCCCGACTCTGACGGGCGCCCCGCCGGCCAAGGCGGCCGCCCCGGCCAAGAAGTAACCGGCGCTCTCAGTGGCGGATTCGGGGACCGGGCGGCCGAGCCTCCCGCCGGCCCGGCTCCCGGCAGGCCAGGCTTCAGCCGCCAGCCACAATCCTGACGATTTCGAGCCGATCGCCGGGCTGGACCTGGCGGGTGGCGAATTCCGAAGGCGCCACCGCCTCGCCGTTGTGTTCCACGACCACACTGCGCGGGAGCAGTTTTTGCGCGAGCAGCAACTCCGCGAGCGAGCAAGGGAGCTTGGTCTCCACCCGTTGACCGTTGGCGATGACGAAAGCAGGGTTCACAAAACACGATTCATGGGCGCACTGAAATCGTGCGCGGGTCAAGCCGCTTGAGTCGAGTCTGGCGCTTGGACTTTGGACTATTCATTCCGTGAGCGCCCTATCCCAATCTTTCCACACCGGTTCGTACCCGAGCCCGCGAATCAGGTCGGCCACTTCGTGTGGCGAGCGAGGGTCGGCAATGCTGAATTGCTCCGTGGCATTGGCCGGAGGAGCGGGCGCCCACTCGCTGGAACCGGCGACGGCCGGCATGAGGGGTCCGCGCGCCCGCTGGCGCAGGTGTTGCCGGCCGGCGCCGGTGTAACCGCCCGGTTCAGTGTGGCTGCCGGCGCTCATCAACGTGACGCCGAGCGGGATCAGGCCGTTGCGCATTTTGGGCGATTCGCGGGTGGACAGCACCAGGCCGGCATCGGGGAACATGAGCCGCAACGCGCAGAGCAGTTGGACGAGGTCCCGGTCGGCCAGAGGCGTCCGGGGCGCAAACTCGCCGGCGGCGGGCCGCAGCCGCGTGAGGGAAATGGTCAGGAAGGCCTTCCAGCAGTGGCGCAGCAAGTAATCGGCGTGGGCCGCCACGCTGAGCGCCTCGTAACGCCAATCCGCCAGGCCGTAGAGCGGGCTGATGCCCAGCCGCCGGAAGCCCGCGGCGTAGGCCCGCTCCGGCGTTTCCAGCCGCCAATCGAAATTCCGTTTCGGGCCGGACGTGTGCAGGTCCGCATACACAGCCCGGTCATAGGTCTCCTGGTAGACCACCAACCCGTCTGCGCCCGCTGCGACCAGCGGCCGGTACTGCTCGGTCGCCAGCGCTCCCACCTCGAGGGACAGGCTGGGGACGGCCGCGTGCAGGGCGGCCACGCATTCGCGCAGATAGGTGGTCGAGACGCACTTGGGATGCTCGCCCGCCACCAGCAGGATGTTGCGGAAGCCCTGCTCCAGCAGCGCCCCTGCCTCCCGCCGCGCTTCCTCCACCGAGAGCGTCACCCGCACAATCGGGTTGGCGCGCGAGAAACCGCAGTACTTACAGTTGTTGAGGCACTCGTTGGACAGATACAGCGGCGCAAAGAGCCGAATGACCTTCCCGAACCGCTGCCGGGTCAGTTGCTGCGAGCGCCGGCCCAGCACTTCGAGCAACTCCCCCGCCGCCGGTGAAAGCAGATGGGCAAAGTCTTGCAGGGAAAGCTTTGACTTTCCCAGGCTTTCGCGCACCGCCGCTGTCGGTGCGCCCAAGGAGCGCTGCACCAAAGCGCCCAGGGGCAGTGCGTCAAATTCAGTGGCAAAGCTCACGCCAGGAAACGTAGCAAAGATCAGGCGAAAGTCGAGACAGGGCAAGAGCTGGAAAGCCACGTGGTTACATGGGGGCGCATCCCGACACTGCCACCAATTCCACTCTGCCCGCGCGTAGCGCGGCATTCTTCCGCCCTGTAGGGGCCGAAACATACCAGCCTAGGGCAAGGCCCGTCCCGCTCCGAGTCCCGACACGTCGGGACCGCCCTGGGTAAAGTGGAAAAACCGATCACCCCCCTCCCATGCGCTCCGAGCGCATGGGAGGGGTAAAGAGGGGAGGGCTTCCCCCCCGCGCTCGGGGGCAGTTTCAGGATGCGCCCGCCTATGGGAGCGCATTTAGGAAACGGCCCACGAACAAACGTCCGCCTCAGGCCTAGCAGCGCAGGACGAATTGCCGGTGCAGCTTGAAGACTTTGAGGAGCGCCCCGGACATTTGGTTTTGAACCTCCTGCAACTCGCGGTAGACCTGGGCATTTTTCGGGTCTGGCTGGGCAGTTTCGGCGGGATTGACTTCGACGAACCGGTCGGTGATAGCGCTGATGGCGAGGTTTTCACCCCCCTGCAAGCGCCAGCACCAGAGGGCCTGGAGGGCCGCGCCGTAGGCCGCGCCCTCGCCGACCTTCAAGGTCACCACCTGGGCGTCGAAGATGTCGGCCATGATCTGGCGCCAGAGCTTGGACCTGGCGCCGCCGCCGGTGGCGCGGATCTGGGTCGGCTGGACGCCCAGTTGGACCAGGCGGCGCAGGCCATAGTTCATGCCCAGGGTGACCCCTTCCATGGCGGCGCGGGCGAAATGGCCGGCCTCGAAGGTCCTTTTGTTCACGCCGAACCAGACGCCGGTGCCGTCGGGCACGTTCGGGGTGCGCTCGCCTTCAAAGTAGGGGAGCAGCAAGAGGCCCTCCGAACCGGGGAACACGCGGGCCGATTCGGCGGCGTATTTCTCGCGAGACCAGCCGAAATCTTCGCGGACCATCTCGGTGGCGACGGTCACGTTCATGGTGCAAAGCAACGGCAGCCAGCGATTGGTCGAGTCGCAGAAGGCGGCGATTTCGCCTTTGGGATCGACGACGGGCTTTTGGGCGCAGGCGTAAATGGTGCCGCTGGTGCCGAAGCTGGCGGTGATGACGCCGGGGCGGGTGTTGCCGGTGCCGATGGCGCCCATCATGTTGTCGCCGCCGCCGGCGCTGACGAGGATGCCGGGGTTGAGGTCGAGCAACTTGGCGGTGCTGGTCTGCAGGGTGCCGGCGGGCTGGTCGCTGCCCGCCAACGCCGGCAGTTTGCCGGCCAGGTCGGGATCGATGGCGGCGATGACGGCGTCCGACCAGGCCCGCTTGCGCACGTCGAGCAGCGCCGTGCCGCTGGCGTCGCCGTACTCCATCGTTTTTTGTCCGGTGAGCCAGAAATTGAGGTAATCGTGGGGCAGAAGCACGGTGGCCAGGCGGCGATAATTCTCCGGTTCGTGGTTTTTGAGCCAGAGGATTTTCGAGGCGGTGAAGCCGGGCAGGACGGCATTGCCCAGGGCCTTGAGGGTGGCTTTCCAGCCGCCGAGGCGCGCCATGATCTCCTCGCACTCGGGGGCGGTGGCGGTGTCGCACCACAATTTGGCCGGGCGGATGACCTCGCCCGCCTGGTCGAGGGGAACGAAGCCGTGTTGTTGGCCGCTGACACCGATGGCCTTGACCTCCGAGGCCACCGCTTTGGCCTGGCGCAACGCCCGGCGAATCACGCTGGCGGCCGCGTCACGCCAGGTGTGGGGATGCTGTTCCTTGGCCCCGGGCGGCAGATGCGCAATCAAGTCGTACTCCTGGGCCGCCGCCGCGAGGACTTTGCCGTCGCGCGCGTCCACCACGAGGGCCTTGGTGGATTGAGTGCCGCTGTCGAGGCCAAGCAAGAGAGTTCGCATAATCTTATCTTCGGTCAACTGCCAACGGAAAAAAAACATTACCAAAGCCGATGCGACTGTCCACCAGATTTCGCCCGGCCTAGCCGCCCCACAAGGAGTAAGGGAGGCGGGTATCGCCGCCCGGGCCGTAGCGCGGGAAGGCCTTGAGGGAGAAGGTGAAGGCGACGGTGAGGTCCTGCGGGCCGAGGGGATTGTCCCGCAGGCGGAAGGTGAGGGCGGCCGTCCAACTGCGGAAGTCGCGGTAAACGGTGTAGGCTTGTTCCTGCAAGGTGCTGGTGCGCGCTTCGTAATAATGGGAGGCGCGCAAGCCCCAGTCTTCGTTGAGCCGGAAAAAGATGGTGTTGATGAAGAGATTGTTGCCCACGCCCAGGCCGGTCCGGGAACTCAAGTCATCGCTGTGCAGATAGAAGTGTCCGAGGCTCCAGGACCAGACGTTGTTGGGCTGGAGGGTCAGGGTGTGGAGCGCCAGCCGCCAGACGCCGTCCTGGACATCATAGCGGGTCTTGGATTCGAGCGTCAGCCAGGAGCGGGGCTTGAGTGCCAGGTCCGAATAGACATCGGAGAAGCGGCTCAGGTTGGTCTGGTCCTGGGACTGTTGCAGGCGCCAGTCGGTATAGACTTGCCACTTGAGGAAGTCCACGATGGCGCCGTTGCGCTTGGTTTGGAGTTTGTTGCCCAGGCCCAGGCGCAGGACATTGCGGCTGTCAATCTGGTCGAGGGCGTTGAATTCCGGGAAGTCGAGCGGCAGCAGTTCCAGGCTGGGCAGCTCGGAATCGAACTGGGGCAACTGGTGGGGCAACACGTTGGGCCTGGGGACGAAGACATAGTTGACGGAGGGCTCAAGGATGTGGCGCAAGCCCGCCAGGTCCAGGAAGTCGCTGCGGAGGCCGGGCCAGACCCGCGCGGCCTTGAACGAGACCTCGGCCCCGGTGTTGAACACCCCGCGCGTTTCTTCGTCCCAGCGGGCCCCGGGGCCGGAGGCCTCGCTGTAATAGGTAAACCGGCCCCCCACGCGCGGGGTCAGGTTGAGCCAGCCGAAAAAGGTCTCCGGCATCAGCACCTGGTGATAGGTGTCGCCCCGCCCGGCGGCGTAATCGATGCCGGTGGGCAGCGAGTTGGTTTCGGCGAACAGATGGCGATAATAGCCAAGCGAGCTTTCGCTTTCATAGTAGAGCGGCGAGCCGCCCAACTGCTGGCGATAGCCCGTGAGCCGGACGTCCGGCAGGCGCTCGACCGTCTCGAGGAAGGCATTGAGGCGCGGCTGCAGGTAAGCATCGAGGCTGAAGTTCTGCCAGAATTTATTGACTTCCACAAAGGTGTTGGGCTGCGGGTTCTGGCGGTAGTCGCCTTCGAAGAACTCGCGGACGAGGTTGGTGTCGCCCTGGTAGCGCACGCGGGATTTCACGGCCAGGTTGGTGGCCGGCATGGCCTGGTAGGAGAAATCGACCCGCTGGCGGTTGTCGGGAATCGAGGCCCCGGCCACGTCCGCCTGCGGATTGAGGTCGTGCAGGTAATAATACCGCAGTGAGCCGTCGCCCCAGCGGCCGAGATGGTAATTGAAGTCCGGCCCGGTCCCCAGGCCGCGGCGGACGCGGTAATCGAGGTGCAGGCGGCCATCGAGTTCCGGGCTGAGAAACCAGGTGTAGCTGCCCAGCAGGTAGGGCCCAAAGCTGCTGCGGTAGCCGGGAATCAAATCGAAGTTGTTGGGATGCTCCCCCAAGTTGCGCGAGTAATAGGGAAAGTAGAACACGGGCACGCCGGCCAGGTAGAGCGTCGCGTGGCGCGCCCGAATGCGCTGGCCGGGAATGATCTCGAGGTACTTGGCGCGGATGATGACGCCCGGTTGCCGGACATCGTCGGTAGTGATCAGGGCGTTGGTGGCGGCATAGACCTTGTTGGTGACTTCGACGTGCAGGTCCTGGCCGGCGGCAAACACGGGCGGCTTGCCGGTGCGGAACTGTTCGGCCTCGATCCGGCGGGTCAGGAAGTTGTAGCGGACGTGCTCGCTGGCCCAGATTTGGTCGTCGCGCAGGATGCGCACCCGGCCGTCGGCGGCCACTTCGCCCGAGTTTTCGTCCACCGTGACCGAGTCGGCTGTGAGCACGGCGCCGCCGTAGCGCACGATGACCCCGTTGGTGCCGCCAGCCAGGAACTTCTCATGAGCGAATTCGAACCAGGCATACCCCTCCCCGGTCAGCGGTTCGATGATCCACTCCTGCGGCGGCGGCGCACCCAAGGCGCAGGGCAGCGCGACCAACCAGAAACCCAGCCCCAGGATGTGGCGCAGTCGTGTCATGCGGCGCGCTGACTTAACCAAAAGCGGCGCCGGCTGCCAAGCGCGATCTGGTGGAGGGGAGTTTCTGCGTCTTCCGCAGGTCCGGCGCCCCGGTTAGTAGAGGCGAGAATCTGCGCGTTTGGCCAACGCCATCCTCCAATCCCAATTCTCTTCTGCTGCGGAAGCCCCGGCCGCCCTCGCCGCCGCTTCGAGGCTTCAGCGTGCTAGGTCTTGGCCGCCGCCTCTGGCTTCTTCCACGTCCGCTTGGGGGCTTTGACAATCAAGCCCTTCTTGATGGCGCTGGTGGCAACGCGCACGTAGCGCACCTGGCCGTCCACCACCGCCTTGACCCGCTGAAGGTTGGGCAGAAAACGGCGCTTGGTAATGGCGGTAATGTGCGTGCCGATACCGCCGGCCTTCTTGGCCTTGCCACTCCGCCAGATAATGCTGCCCTTCATCGGGCGTTTGCCAGTCAATTCGCAGATTCTAGCCATATCAATCCTGTTCTAAAATCAAAGAGAGGAAACGGTAGCACCTGCCCGCCTCCTGACAAGCACTTTGTCAACGGCCCACTTAGCATACCCGCTGCCGGACCCCGCGTCAAACCGCTCCGATGCTGGGCTCACACCGGCGCGACGCGCCGTGGGATTGCCAATTGGCAATTGGCAGTTGGCAGTTGGCAATGCTATCTTGGCCGCTCGAATCCATGGCTACGATCAAGCCCTTTGCCGCCTTGCGGCCGAAACCGGAATTGGCAGCGCGCATTTGCGAATTGCCCTACGACGTCATGTCGTCGGAGGAGGCGCGCCAGATTGCCGCCGGCAATCCGTTAAGCTTTCTGCACGTCAGCAAGCCGGAAATCGATCTGCCGCCCGGGACCGACCTCTACGCGCCGGAAGTCTATGCCAAGGGCAGAGAGAATTTTCAGCGGCTGCTGGCCCGAGGCGCGCTTCGCCAGGATGCGGAACCCTGTTTCTATTTGTACCGCCAGGTCATGGGGCAGCACAGCCAGGTGGGCCTGGTGGCCGCCGCCAGTTGCCAGGAATATCTGACGGGCATCATCCGGAGGCACGAACTGACCCGGCCTGACAAAGAAGACGACCGCCTCCGCCATATCGAAACGCTCCAAGCGCAGACCGGGCCGGTGTTCCTGGTTTATCGCGCCAGCCGGGCCATCGATGAACTGGTGACGACCAAGACCGCCGAGCCGCCGGAGGTCGATTTCACCGCCGTCGATGGCGTGCGCCACAGCGCCTGGGCGATTGCGGATGCCCCGCGCCTCCGTGCCCTCGAGGCCGCGTTTGCCCGAATCCCCCGCCTTTACATCGCCGACGGCCACCACCGCTGCGCCGCCGCCGCGCGGGTCGAGCAAGGCCGCCAGGGGCAGCGCGCCACGCCGCTGGCCGCGGCTGAAAGCGCCTTTTTCCTCAGCGTCATCTTCCCGCACGATCAAGCGCAGATTCTCCCCTACAACCGCGTGGTCAAGGACTTGAACGGCCTCTCGCCCAGGCAACTGCTGGAGAAGTTGGACGGCGTCTTCGTCGTCTGGCCGGGCGGCCCCGCCGTCCCCACGCGCAGGCGCCAGCTTGCCCTCTGGCTCCAGGGCCAATGGCACGGGCTGAACTTCCGCCCCCGCTTTGCCGCCACGACCGACCCGATTGAAAACCTCGATGTGACGCTCCTGCAGAAACACGTGCTCGACCCCATTTTCGGCATCGCCGACCCGCGAACCAGCCAGCGCCTCAACTTCGTCGGCGGCAGCCGCGGCCCTGAGGAGTTGGAGAGATTGGTCCGCCGCGGCGAATACGCCTGCGCCTTCTCTCTGTTCCCAACCAGCATCGAAGACCTCATGACCATCGCCGATGCCGGCGGCCTCATGCCCCCGAAAAGCACCTGGTTCGAACCCAAGCTCCGCGATGCCCTGTTTTGCCATATCTTACGGGAACCGAGTGAGGGAATCAGCGTTTGATTCTGGACTGCTGCGTGCCTAAGCTGCGCCCATGAAGGCCGAAACCGTCAGGGCTGCCCTGGCAGACATTGCCGCCGACACCGACCCGACCCGCAAAGCGGCCAAACTCGCCTCGCTTTGCTCCGCGGTGTTTCGTGAGCGCGGCATCGAGTTGGTGGTCGTCGGCGGGTCGGCCATCGAGTTGCTGACCGATGGCGCTTACACGTCGGGCGACGTGGATTTCTGCCTCTTGAGGCCGGCGGCACTCTCGCTGCGAGAGCGCCAGGGAATCATGAGCCAGTTGGCGGCCCAGGGCGGGCCCCGCAGTTGGCAGGTCGCGGGCCTGTTCGTTGACTTGCTGGGACCGCTCGAGGGCCTGGCCCGCACGCCTTTGCGCCGGCTCGAAGGCCCCTACGGCGTCGTGCAAATCGTCCAACCGGAGGAGTTGCTTGTGGAACGCATCCTCGTCTCGGTTTATCCAGGGCCCAATTTGGCGGCGCGGGATTGCGCGCGCACGCTGGCTGCCGTCGGGCTCCGGGGCGAGGTGCAGATGGATTGGGCAGAGGTCAAACGGCTTGCCGGCGTGCCGGAGTATGGTATTGTTCCTGAGTGCGAGAGCCTGGTCCGGGAAGTGGCCGATGAGCTCAAGATCAAAAACCCCCTCGATTCCGCTGGATAGGCCGGTGACCTGGGAAGAGTGGCTGCGGGGACGGCGCGCCCGGCGGGAAACCAGCCAACAGGTGGCGCCGGGAATGACCCGCCGCGACACCGGCCCCAGCGACCGCCGCCTGCGCCAATTCTTTCATGGCCGGCGCGGCCTGCCCTTTAGGCCGACGGAGGAACTCTAATTCCAATTCGCGTTGGAATAAGCCGCGCCTTGCAACTGGGGTGGAGAGCGCAGGGGGCGCGCCGCTGAGCGCCGGCCCGGCGCGGAGCCTCCCACTTCAAAGCTTTTTCACTCCAGGGGGATTGGAACTATTGACGCCTGCCGGCCTCGGGGGCGCTCATAATGGCTTCGGCCAGGCTGTTGCGCCAGCGGTAGAGGGCGGCGGGGTCGTGAGTGAATTCGGTTTTGCTCTTGAGCACGTCGGGGGGCACTGCGAGCAGGGCCTTGGCCTGCTTGAGCCAGTCGGGCTTCTCCGCGCGCGACGCGGGAGACGCCTCCACGCCGGCGACGCAGGCATCGAGCAGGCGCACGTAGGCATAGTCCTCGAGGCCGTCGCGGAAGTTTTCGAGCCGGATGGTGGGCAGCGGGGTGCCGTCCGGGCCGACGCAGGTCCAGGAGCCGTCGCCGTGATAGGTCGTCCAACTGCGCGGGTCCCAGTCGGTAAACGGGCCGGCGGTAATGGGCTTCTGGGAGTTCCAAATGCTGATTTCGTAGTAAAGGAAGCCATCCGGGCGGTACTTGGCGGTCATGGCGCCCATCAGGAGCCGGGCCTCGATGGCGGGGTATTCGATGAACATGTTGGCGTGCGGATGGTGGGGGCCACAGCAGATATACCACCAAACCTGCTTGCCGGCGGCGCGCGCCCGGGCGGCCTTGTCCGGGTCGAAGCTCGGCGTCAAGGGACAGAAGGCGTCCATGGCCGTGATGACGGACTGCATCCCGTAACTCTGGTCATAAGTGGTCGTCATGATGGGCACGCCAGGGAACTCGGCTTTAAGGAGCCGGGCGGCGTTTTGCACTTGCGGGAAGAGCTCCGCCGACGCCTCGTCGCAGCCGTAGATGTAGGCGTGTTTCAGCAGGCCGAGGTCCCTGGCCTTGGTGTAGGCCTCGCGGAACCGCGGCAGGTTCTTTGACTTCCAAGCCTCCACTTCCGTCGCGTTGGTGGCGGCCTGGTCATAATAACCGAGGTTGAACATGTCCAATCGGTTCTGGTCCCGCAGGTGCGTGAGGATTTCGTAGTCGGGAATGGAGTGATGATAGAGGCTGTCGTAAGTAATGTAGTAATCGGCCAGGAAATCGGCCCATTGCAGCTTGTGCTTCCGCCAGGCGTTGACGGGATAATCGGGCGAGCGGCGCCAGGCCTCCTGCTCCCGCTGCGTCTCCGGCATAGGATGATCTCCGGGGGAAAAGGTGATGGCCAGCGGCAGGGGCGAGCGGTCAGGCAGCGTGAAGGCAAAGACCGTCACCGCCAGGTCGAACGAGAAAACTACCGTGCCGTCCACCAGCAGGTTCAGCTTGCCTTCATAGAGCCCGGACGGCTGGCGCCGCGGCGCCCGCAGGCGGACCCAGAACGACTGCAAGTCACCTTTGGCAATGTCGGCCGCATCGAGGAAATCGAGGATCGGGTCGGGCCACCAGCCCACGCAGCTCGAGCCGTAAGACGGGGTCGCTTTGGTCTGCACGTAGCCGACCGGCACGGCGTTGATATTCGTTGAGGAAAACTCCGGGCCGGCGGCCGAGCGCAAGCTGTCGACGCGCACCTGCACCCGTTTCAAGTCGCCTTCGCCCGGCAGGACCAGCACCTGGAAACTCTCCTTCTCATTGCGCGCCAGGCCCACTTCCAGGCGGTTGGTTACCGTTGCCGAAACGGGCGCGGCGCGCGGCAGGACTTTTTCCATCGAACTCGCAAACCCGACCGCCAGGTCCGTGCGCGCCGCCGGGCCGGCTGCCACCTGGCGGCGGACGGGCTCGAAGGCGGCCCGGAAACGGGCGAGCGACTCGAGCCGCGCCAGTTCGCTGCGCACTGAAGCCGCCGCGCCGTCCGCCTGGAGCACCCCAGCCTCGGCGCGGGCCACGGTTTCGCCCAGGGCGGTGGCCGCGTGGGCCGGCGAAGCTCCCAGCAGCAGTGCGCTGCCGGCGACGGGGAAGAGCAGTTTGTTAAACATCGGCGTCATCATATAACCAATTCAGGCTCCGGAAGGCGAAATCCCGGGCCAATTCCAGTTTCAAAGTTCCAACGGTTCGTGCGCCCGGCGGCGGTTTCTCGCCGCCCTGTGCAACTCCCCTGCGCTATATCGTCTGCGCCAGGAAGCCGCCGTCCACGCGGATGTCGGCGCCGGTGACAAAGCTGCTGGCTTTGTGGCTGGCGAGGAAGAGAGCGGCGCCGACCAACTCCCGGGGCTCGCCGAAACGGCCCATGGGCGTATGGCCCCAGATCGCCCTGGTGCGGGCGGTGGGGGAGGCATCGTCGTTGAACAGGAGCTTGCGATTCTGCTCGGCGGGGAAAAAGCCGGGGGTAATCGAGTTGACGCGCACGCCTTTGGGCGCCCATTCCCGAGCCAGGAAGAGGCTGAGGTTGAGCACGGCCGCTTTCGAGGCGGAGTAGGCGACCACGCGCGAAAGCGGGAGGTGAGCCGAGACGCTGGCAATGTTGATGATGCTGCCGCGGCCGCGCGCGGCCATCGCCGGGCCGAATTCCTGGCACGGCAGGAGCAGGCCCCCCACCAGGTTCAACTCCAGGTTCGCCTGCCAGTCGGCCAGGGCGATTTGTTCAAAGGCCCGCCCGGGTGCAACCGTCACCTTCGGGTCGTTGCCGCCGGCGGCGTTGACAAGGACAGTCGGCGCGCCGAGCGATTGCTCAATCGCCTGATGCGCGGCGCTCAAGGTCTCCTTTCGAAGGGCGTCGACCGCGAAAAATGCCGCCTGCCCGCCTTTGGCTTGGATGCTGTTGACGCGGGCCTGGCCACGCGCGGCATTGCGGCCCAGCACCGCTACCTTCGCGCCGGCCTCGCCCAGGCCTTCGGCGATCGCCCCGCCCAACGCGCCCGTAGCGCCGATGACGACCGCCACCTCACCGGAAAGATCAAACAGTGCGTCAGGTTTCATGCGCCGGATTGTGGAGTAAGCAGGGGCGCGGTAAAGGGAAATCTGGGGCGCAATTGCCGGTTGCCAAATAGAGGGGCGCTGTCGAGAGTGTCATGTTGACGCCGCTGGAACGGGCCACATCTCACCTCTGTCGGACCGCGGACATCGCCCCCAAAATGGCCGATGCCCAAAGGGCGGGTTGTTCGGTGTTTCTAGCCCACGCTCAACCAGCGGAATTTTCATCCCGAGTGGTGCCCACGCGTCGGCATGGGGATTCTTGTCCGCCTGGGTGTTGACCAAAGCCCAGCGGCGGACAAGAATGTCCGCGCTCCAATCGGCGAGGTTGCGGGGCAGCCACAGAGGTGAGATGCGCCCGCTGGCAGGCCTCACTCCGTGGGCGACACAGCTCTGTCAATTATTCACTGGGACAAGGTCTCGACCCGAGGAACGCTGCCAAGCACTGCCCCTGGCCGCCAGGAACTGCCGCCGCCGTGTTATTCCCTTGTTCCCGTGGTCCCCCAATAATAGCTTTTGCGCGCCTGCCGGAGCCACTACCGTCCTGCTGTGGCGCTGGCCCTCGGCGACAAATTGACTTTGACGATTAGCGACCTCGCTTTCGGGGGCGAAGGCGTGGCGCGCACGGACGACTTTGTCGTCTTTGTGCCGTTCGTGGCCGTGGGCGAGGTGGTGGAGGCCGAGGTCACGGAGCTCAAGAAGCGCTTCGCTCGCGGCCAACTGCGCCGGGTGCTGGAGCCTTCGCCCGAGCGGGTCACGCCCTTGTGCCGGTATTTCGGCCAATGCGGCGGCTGCCAGTATCAGCACCTGGATTACCCGGCCCAGCTCCGCCTCAAGCACAAGCAGATCGGCGACCTCTTCGCCCGCATCGGCGGCCTGCCGCCGGAACTGGTCGCCCCGGTCATCGCCTGCCCGCAGCCTTACGGCTACCGCAACCGCATCATGATCCGCAGCCAGTGGGACAAGTTTAAGCAGGCCCTCAACCTCGGTTTCATCCGCGCCGACAACCGCCTGGTGGTGGACATCGAAGAATGCCGGCTCGCCGAACCCGCCCTCAACGAGCAGATTCGCTACGTCCGGGCGCACCCGCCGCCCAAGGGCGGCCTCAAGGTCGTGCTGCGCCTTCAGCCCGAGGGCTGGGAAGTCCCGCCCGACTCGTTTTTCCAAAACAATTTCTTCCTGCTGCCCAGGCTGGTGGAAGTGGTCCGCGAGCGCCTGCGCCAGGGCGGCGCCCGCCACCTGGCGGATGTCTATTGCGGGGTCGGTTTTTTCAGCCTGGAACTGGGGGACCTGGTCGAGTCGTTTGTGGGCGTAGAGCTGGACCGGTTGGCCATCCAGGCCGCCCGCCGCAACGCCAGCGCGCGCGGCCGCGCCAACGGCCACTTCCTGGCCGGGCCGGCGGCGGAACTGCTGCCGGGGCTGCTGGCCCGCTTCCCGCCGGCGACGACGGCGGTGCTCCTGGACCCGCCGCGCAAAGGCTGCCAGCCCGAGACCTTGCAGTTGCTGCGCCGCGTGCATCCCGCCCAAATCCTCTACATCTCCTGCCACCCCCCAACCATGGCCCGCGACCTCAAACTCCTGTGCGTCGACAATGCCTTCAGTGTGGCACAAGTCATCCCCCTCGACATGTTCCCCCAAACCGCACATGTGGAATGCGTCGCCGACCTGAGACCGGCCGGGCAAACCCGGGCGCCGTGAGGACAGGACCCGCTTCGGCCGGCCAATGGAACGAACTCCGGAACTGCGTCAGCAAATACCCACAATTCAAAAGCAAACGTAGAAAAGTATAGCCCCGACCCCCGGGTTTACCTTTTAAACGGCGGCCCGGCCAGTTTTTTGGCAAAAATGGCCAATGTGGCCAATGCAGCCAATGTAGCCAATGCAGTGCTGCGCCAGGCTGCGGCATGTGGCCGATCCAGCCAATGTGGCCAATCCCGCCAATGTGGCGGACGCAGTGTTGCGCTGGGCTGGGGCATTTCTTGCGCCGGCGTGGGGCAGGCGCCCCAGGGGCTGATGCGCTACCTGGCATTTTACAACGAGCAACGGTCGCATCAAAGCCTTGCGTACCGGACGCCGGCGATGCTATACTGCAATTGATGAAGAGCACGAGCGGGGAAACCGACGAGAAAACGCGCCTCTTTTTGGCCCGTCGTTTTCCTTTCTCAAACGAACATTACTTACATCTGTCGATAGGTTATCGGAACCAGACTTCTGTCCGAGCAACGGGGAGCACCCCACTTTTGCGGAGAACGGCCCGCCGCAACTTTTGAGATCAGGTCAACCTCGACTGCCAACAGGAGAAGATTATGAAGCCATCATTCAAAAGCATGACCCTCGCCAGCGTTTGTTCAGTCGCTTTTGGGCTACTCGCCGGATGTCAGACCCCGCGAGGCCCAGAGACTGCCAATCTAAACGTAAGCCCCGGTGAATTTGAGGACCAGGGCGCTGTGGGTATCTGGGGTTCATTCAAAGCGACGAAAGTGGTCAAGGATAGGCAGTTGGATGAGATCGTCTGCGAGCGGTTCAGCGCTTTCGGCAAGAAGTGCTCGGAGTTTCACTTCAAGATTCCCGCAGGGGCGACGGACGTCGGCTTCAAGCGACGGCTTTTTCGAATGGCGCTCACCTATCGTCCGTCGGGCGGAGATCGTGTCCTCCAGAATTGGTTTGCGACCGAAGGGACGAAAATTCTTGTCAAGAAGGCGGGCGCGGAATTAGAGGGCCAGTGGCATCTGGGCGGAGATGGGAAATGGGCGACCGACTATGTTCGCTCACCATTCCGTAAGGCAAAGACCGTGATCTATTCTGCTGACTTTGACCAGTGAACCTCTTGCCCGCTAAAGAAAGCAGTTTACGCGTAAGGCCAGGTAAGGCCGTGTAAGGCCACGGCATGTAAGGCCAGGGGTCGCGTCTATAATAAGGCCAGGTAAGGCCAGGTCATAAGGCCAGCGTATAAGGCCAGGTAAGGCCAGGGGTCGCGTCTATACTTTTCTACATTTGCCTTTCAACTGTGGCTGTTCTAACGGAATTCCGGAGTTCGTTCCATGAAAAGCCGGGGTCGTATTCACGTTGAACCCGGTTTCAAGTTGACGATTTTCGACCACCACTCAAATTCAGATTGACCTCGCCTCGGACGGAATGTGGCGCAATTCGCGATATTCAGCAGAACGCTGCCCAATTCAGCATCCGAAATTCCTGCCTTAGCTTGCCAGCGTCGCAGCAACTCGAACGTTGACCACAAATCGACTTTCACGCTTTTGCGTTGAAGGAGACCCCGGGCCTTCTTGTCGTCGGTTGCCAGAGCAAAACTTCTGGCTTCGGCGATGGCGATAGATGCGGCCTCCCCATCCTCAAGATCGACCGCCAACTCGATGAATCGAAGTTGTTCAGCCTCACCTTTGATGGTCAAGACCTCCAGAACGCCGCGCGCCACAAAAAGCTGCAAGTCGATACGTTCGCGCTCGCCAGTGAGAGCATGGCGCACGTAGAGCGCTTCGCGCGAGACTTCGGAAACCACAGCAAACCGGAAACCGCAACCACCCGCAATATCGGCAAACCGCCCGCTTGCCAACACGTTCAGAAGAACACACGCATCTTGTATGAGAATTGGAGGCATCTTGTCGTGACCTCATGCGGCTGGTACTGGAGAGGCTAAATCCACTCGTATGACTTCGAACCCCTCCCCTTCGCCGGCCACAACCACGCTGTCCAATTCTTCCATCATTTCACGAGCGCTCAGGATATCCGTGTGCAGTTTCTTTGCGAGCTGAGATTCCGACAATTCACCTTTCTCAAACGCAGCCTTCGCCAGGAGCAGGTAACGAACCGGCCATGCCGCATGCTTTCGCTCGGGACGCAGCAGGCCCAAGGTCTCGCGCGCCTTGTCCGGCTTGAAGCCGCCGCTCTTCAGCCGATCCCAACTGCCAGTCCGGATGCGTTTCAAGCTCTCGACCCTCAGGCACATCGCTTGAAGCGAAACTCCAAAGTAGTCCGCGAGGGTAACCAAATCGGCGATGGTGATGCGGTTTTTGCGCGCCTTTTCGGCTTCCGAAAGCCGGCGATTTAACCCGCTCCGCGGCATAAGGAAATTTGCGGCGAACCTGTCCGCGAACCTTTCCGATCGGTATTTCCCCCATCGTCCCCTAAGAACATCTACATCCGCAGAATATCGGGCAGTGAGGAAATGCCCATACTCGTGCGCCAGGGACCAGTTACCCCGGTGCCAAGGCTGTTTAAGATTTATGCCGATGCAGCCGCCCAACCGATCGTTGTATCCGAAAATGCCTGCCACCGAAGACGGCATGTCGTAAAAGAAAATGCGCAACCCTGCAGCTTCTTCGAGCAAGGCGCGCAGATCACTGATAGGCGCGTCACCGAGTCCCAGCCGGTTTCGTTCTTCCTGTGCCACGTCTTCAGCCAGTTGCTCCGCACTGATGTGCGACGGCGCCAGCGGATATTGCTGCGGATAATCGCGTGGCAGTGCCACCGAGCAAATCCGCTCCAAATCAAGATAATCCTCGGCCCGGGATTCCAGCTCGTGCGAAACGCGCAAGAGCTGATCCTCAGGAAAAGGCGTCTCCAGTCGGCTATTTGGCAGAGCAGCACGGAATTGGGGCGCCAAGGCCTCTGTAAAGGGGCTCTGTTTGACAAGCCCGGACACGCTTCGGCCGTAGCAACTGGCGAATGCCAAAAGCCCCTCGGGCGTTACTCGGCGCTCCCCTTTCTCAATTGCGACCACGGTGGTTCGTCCGTACCCGAGTCGATCTGCAACCTCTTCCTGCGTAAAACCACAAGCCCGGCGAGCATCCCTCAGGCGCTCGCCAACAATCTTGGGGTCAAGTTTTTCCAAAACGTTTTCAGACATTTGATGATCAAGTATTTTGTTAAGCTGCCCTTAGGTGCCGGCCAAGGGCGGCGCGACCACTGAACGCCCTCCACTCCGCTGCATGGCCCCTTAAAAGCTGTAAGAGTGACTGGCGAACCTCTTTCCCTAGTGTCAGACTGCAATGATAAGCGATGGAATGCGTCGCCGTTCGCGGTCTGCGTCGCGGCCCAACGGGCCGCCAGAACCCAGCCCAGGGCTGAGGCCGGCAGGCCGATGCCCTGGGGCCTCATTCCCACCGCCCGCCCCGCGCCCTGAAAGGGCGCTACAGACCTCCATCCCACACATATCGCCCGTCGTACTGGATTTCATAACGGCGCAAAAACGCCCGGAATTCGTCCTGGTAAGAAACCTGCCTATGGTGCTCACGCTGATCCCGAATGTACCGGCGAAGCTCGTCACAACCCCCATCTGGCCTGCGGAGAATGCGCCATAGCCTCCTTGCCAGCGATTGTGGCATGGCTTTGTGGCTTTGGCGCCCCTTCAGGGCGCGCTTGGTTTTGTAAACGGCTTCCCAGGGCCTCGGCCTGACGGCCTCAGCCCTGGGCTGGGCTCTACCGGCCCGTCGGGCCGGAAACGCCGCCCATCCAATAACACGGACAGTACATCGCTTATTTCCGCAATCAAGCACTAGCATGTTGCGGACGCATTGAACCTCAATCTGCCCCAACCTTTCGGTCGGAGCGCCGTTAGAAGCCGCAGCGCAAAGCCGGCTATATCCCCAAGCGGTGCGTTGCGCGAACATGTCACCATCGCCTGCCATACCAATTCTGCTTCAAGGGAACCACAGATTCTGACTTTTGTCAAGAGCAGACTGAAAACATGTCTGACAATGTCATGAACTGGATTTCGGGAGACAGCCTCATGGTCCTCTCTTGCCGCAGTCCCAAGGCAAACAGAGATGTCCGCGCTCCGGATTGGCGAGGGACTGAGCGCTCGGGATTCTGAGCGCCGCCAGCGTGGTTGAGGGAAAGCGGGGCGATTTTCCTCACGGTCCGTGAGGGACGGCCGCTGTGGTCCCTCAATCATCTGGAAAGCGTTTTCTGGCCTTGCCGTTGCTCCCCAGACCCCCTTTTCCCGATGCGTTCAAAGCATCGGCTATCGGCTATCGGCTATCGGCTATGCTATCCAGACCCCCTTTTCCCGATGCGTTCAAAGCAAGAGAATTGGCAGCAAATAAAGCAGGCCAGAGAAGCACGGCGGCGTCCCGCCGCAGGGGGACCGCAACCCAGCGGACGACTGCATTGGCCACATTGGCTGCATTGGCCACATTGGCCATTTTTGCCAAAAAGCTGGCCGGGCCGCGGCTTAAAAGGAATGGCACAGCTCAGCACAACGCTTTGTCGCTCTCCTCGGCGCAGCCAGGGGCTTCCCTGGTTCCGCCGAGGGCTGCTCCCTGCAATAGCCGCTCCCAAACCGTCGAGGCCAAGGGGCATTCGCGAGCAACCCAACCCGCCCTCCGCCCACTTTCCTGCCTTCGGTGCAATTCCATCAATTACCTTGAAAGGGCCGCCCTCAATTACCGCCCTGACGCTCACTGGCGAGGGACAGAGCGCTCCAGATTGGCGAGGGAGTAAAAGGCGGTGTCAGTTCTTCTTGTAGCTGGTCCTGGCCTTGAGCCACTGGAAATCGGTGGCCGGGTTGGCCGGCAAGATGCCGAGGCGGGTCTTTTGGACGGGGCGGATGGTGGAGGGGACCAGCCAGCGGCGGGACTCGATGTGGCCATCGGCGAAGGCGAAATTGGCCGCGCCGTTGTGGTAGGAGGCGGGCAGGTTGCCCCAGGCGTTATCTTCGAGCACGTTCATGAAGAAGCCATCGTTGATGGTGTCGGCGTGCTCCTCGAGAAAGACGAAAATGCCCGCGGGATAGCGGAGTTCCGCGGTCTTGTAGAACTGGACATAGAGCGGATTGAAGCGATTGGTCAATTCGCCGGGGTTGCCCACGAGGGCATTCATGGACATGCTGCGGATGCGTTCGCCATTGGGGGCGGGGAAGCGGTCTGCCGGGCACTTGTAGATCCTGGCGGCGTGGCTGGCGTAAGGCCCCAGTTTGGAGTCCGTGAGATAGACGAGGTTGGTGTTGTCGTCGCTGGCCTGCCAGTCCTCGACATTGTTGGCCCAGGACTGGCGGCGGGACAGGGTCTCGGGCACGCCGTGGTTGTTGACGAGCAGGTCCGAGTTTTCTTCGGCATACAAGAGCCAGGCCAGGGAGAGTTGTTTGAGGTTGTTGAGGCAGGTCATGGCTTGGGCTCTGCTCTGGGAGCGGGTCAGGGCCGGCAGGAGCAAAGCCGCCAGGATGGCCAGCACGGCCAGGACCACGAGCAGTTCGACCAGCGTAAAGCCGGCGGACAGGACCATTCCTGCGCTTCTACCGGTTTTCGCGGCCTGATTACGATTCATGGCAGCAGACCCAGCTTGCGGATGGCGGCGCGGGATTTTTCGGGTGATTCATGGAGGATGACCTGCCAGCCGCGGGCCGCGCCGGCGGCGGTGTTCTCGGGCCGGTCGTCCAGGTAAAGGATTTCCGCCCCGCGGCAGCCGGATTGGCGTTCGAGCACTTCGTAAAGGGCGGCGTCGGGCTTCAGCACGCCGTGCTCGTAAGAGAGGATATAACCGTCAAAATTGCTGAAGAAGGGAAAGGTGCGCCGGATATGGTCGAACGCCAGGTCGTTGGTGTTCGAGAAGACATAGGTGGCAAAGCCCCGTTGCCGCAAGGCCGCGTGGAGTTGAACCATCGGCTCAATTTCCACGAAGATGTCGGCGAACGCAACGGCGAACTCGGCGAGGTCACCGGCGAAGCCTGTGGCGGCGCGGATTTCATCGAAGAACTGCTGGCGGGTCAGGCGTCCCTTCTCGTAATCCAGGAGCCCGGGCGAGCGGCCCAGGAACAGCATGAGTTGCTCGGGGGACATCCGGCTGCGCGGCGCGATTCTGCGCGCCGCGATCCTGTAATCGAAATCCACAAGCACTTTGCCCAAGTCAAAAACCACAGCCTTGACCATATCAACTGCAAAAATAAACGCGTGGACAGTGGCGAGTCCGTAGGGCTTTGTCGAGCGCCAAGGCGTCTGTCCACCTGCCCAGCCGCGCGTGAGAATAGTCGTTGCTGCCCTCCGGAGGTGGGGTCTTATTGGCTTGAAATCCTAAGGGTCACCGGGCCCAGCAGGCCGGATTCCAGGAGGGGCAGGCCGGGCTGGTCGAACTTGCGCACGTTGGTTTTGGTGCGCCGCTGGTCGGGCGGCAGCTTGGCATCGCCGATCAGGCGGTTGGGCCACAGGTTCACGACCTCGATGGCCAGTTCATTGGCGGCGGCCCTGGCGGCCTCGGTGATGTCCAGGCGCCAGGGGGCGGTCCAGACGACCCCGAGGTCCTTTCCATTGAGGCGCACCCGGGCGAGGTTTCTGACGCTGCCCAGGTCGAGGAAGATAACCGAGGGCCGGCGGCGAAGGGCGCCCGGGGGCAAATCAAAGGTTTTCCGGTAAGTCGCCGTGCCCGAGTAGTAGCGAATGTCTTTCTCAGGCCGCTTGGTCCAGTCCTGGAGCGTCTCGAAGGTCACCTTGGCCGGGCCGCCCCAGGCCGGAGCAAATGACACCTCCCAGGGGCCGCTAAGCTCGGCCACGGTCCGGGTTTCAGGAAAGTTCTTCGCCGTTGCCGGACGCGCGCTTGGGCTGGCGCCGCGCCGAAACACGACGAACCAGCTCTGCCTGGGCTCGAATTGGAGGGGCACCAGCGTGCGGCGGTCCTCGACGGCGAAGTCGGGCAGAGGGCGAATCCCGCCGGTTACGGCGTCCCACAGTTCAGGCGGGCGGCCCGCCGTGCGGAAGGCGACGCGGACGGAGGCCGGATGCTCGGTGAGATTGGCCAGGAAATAGATGTCCGTCCTGCCGTCGCGGCGGTGAATCCAATCCAGCGGGACGGTCAGGCCATCGAAGCGGGGCGCGATGTTCCCGGGCCTCAGCTCGCGAAACTCCACGTCGGGCGCCAGACCATCGGCTTGAGCTATGGCCGCGGGCGCTCGGCCCCAGAGGATCCGCCCGCGGCCCAGTTTTCTTTCCCCGGCCTGGCCGGGATGCTGGCCCCATAATTCGCGCGCCAGGGCGCGGACCTCTTCGTCGCACTGCGGCCAATGGGACAAGCCAGGCGCTCGCTGGGGCGGCGGACCGAGCACGGTAGCCCCTTGCCGGGCCAGTGCCCTGATGGCGCGCAAGACCGGGGGCGACAGCGCGACCAGCTTGCGGTGAGGGAGGACCAGGTAACGGTAGCTCAGGCCGTCGGGCAGCCGGAGCCGCCCGTGCTTGACGGAAAGCCGATTGAGCAGCACCTCGGCGTTGATCGTGTCGCAATCGAACCCCGCGGGCAACGGCGGGCTGGTATGCGAGCGGGCGGGGACGAAATTCGGGACATCCTCGCCGTAGAAGAAACAGAAGTCGGCGACGGAGCGGCCCTGGCGGAGCAGGAGCTGGCAGCGGGCGAGGTAAGTGAGCCAGGCCTGGCTCAGGTTCCACCAGGTGATATGGGAGTCGAAATGGGTGCCGGCCGCCTCCCATTGGTAGCCAGGGAAGGCCTGCGTGTCAGGCTGATGCACAAAGAAACAGAGGACGTTGCGGGTGAGGCCGGCGCAAAAGGCGCGGTCGCCGATAGGTTTCAGGGTGAAAGGGTCCTCCTCCCAGTTGGGCCCCATGCTGGTGAAGGCCTCCGCCTGGCACAAGGGCCGGCCATAGGTGTGCGCGGCCGAAGCCGCCTGTTTGACCAGGTCGCAAAAGGCCTCCTGGCCAGTGAGCTGCCAAACCCACTCCTTGTCTTCGTCCTTGCGCTTCCAGAACTCGGTCATCGGGATGTCGTTTACCCCGGCGCACTGGAGGGCGTCGATGTGATGCCAAAACGGGCCGGACGATTCGGGATGGATGCGGAGGCCGGCCTGATGCGACAGCTCGGCCAGGCGCCCGTAGTAGTTTGCGGCGTAGAGGTCCGCGATGGTGCGGCGAATGTCCCAAAGAAACCGGTGGGAGGCCTCGGGGCTCTCGACGAGGCGGCCCGCCAGCACCGGCATCCATTCGAGCAAATCGTAACCGCGCCGCGCCCGGAACTCGTCGGCAAACCGGTCTGACCAACTGGGATTGCCCGCTTCGTAGCTGTCGACGTGGAAATACTTCAGGGACCTGGCGCCGAGGCGTTTGGCATCTGCCAGGAGCGGTTTGGCGGTATGGGCAAAGTGGTGGTCGAAGGCCTCGCGGCTGAAGAAATCAATTTCGTAACCCTCGGCGCCGGGGCTGGCGCATTTGGTGCGGGAGCCCAGCAGGGTGCAGCCGAAGCGCAGGATAAGCCAGCGTCCGGCGGGCGCCTGCCATTGCAGGCGGCCCTCCGGGCCGAGCCGCTCGGTAAGCACCTGGACGTCGTCGAGCCGGCAGGCGGCCTCGGGCAGCAGGCCTGGAAGCTCGTCCGCCGCCAGGGTATCGGCCAGTTGGTTGCACGACGGCCCCTGGGCGTACTGGCGACCCGCCTTCAACTCGAGGTTGGCGATCTGGTTGGTCGGCGCGCCGCGCAACGGCAGTGCTAGCACGGCGATGTCGCGGTAGAAGTTAGCCGTGGCTGGCGGCAGGGGCAGGCTCAGCGATTGCTCGCCGGGTCCATCGACCAGCGTCTGAGACCAGACGAGCTTTTTGGCGGCGAGTTCGGGCGTCACCCAGGTGCCGCCCGCGTTCCAGCCGCTGCACAGGTTCACCCCGACCTCGAGGCCGAGGCGGTCGGCTTCGCGCAGGGCGTGGCGGAACAACTCGCGCCATCCCTCGCTCATAAACCGGGGGCCCTTGGGCGCATTAGTACCGCCCTCACCCGCGTCGAACAGGAGCACGCCGGCAATGCCCTGCTGCTTCATGGCCTGGAAGTCAGCGGTGATGCCTTCCCGGCTGGCGGCGCTGTCCAGCCACCACCAGTAAGCCCACGGCCTGGCGGAGTCGGGCGGCTGCCGGAAGGCGCGTGCAAGCTCGGCGGCGTCGCCGCCCTGGGCGGCAGCGCCGGCGCAAACCCAGGCGCCGAGCGCAAGGGCGGCCAGGAGAAAGCGGAAACCTGTCATACCCTGGGCTTGTAGCAGATGGCTTCCGAAGGAGCAAGGCGGCCCTGGGGGCGCCGGCAGGTCTGGGTGCATCCCACTTTCGGCGGAGGCGGAAAAGATGAACGTCAAACAGTCAACGTCGAACTTCCAACGTCGAACCCGGCCCCTTGCTGAGCGGGCGGATTAGCTTATACCACCTCCGGCACCCGATAATCCTTGCGGTACGCCGGCCTCAGAAACTGGTTGGCCCGCTCGGAGCCGGTGAAGGACTCGGACTGGGCATCAAACGGCAGGCTCCGGGCGCCGGAGCGGTAGGCGACGTTGGCCAGGTGCACCAGGCAGGCGCTCAAATGACTCTGCTCAATATCGGCATTGGGCCGCTGGCGGCTGCGCATGCAAGCGATGAAATTCGGCTGGTGCCACTTGTCCGGGAAATAGCCTTTGTCCTGCGCCGTCACTTTGCCGTCGGACTCCAGCACTTGCCAGCCGCAGCCGTGCCGCCCCAGATACATCATCTGCCTGGTGCCATAGATTTCGATGCGGCAGCAGCTTTGGGCCCAGTTCGGCCACTGGGTGCCGTAACGCACTTGGTTGGGGAATTTCTTCAGGTACGGCGTGAAAGTGCCATTCTCGCAGGTCATGATGTAGTCGCCAAAATCATAGCTGATGACCTGCACGTCCGGCGTCTCGCGCTGGTCGGCAAAGGCGAGTCGGCCGCCCGTGCAGGTGACAGTCCGCGGGTGTGGCGGGTCGCCCAGGGCCATCCGGGCCAGGTCCAGTTGATGGCTGCCGTCGCCGGCCAGGACGCCGCCCTCGTAATCCCAGAAGTCACCCCAGCCATTGAGCCGGCCGGCGTTGAAGGGGACCTCCCGCGCCGGCCCCAGCCACAAATCCCAATCCAGTCCCGCCGGCGCCGGGGCATCGGGCTGGGCCTGCCAGGGACCGCCCGGCAAGAGATTGAAGACTTTGACCAGCACAATTTTCCCCAGCTTGCCGCTTTGCAAGTACTGGCGGGCGGAAAGCGCGTAAGGCGCGCTGCGATTCTGGAAACCCACCTGCACCACACGGTTATACTTGCGAGCCGCCTCAACCATCTTGCGCCCTTCCCAAATCGTGAGCGAGGGGTTCTTTTCCACATAGACATCCTTGCCCGCCTGGCAGGCCCAAACGCTGGCCAGCGCGTGCCAGTGCTCGGGCGTGGCGATGACGACCCCGTCCACTTCCTTGTCCGCCAGCGCGCGGCGGAGGTCTTTCACGCGTTGGGGCGGGTGTCCCTGGCGCTGCTCCAACTGGCGCAGCAACTCCCCGCCGCGCCGGTCGTTGACCTCGCAGAGGAATTTGAACTCGACGTTCTCCAGGCTGGAGAGACCCTGGGCGAGCGCGGCGCCGCGTCCCCCGGCCCCAACCAGGGCCAGCAGGATTTTGTCATTGGCGGACCCGGCCGAGGTGGTCTTCGGGCGGTTGAGCACGGCCACCCCGGCCGCCAAACCACCCGCGCCGATGGCGGAGGTGCTGAGGAAAGAGCGACGATTCATGGTTTTCATAAGTCGAGTTGGCGGGGACGCGTCCCCGGCGGAGAATCTTCGCGGCCGGCGAGGATTTCGCACGGCACCAGCACAGGGCGCTCCCGTTCCAGGGCTGATCACACGATTTCTTCGGTCTGGGGGTCCCAATGCACGGCGCGCTGCTGCCGGCAGGAGGTGATCGCCATTTGGCAGGCAATCGCCGTGCGAAAGCCCAGGTCGAAGGGGCAGATGGGCTCCTTGCGGCTGCGGATACAATCGAAGAAATTCTGCAGGTGCTGGAGCGTGTAATCCGAGTAACCCGCACGGGCCGGCGCCGAAGGGCCTGCTGTCTCGGCGGCCCCGCCTGCGGGCTTGGTTCCCGGGGGCAAGTAGCGGACTTGATCCGACTCATCGTGCGTTACAGTGCCCTTGGCGCCAAACAGGTAGTCGTAACCCTCGCCGTAATAGGCATTGCCGAACATCGAATTCCAGGTGAAGAGGAGCTTTTCCCGGTGGTTCATCGAGACCGACATGGTGTCCGGGAGCTCCATCCTGGGACACCGGTAATTGGCGCCGGCCATGGTCACGCTTTCCGGAATGCTGAGCCCCAGCGCCTTGTACCAAAAGCCGAGCTGGTGGACCATATTCTCGAAGACGTTGCCCCCCGAGTAATCCCAGTAGAAGCGCCAGTTCATGTACCGCTGGGGGTCGAAGGGCTGGCGATTGGCTTCGCCCTCAAAGGCGGGCCAATCGACGTGCTCCGGGTCACAATCCGGGGGTATCTCCCGCAGCCAGCCGCCATAGGGAGCATTGCGATAGTGGAAGGCCTGGATGGCCGTGATGGCGCCCAGGCGCTCGGGCGTGGCCAGTTCCTGGGCTTGCCGGAGGCCCGCTCCGCTGTTCATCTGCATGCCGATCTGGACGACGCGTCCAGAACCCTCGAAGGCCTTGCGCATGCGCCGGGCATGGTCGGGATTGAACGCCATGGTTTTCTCCTGGTACACATCTTTGCCGGCCTGAATGGCGGGGACGAAGTTCAGGGCGTGCTGGTGCTGGGGCGTGGCAATCAGGAGGGCATCGAGCGACTTGTCCTCGAGCAATTGCCGGAAATCCCGGTAGGTCTTGATTGCCGGCGCGATGGCCTTGGCTTCGTCGAGGCGCCGGGTATAGACATCGGCGGCTCCGGCAGCTTCGACCTGGGGACAGCGCAGGGCCGCGCGGAAAATCTCCTTGCCGCGGCTGCCGGCGCCGATCAAGCCGATGCGGATGCGGTCGTTGGCGCCCAGGACCCGGCCTGGTGAGAATAGCCCCGGAGCCGCCACCCAGGCGGCGCTGCCCATCAGTTGGTGCATGAAGGTTCGGCGATTTGTCATAACTTGCCTCCAATACTGGCGGTCTTGCGGAACGCGCCGTTCTTTGGGATTTCAGGCCGACTCGAGCGCGGCATACTTTTGACCGAAGCCATAGCTTTGTTCTTGCCTTGTCCAGCGCCTGTTGGGCCCTCAACTTCCCGCGGCTTCCAATACCAGCAGCGCATCCTCCCACCCGTTGGGCGTCGAGAACGATTCCACGCCCCGATTGGCAAAGCGGCCAATCGCCACGGATTCGCCGGTTTGCGGATCGCTCCAGGACGCTTTGACCTTCGTCCCGGCGGCGACCTTGTCCAGATTGACGGAGAAGGAGGCCTTGCTCCCCAAATACACCAGCGCCCATTGACCGTCCTTGTGGCGGGCAGCCAGGTTCAATACTGGTCCATTGGTGTTGCCGCCACTGGCCAGAATGGCCTGGTCCGGAACCAGGCGCCACCATTCCTTGCGGTCGAGAAAGACTCGCTTGAGGATGCCTAATTGCGTCGCGCCCGGCGCGTCCAGCGCCTGCTTCCAGGTGGGCAACACCCGCCAACTGTCATTGTGTCCGTAGGTGTGATGCCCGCCGGCCAGGTAGGAATAGTAGGCCTGCCGGCGAATCCAAAGCGGCGTCACCTCGAAGCCGTACTCCGACCCTTGTTCATATGCGCCTTCCGCCATGAGCACCGGTTTCACCGGCTTAAGATTGTAGTCTTTGGTCACCATGGGATAGATCAGCTCGACGCCCTTCCAGGTTTGCATCGAGTCAAAGGCCAGCCAACTCTCGCCGTGGATGAAGCTGGAAGAGTACGGGGCGGGGTCGGGCTTGAAGGTGATCAGGTGGTAACCGCCGTCGCCTGCATGCAGGCCCGCCGCCAGTTCCCGCAAGACCGGCACAAACTCCTGCCTGGCCTCGGGCGTCATGGACCACACGATGGTCGGCACGTCTTTGTACCGCCCAGCCAGCCATTTGGCCCACGCGCGAGCGTTATCCACGGTGATATATTTGCGGTAACGCTGGTGGTAGAGCGTCATCGAAATGACGACGTTGTTTTCACGCGCGGTGCGCACGACCGCATCGACGTTCTTGAAATAGGCCTCGTTGGGCGTGAGGGGATTATTGTCGAGCCAGGGCTTTTCGCCATAGACGTTCGGCTTGGTGCCGTCGCCCACGCCCAGGAGCATGACCTGGGCGAAGGCAAAGCCTTTCTCTTTGGTTTTCTGAAGGATCGTGCGGGCGTCCTCGAGGGTGTATTCGCGGAAGAGCTGCCACTGCGTCGTGCCCAGCCAGAAGACGGGCTCGCCCCGCTGATCGACAAAGTACCTTCCATTCTGACTTATCTTCACCGGATACACCGGCTCCCCGGCCTGTGCGATGGCCGCTGGCAGCAGCAGCCAGAGCGTGGAACGGGCGAATTTGCGGATCGTGGTTATCATCTTGCTGCGTCCGTCAATTGTTTTCGCGCGTGCCCAGCTCAGGCCTCGTTGACCATCTGGATGTGCTTGTAGCGGCAGAAACGCTTCAGGTCGGCGGTGAGATCGCCGTAGCAGGTGACGCGGTGCAGGCCATGCGACCAGTTTTGCCACAGTCGTTCAAGGTCGCCCTCCACTTTGACCGTCATCTTGGTGCGGCAGCCCCGTTCGGTGTCGGGTGATTCGATGATGTCGCCGGTGAAATACTGCAAGCGGTCGGCGCCGATGAGCAGGGCTTGGGTGACTTTCTGGCCGACCCGCATGCGCACTTGGGGGACGCAGCCTTCCTGGCGTTCCATGATCGTGCGCAGCTTGAAGGGCGCCCGCGGCCCCTCGGGCCCGTCCATCCGGGTCGCGCCCAGACAGTGCGCCAGAATAATCGCGTGCTTGGACTCATCGACCGTCGGGTCGCTGATGAAGCCGGGCCGTCCGGACAATCCTTGCAGCAACAGGAAGGTCATCCCGCTGCTCAGGTCCGACTCGCAAATCCCGGCCAGGCCCAGGTCGTTCAAGCGGACAAAACCGACGCACGGGAAGGCGGGGAGCTTTTGATACATCGTGCCGTAGCAATCAACCGTCAGCGCCGTCGCATTTTCCTCGGCCATGACTTGCTCGAAGGCGAGCGCCAGGCGGCAGGAATTGAAAATCTCGGCGCGGGGCGGCTCGACGATCTTGGTGGCGGCGCGCATCCAGCGCCGCGTTTCCGCCTCGGCCGCTTTCGGGTCAATCGCATCGTAGGCGGCCAGCATGCGCGGCAGGTCGAGCACCTTGATCTCGGTGCCGAACTTTTCCGCAATCGCCCGGGTGTAGTCCGCCGGGAGTGGGCGGGTGGTGAGGTTGAGGATTTTGGCTTCGCGCAAATGGTGAATGGCGCGGAACGGCCGCACCGCCGCCGCCAACTGCCGCAGATCGCTGGTGAGCAGGCATTCCAGGCTCTCGCCGCCGGGTTGATTGCGCAGCGCGCCGAAGCCGCTCCATTCATGGCCCGAATAGGGCGCCGCAAACAAGGCCGTCGGTTTCTTGGCGGCGAGGACCTCCGCTATCATCGCCCCCACGCCGATGGTGAGATGGATGAGCAGAATGCCATCCGCCGCTTGCAGCGCGCCCTGGAGGCCGCTCAGTTCCTCCGGCCGGGTCACGAGCTTGCTGGCGAGGAATTCCACGTCCGCAAACTCCTTGTGCATCTCCGCAAACGCGGCCTCGTAGCGCCTGGCTTCGGCCTCGACATCCAGTTTGGGGGTGGGCCAGTGCGGCTTGGGCACGCCCAGATACACCTTGGCCACCTTGACCTTCGAGCGCCGGCAACCGGGACTGATCAAGGTGGTGGTGAGCGGCGTTGCCAGGGCAAACAGACTCCCCGCCTGCAAACAGCAAGCACACCCGCCGGCTAAAAACAGCGACTGCTGGAGAAAGGACCGGCGGTCGAGTCCGCCCGCGGCCCTTGTGGCGGCGGGTGAATTCTCCTGGGGTGAAAACTGACCGGTTTGTTGAGTCTTCATGGCCCCATTCAATCCAAAACCCGGCCGCTTGGCAATGGCGAAATGGGGACCACCGGACCAAAGGGCGCATTGCGCTTTTTTGGTTGGTCCTAGCTCCTAATCGTAATCCTAATCTTCATCCTTCTCATGCTCGAAGAGCCGATGGATTCGGATCAAGATTAGGAGCAAGGATTAAGGTAAAGAGCCGGAAAGGCCTCCAAAAAAAGTGAAAATGCTCCCTCGTGGTCCCGCATTACGTTTTGCGTTTTACTCCGCTCCCGGTTTCGGCGAGATTAGCTCATGGCCTTGCCAGGCGTCAAAGTGGGCTGCTGCGGGTTTCGACTGACGAAAGCGCAATAGCGCATGATTACATTGCTCATTGCCACGCGCAACGCGCATAAGGTCGAAGAAATCCGCGCGATTCTCGGGGAGCGGTTCCAATACCTGACCCTGAACGATTTTCCGAATGCGCCCAAGGTGATCGAAGGCGCCGCGGCCCTTGCGGGGAACGCGGCCAGGAAGGCGGTGGAGCTGGCACGGTGGCTGGCGGAGGGCGGCGGGCGGAAATCCAGGCGCCAGGCGCGTGGAGAGTTTTTCGTGCTGGCCGATGATTCCGGGTTGGAGGTGGATGCGCTGGGAGGCGCCCCGGGGGTGCACTCGGCCAGGTTTGCCGCGCTGGACAGCGGCCGGCCGGACAACTCCGCGAGCGCCGAGAACAATGCCAAGCTGCTGCGCCTGCTCAAGGATGTCCCGCCGGAGAAGCGGACGGCACGTTTCCGTTGCGTCCTGGCCCTGACACCGGTAGTCGCGCCGGAAAAGGAAACGGCCTCGCCGGCGTGCCAGGCAAACGAGCCTGGGTTGCTCACGGAGCTTTTCGAAGGCGCCTGTGAAGGGTGGATTGCCTTGGCCCGGCGCGGCCAGGGTGGCTTCGGCTACGACCCGCTGTTTGTGCCCGTGGGTTACGACCAGACCTTTGCCGAACTGGGCGAAGCGCTAAAGAACCAGTTAAGCCACCGCGCCCGGGCTTTGGCGAAGCTCAAGCGGAGATTGGAGGGAAAGTCCGCAGGCCGCAGGCCGAAACCTTCGGAGCGGTGAAACTTCGCCCGAACCCGGCCAAACTCCCTGGCACCGGAAGCGAGCGGCGAGCCGCCAGATGCGGGGGGAATTGTGTCGTTGGTTCCCATTGCCAAGGCTCCAACGCATCAACGCTTTAACGTTGCAACGTTGCCACGTGCGGTCTCAATCCGGCACGCGGAGGTAGCGACGAAGCGGGCCGTTGCTCGCAATCATACGATAGGCCTGGTCTCCCGCGGCCTGGCGCCAGAACTGGCCGCCGGCGCACTCGACAATCAAGCCCCCGGCAGCGATGTCCCAAAGCCGGATGCCCCGTTCGATGTAGGCGTCGAACCGCCCGCTGGCGACGTAGGTCAACGCCAGGGCGGCTGAACCCATGACGCGCAGCTTGCGCACGCGGTGGACGAGTTCGACGAAGTAGGGCAAGGTGGCCTCGAGACTCTCCCGGGTCTTGGCGAAGCCAATCGAGATGATGGCTTCGGCCAGCCGGCGCCGGCGGCTGACGTGAATGATTCTGCCATTCAATCGCGCCGGCTGCCCGCGCGCCGCCGTCCACAGCTCGTCGCAGAACGGGTCATACACCACCCCGACCAGCGTTTGATAGCCGTCCGCGTAGGTGGACGCATCCGGGTTTGCGGTTCGCTGTTGCAGGGCAATGGAAACGCAGGCGTGCGGAATCCCGTAGGCGAAATTGACCGTGCCGTCGATCGGGTCCACGACCCATCGCCAGTCGGCGCCCGCCTGGCCGGCCACACCCTCTTCGCCCAACAGGGCGCTGCGGGGGTAGGCGGCGAGGAGGACCCGCTCGATCAGTTTCTGGCAGCGGACATCGAGTTCCAGCTTGATGTCATGCTGCGTGACCATTTCGGTCCGTTTGCGGGCAGGCAGGTTGCGTCGCAGCAAGGCGCCCACGGCCCGAGCGGCTGACACGGCCGTGGCTTGCGCCTGTTTCAGATTGATTGGCTGGTCATTCATCGCGCCCCGGCACTTTGAGTTCTTTGAGGGTAAAGCTGTAAGCGTATTGGTCAAAATAGATATTGTGCCCGCCCCATTCGAGTTCCCCGCGCTGGAAATCCACGTCGTCGGAGCGCAGGGATTGTTTGGGGGGAGTGAGGGTTTGGTTGTGGTCGCTGTTGGCCGCCATGCGGTATTGGTCCAGGCCGCCGAAATAGAAATCGCGCACCTGGCGGCGCTGTTCCGGCGTGAGCGAGGTCGCGTAGCGCATGGCATAGACGCCCATGTAGGGGTCCACCGGCACCCAGCCGTAGGGCGCGAGATAGACTTCCGACCAATCGTGAATCGTTTGCTCGCCGGGAAAAGTGTTCCAGCCGGATTGCCAGCGGGCGGGAATGCCGTTCAGGCGGCAGAGGGTGATGAACAGCAGCGCTTGCTCGCCGCAATCGCCGTAGCCTTTGCGCAGACAATCAGCGCTCAGGTTACGAATCGTCGAGTACTCCGGGGCGTAACTATATTGGATGTGCTCGGCGATCCAGTCGTAGGATTTCCTGGCCTTCAAACAGGGATTGGTCTCCTGGCCGACAATCTGCCGCGCCAGCGCGCGGATTTCCGGTGTAAAGACCACATGCGGCCCCTGGCGCAGAAAGTCCTTGAGGGCCGGGTCGCTCGGGTCGCAGGGCCGCACCGCCGCCGGCTGGAGGTCGAACCAGACGCCGTGGCTGGTGTAAAAGTATCCGACCGAGAATTCAGTTGGCAGGTCCTTTACCGCTGGCTGCTCCAGGCAAAGGCAGCGGATGGGCTGCTGTTCGTCCGCGAGGTGCTTGGGCGTGGAAGAGGACGAGAACAGTTGGAAGTCGCCCTGGAAAGGATAGTGGCGGGGGAGCGGCAGCCAGGCGCGGATGAGTTGGCCGGCGGGGACGGCGTTGGCGGCGGCCGTAACGGTCATGGTGGCCTGGAATCGCTTGGGCAGGACGTAGGGCTTTCGCTGGGCTTGCGCCGCTTGCTTGATGGTCAGGCAGGTTTCCCAGTGCAGTTGCTCGAGGGGGACGGAGTTGCGGGGCGGGACACGCCGGCCGTTGAGCTCCGGGTGGCGGAAAAAGAGATTCGCGACGCTGGAAGTCAGGAAACGGCGCTCGCCGTCAATCTGCCGGCTGTCGAAGCGGCCTTCGTCAACCCAGCGGTTGTACTCGGCGGCCGTGAGGTCCTGGACCGAGTCTTTGAGGGCGGCAAAGAGCGTTTCTTTAGTAAAGGGAAAATCCTTGCGGATCCGCTCCAGCCGGTCCAAGGCAAACGCCAATTGGCGCCGCTCCGCCGCCGGCAAAGCGGGAGCATTCAACGCCCGGCCCAGGACCGCGGCGGCTTCCTTGAAATGCCCTTGCAGTTCGAGTTGATTCACTTCCGTAAGCGTGTCAGGGTGCGCCCAAACCAGCGCGCCAAAAAGCGCCGTGGCGCACGCGACCACCGGCACCAGTCGCTTCATAAACCCGCCGAGCATGGCTGAAATCAGCCAGGAAGCAATCTGCAAGTCGGTTGTCGTTTAGTCCTGTGGTTTGACGAGGGGTGTGCTGGCCGTGAAAAACCGGGGCGTTTTCCTGACCCGTCATTCGCCAGAAGCAATGCCAGCGGCGCCGGCGGTGCTTGGAGGGCCGCACGCGAACTTCCGATAAATTGCGATCCCTTCCCTGCCGGTATCCAGTTTGGCGGAAGGGAGAGGATTCGAACCTCCGGTAGGGTTACCCCTACGCCTGATTTCGAGTCAGGTGCCTTTAACCACTCAGCCACCCTTCCCGCCGTTGACTATCAAGCACTTACGCTTGTAGAAGCATAGCAGAAACGATTTGATACTGCCATTTGATACTGGTCGCACGAAAGCGGTACAACCGACCGAGAAGGAGCCCGGCAAGGCCTCCAAGTGGTCCAAAACACAGTATGCAAATCTGATTCGCTACGCGCCATCGGGGATATACTTTGCTCGAATTCGGGTCCAAGGCAAGTTGATTCTAGAGCCCCTCAAAACGACCCGCATTCCCGTGGCGAAATTGCGCTTGGCCGGCCTGGGGAAGGAGGAGCGACAGAAAGCCGAAAACCAGACTGCCATCGCCATTACCGTAGCGTGGCGTGGTGGCGCATGGTGGTGGAGCGTAGTGGCCTGGGGTCGCACGACCCCATTGACTTCCCAGTGAAAATTACCACGCCAGCTATTTTCACAAAAGCCAAAAATCGAAAATAACGCTCTTTCTTATTTGCGCGGACGAAAACAAGGAACAAGGCTGTTTTTGGAACTGCGGTTTTCGGCGAACACCAGGCACTTACGCTTGAAGAACTGCAGCCAGATCGGCCATGCGACAGCGGTCGCCTGCAAGCGGCGCCACCGACCGGAATGGAATCCGAGAAGGATTTCAAGCGGTCCAAAACGCAGCATGCAAATGCGAGCCGCTACGTTGCATCGCGCCAATAGTTTGCTCGAATTCGGCTTCGAGGCAAGCTGATGCTCAGGTCAGCAAA
>Ga0187870_1000318_pt1 | contig 58468 bp, 46 predicted proteins | sample June2016WEW_13_1_3_FD_132974 | JGI IMG/M metagenome (GOLD analysis project Ga0187870, IMG submission 132974) | Peatland microbial communities from SPRUCE experiment site at the Marcell Experimental Forest, Minnesota, USA - June2016WEW_13_150 | ecosystem: Environmental > Terrestrial > Soil >...
ATCTTCTCGACGCTCGCGGCGCCGATCCCGCGGCCGGGCTTGTTGCAGATCCGGCGGAACGAGACCTCGTCGTTGGGATTGAGGAGCAGGGAGAGATATGCCAGCGCGTCCTTCACTTCCTCCCGTGAATAGAAACGCACCGTTCCGATCAGGCGGAAGCGTATGCCCCTTTCCCTGAAGTATTTCTCGAAATGCAGGGACTGGGCGTTCATGCGATACAGAACGGCAGTCGTGCCCGGAAAGCCGTCGCGCACGAGAGCGCCGCAGTACTCGGCCTCCTCGTCCTGGTCCTGGAGGCAGACGACCAGGGGAGGCTCTCCGGCAGTCTTATCGGTCCAGAGGGTCTTCCCCAGCCGGCCTTTGTTGTTGCTCACCACCGCCGAGGCCACGTCGAGGATCGCCTGGGTGGACCGGTAGTTGCGCTCCAGTCGCACGATCTCGGTTCCCGGAAACACTTTCGGGAACGAAAGGATATTGCCGACCTCCGCGCCGCGGAACCGGTAGATGGACTGGTCGTCGTCCCCTACCACGCACAGGTAGGTCTCCGGGCTCCACAACTGGCGGAGAAGCTCGAACTGGGCCACATTGGAATCCTGGTATTCGTCCACCAGGACGACGCGGAACCTCTGCCGTGTCCTGTCCCGCACCTCGGGAAACTTCTTGAGAATCTGCAGGGGGAGGAGGATCAGGTCCCCGAAGTCCACGTTGCCCGTCTTGCGCAGCGCCCGGTCGTACGCGGCGTAGACCTCGCTCGTGCAGCCTGCCCGGAGTATTTCCTCCGGCCGGGCGTCCGCGCCTACTCCCAGGTCCTTGACCCTGCTGATCTCATCGTACGTTCTTCGAAGAAAGCCCTTGTCCTCGTTTTTTCCCAGGATCGTCTTGAGCAGAGTCAGTGAATCATCCTCGTCGTAGATATGGAACCGCGGATCCAGTCCTGCGATGCCCGCATTGCGTCTGAGGAACCACGCGCCGAAGGAATGGAACGTCCTCACCATGACGTCCTGCGCGTGGGGCACGATGGCCAGCACGCGCTCCCGCATCTCTCCCGCCGCCTTGTTGGTGAAGGTGACCGCGAGTATCGACCGCGGGCTCATCCCCATTCGGTCCACCAGGTAGGCGATCTTGGTGGTGATCACGCGCGTCTTGCCGGACCCTGCCCCGGCAAGGATGAGCAGGGGACAGCCCTGATGCACAACGGCTCTTCTCTGCTCGGAATTGAGGATCTCGAAATAAGGAGGATCTTCCCGCGGGCAGCTATCCGGGGACAATCTCTGCCTCCAGGTCGAAGCCGTTCCTTCGGGTGATGTGCGCGCGCCGTACCGTGCCCGGGGGAAGCCGTCGCCTCAGCACCACGAGGCCGTCCACGTCCGGGGCCTGCAGATAGCCCCTGCCGATGGACATGTCCTCCCCCTCCACTTCCTCCTCCACGAGCACATCCAGCGTCGTGCCCACCCGGGCATCGAGGGCGCGCTCGGTGATCGGGACCTGCCGGGTCTCGAGCTCCGCCTTGCGCCGCGCCGCCGCGGCTTTCGTCACTTTTCCGCGCATCGAATAAGCGGGCGTGTCCTCTTCCCGCGAGTAGGTGAACGCGCCCACCCAGTCCAGGCGCGCCTTGTCCTGGAAATCGAGGAGCTGCGCGAAATCCTCCTCAGTCTCCCCGGGGAAACCGAGGAGGAAAGTGGAGCGGATGGCAGCCAGCGGCAGGCGCGCGCGTATCTCCGACACGAGAGCCAGGTTGCGGTCCGGCTCTCCCCGTCTGCCCATGGCGCGCAGAATCCCCGGCGCGGCATGCTGGAAGGGGAGGTCGAAATAGGGGAGAAACCGCGCATCCGCCGCAACAACGTCGAGCAATCCCCGGGGAAAATGATCGGGATGGATGTAGAGGAGCCGGACCCAGAAATCGCCCTCCAGGGAGGCGATGTCGGAAAGCAGCGGGACAAGCGCGGCCCCGGCGCGGTCTTTCCCGTAGGAGCCGAGATCCTGCGCAATGAGGATGAGCTCCTTTATCCCCCGGTCCCGCAGACCGCGTATCTCCGCCAGGATCTCGCCCCGGTCCCTGCTTGCAAGCTCGCCCCGAATGAGCGGTATGGCGCAGTAGGTGCAGCGGTTCGCGCAGCCTTCGGCGATCTTCACGTATGCGCTGCCGGGGAAGGATAGAAGGTGACGACGCTCATAGGCCCGCACGGGTTCCGCGGGGTCGGGGGATAAAGCGCCCACAGGCCCTGCGGCCGGGGACCCACGGCCCTCCAGCAGCTCCACGATAGCAGCGGGGTCCCTGTTTCCAAGGAAGGCGTCGATCTCAGGCAGCTCACGGGCAAGGACATCCCGGTAGCGCTCGGAAAGGCACCCGGCCATGACCACCCTTTTGTCGGGGTGCTGCGCCTTGAGAGCGAGACTCGTCTCTATGGATTCGGTCTTTGCGTCCGTGATGAAACCGCACGTATTGACGATGAGCACGTCCGCAGAGCCAGGCCCGGTCGCAAGGGACCACCCCGCCTTCTGCAGGGCAGCGATCATGAGCTCGGAATCCACCTGGTTCTTGGCGCACCCGAGGCTTTCGACGTGGAATGAGCGGCCGGCCGGGGCGGGTTGATCAGTAGAGCGGGGTGATCTCGAGGACATACCCGCTCGCGTTCGGGTCCTTCTTCCAGGCAACGGTGCGGGTGGCGACCTCTCCCAGGTCTCCCAGCTCGTAGTCCTTGCCCTGGATGCGCATGCGGGCTGCGCCGGCGTTCGACAGCCAGATCGTGACCTGCTTCCGTGCGGAATCGATGGTGAACTGCTCGCCCTTCTGGAAGAAGCGGTCCTCCCTGTCCTTGTCGTCCACGAGATAGCGGAAAAGGCAGTCGTTCTTGAACGTGAAATCCAGGGAGAAGAGCCCTGCCTGCGCCGCGAGGGCCGCGGTGACAGGCTTGAACGCGTCCGAGCGCATGGGGGGAGTGGTGGACGCCGAGGGGAGGGCCGAGGGAACGGCCGTGTCGGTAGTGTCGCCCGCCGCGGCCAGGGCGGCATCAGCCGCAGGCCCCGTTGTGCGGTAAAGCCCCAGGTTCACTCGCTTCTGCGGAGAGGTGCGGTCTACATCGTTCCACACGATCCTGATCTCGGGCTTCGAGTCGCCCTGCAGGTCTATGCTCCTGTCCTTGCCGAGGCCCAATTCCACAGTGCCGCCCGGCACCTTCAAAGTGAGCGTATCTCCGATGCTGGCCACCACAATGCGGTAGTTCTTGCCCGCGATGGGAACGGTGATGCCGTCCCCCTGCCCGAACCATTGCGTGCGCACCTCGTCCTGGAACACGAAATCAGTTGCCACGCCGGCGAGCGGCTTCTGTGCCTCGGCAGATGCGGAGGAGCCCCGGGATGCGGCTTTGTAGATGATCCAGCCCGCCGCGGCCAGAACAATGACCCCGACCGCCACAATGAGGATGAGCCGACGCGGGGGGAACCGTGGCTGGGCATCCAGCAGCTCGGTCATGGGGAGCGGCTGTTCCTGGATCTTGATGTTGCGGTAGATGCCGATCAGCTCCTCCGCGTTCAAGCCGAGGTTTTCCGCGTAGTTGCGCAGGAAACCCATTGCATAGGTTTCCCCCGGGAAAACGGAGAAGTCCTCGTCCTCCAGCGCCTTGAGGAAGCGCTTGGCCACGTGCGTTTCCCGGGCGATCTGCTCGATGGTCAGGTTGTTTCGTTCGCGGGCGAGCCGAAGTTTTTCACCGATCGATTCCATATGTCCTACTCTTCCGGGTCAAAGAGCCAGTCTTGAATGACGTTGGCGTACGGGGGAGAGTCATACGCGAACCGTGAATCGGGCACGCCCTGGTTGGTGCGGATATTCGCGAAGTCCATGACGATCTTGTCCCCGCTGGACTGCGTGGCCTCCACCCGACGGATGAGGGAATCCTTGATGGAAACGATCATCTGGCTGAAGCTCGTGGTCCCGTGCGCCGTCAATTTCAGCTTGACCACCTGTTCCCTGGAGCCCTCCTCCAGCGGCACGGGCGCGGGCCCGCTGAGATACGCGATGGTGTAGTTGCGCTGCATGATGGCGAGCCCCTGGCTGGTGGCCATGGCCTCGACCTGGCTGGGTGTCTTCTTCTTGTACCTCTGATCGAGGATCACCTCGTTCGCCGGTGAGTAGAACGTGAGCTTCTCCCCGTCGAAATTGAGCACTTCCTTGGGAGGGTCGTCGAAGTCGATGCGGAGGTACATCGGCGACTTGTAGGAAAGCTTGCCGCGGGATATGGTCTTCCCCTGCGTGATCGTGACGGTGGCTTCGTAGTCCTTCACTTTCTGGTAATCGGCGGAAACGGCCGCAAAGTACTTCTCCGCGGACACGAGCTCCGTGGCCTGCGAGAAGGCGGCACCAGGGATGAGCAGCAGGAAAATGAAGGGAAGCGCAATTATCCGGTTCAAGGCTTTCCCCATAGTAACGATGGGACCGCCTTTGTCAAGGACGCGAGCTCGCGCTCCTGCCCGTATATCCCTCGATGTAGCGCGCGACCAGCCATTTCAGGGCGTCGTCCGAGAGCTTGAGGAAGTCCCCGCAATCGGGACAAAAAAACCTCATGTCTTTCACGTGCGTGGACGCGCAGCCGATGCAGGAGACCTTGCCGCACTGCGGGCATCGGCCGGCAGGAGCCTCTGCCGGAGGCTCCCCCCGCACCTGGAACGTGGGCTGGGCCGGAAGATCCCTGGGCACCCACCACTCCCTTCCGCATATTCCGCACGCGAGCCTGCGCTCGAACTCGTCACGGATCCTCTCCAGCAGCTTGCGGGCAAGGGCGTGGCCGGGCGCGGCTGAAAGCACTGAAAGGAGCATTTCCTTTGCCTTTTCGTGGTTGCCCTTTTCCTTCTGCAGCATGGCGAAGTTCACCAGCAGCTCGGGGCTCCCTGGATCGATGGCAAGGCCGGCCTTGAACGCGAGCTCCGCCCGCATGCGCTCGCCCTTGAGGATGGCCACGTTTCCCAGCAGGTTGTACACCGACGGTGAAGGATGCGTGGGTTCCACCTGGGCCAGCAGCTCTTCCGCCCGGTGCACCATGTCGATCTGCAGGCAGGCGGCCGCGCAGTTTTCCTTGTAGTCGAGGTTCTCCGGATCCAGTCGTATCGCCGCCTCGTACTCGTGCATGGCCCGCTCGTGCGCGCCCTGGCGCGCGAGAATATTGCCCCTCTGGTTGGCTGCCCGGGCACGGAGCTCGGGCGCAGGCGTCACGCCCTCCATGACCTCCAGGGCTTCCGCGGACCTTCCGGTAAGGGAGAGCGCCTCGGAGAGGTTCAGACAGATGTCCAACTCTGCGGGCGCGGCCGATTGCGCTTTGCGCAGGAAAAGGACGGCCCCGGCAGGATCCCCTGCCTCGATGCGAATCTGACCCGCAAGGTTATTAGTCCACGGGTCTTCAGGCGCCAGGGCCAGCGCCCTGTCCAGGGCGGGGCCTGAATCCCTGCCCAGCGCGTGCAGCGTCTCCGCGAGCCGGAATTGATACAAGGGGAAATCAGGCTCCAGCTCCGCAGCGCGTACGAGTCGTGGGAGCGCCTCTTCCCTCCTCCCCTTTGAGATCAGGATGATCCCCAGCAGGTAGTGGACGGCGCTGTCTTCGGTTCCCTGTTCCTGCAGATCCGTGAGAACCTTGAACGACTCTTCCGTCTTGCCTTCCCGGTAGAGCATCTTGGCTTCCATGGCCAGGACCGCGGGCTTCTCCGGCGCAAGGGCACGCACCCGGGGAAGAATCAGGGAAAGCTCGTCGAAAGCTTCCTCCGCAAAAAGAAGCCTGCCCGCAGCCAGGTACAGCTCCACCGCCTCCTGGCCCTGCCCGGCGCGCTCGAGCGCGCGCGCCGCATTGCCCGCAAACAGAGCAATCTCGGGACGGAGGTCCATCGCGCGCCGGTACGCATCCGCCGCCTTCTGCCAGTTGCCCAGCCCGTACTCCACATTCCCAAGAAGGTTCCATGCGCCGGCCCCCGACGCAATTATCTGCTCGGCAAGGTCGGCAAGGAGGAACTCGCGCGCTTCCAGCAAACGGTTGGATAAGTACAGAAGGTTCGCCCTCTCCAGCTTTGCTGGCGCATGACCAGGCTCCTGCGCCAGGACGAGCTTGACTTCCGCCAGGGCGTCGTCGTACAGCGAAAGGCGCCCGTAGCATTCGGCAAGCAGGAAGTGTTCCCGGACGCTCCCTTCACGATCCTTGAGGCCCTTGCGAAGCTGCACCGCTGCCGCATTGAGCTGGCCGGAGTTGAAATGAGTTTCCGCCAGGCGCAGCCGCACCGCGGGGGACACGGGGAGATAGTAGGACCAGCGCAGGTGCTCCCGCTCCACTTCGATCGGCCGGGCTTCCACGTGGATCTTCCGCAGCCGGAAAACACCCTTTCCTGCTCCGGCAAAGTTCTGCGCGCCGAAACCGAACCCGCCGGAGGAAAGAACCTCGTCCTCGATCTCTCCCACCCATTCATCGTCCACCAGGAAAGTGAACCGGGAGCCGTGCGCCACGATGCGGATGGCCCTCGCTTCCGCTCCCCCCGGGCGTTCCCCCGCATCAGGCTCCGCCAGGCGGGTCCACTCGACCAGGTGCATGGGGTGGTTGTTGAAAAGGAGGTCCACGCGGAAATTTCCGCGGGAAGACACCAGCAGCGAGTAGAAGTTCTCGTCGTTCACGTGGCGGAAAAGCACGCCGGCGGCGCTGTGCCCGTTTGCCGGATCGAGCTCGACGTGCGCCTCCAGCACGAAATCGGTGAAACGCTGATCGCTCGTGAATGTCTCCCACGCGAAGAAACTGTCCTTTGCCAGGGTGAGCGTATACGCGCCCCTCTCGTACTGAGCGGCGTAGAACTCCCCCCTCGTCGCCGGGAACGGCCTTGGCTCCAGCCATCGAAATGAGGTTGCAAGCCTTTCCGGCGGCCGCCGGGATCTGAAGAATGGGAGTATCATGACCTTTCTCAGTACACGAGGATGGTGGCGATGAGCTCGAGGGGCTCGGGGCCCCGGTTTTCGATGGAATGCCCGCCCCCCCCACCGGTGAGGACGGCGTCGCCGGGACCCACCGTGGAGGACACCCCCTGCTCGGTCACGAGCCCCGTGCCGGACAGGATGTAAAAGACTTCCTCCTCCCCCTCATGCATGTGATAGCCGATCGAGCTGCCCCGGGGCAGGCGCAGCCGCGCAAGAAGACGGACCTTTCCCTTCAGCTCTTCCTTGAGGAAGATATGGAGGATTTCCACGCTTCCGGTTCCTCCCCGCATCTTCTCGCGCACTTCTTTTTCCATGTCTGCGATTCTCTTGATCATCTGTGTGCCCCGCGGGCGAGAATAGCAGGGCGGGCATCGAGGGGCAAGCCACAGGCGGGCACGGCCGCATCCCAGGCCGTGATCCGCGGGCGCGGAGGTTCACTCCTCGGATTCGGCGGCGCTCTCCTCCGCCACTGAGGTTTCATTGCTGACGTCGAACTCGCGCATCCGGTCCCGCAGGGAAGCGGCCCGCTCGTAGTCCTCTTCATCGATGGCGTTCTGGAGCTCGCTCTTCAGAGCCTCGATCGGGGAGTCCTTCTTGTCGTGGATCTGCTTCAGGGTTGCCTTCAGATAATTCAGCGACCGCACGCGCTCGAACTGGAACGCAGGGGTGTCGATGTCCCCCATTCCCTCGATGGCGCTGATTGCATTGGTCAGGATGTCCTCTGCCGCGCTTTTCATTTCCTTGTGCAATGAGATCATTGCACGCGCGATTGCGTTCATGCGCAGCACGTAGGGCTTGTATTGAAGCAGCTCCCGGCGGTCGTCGTCATTGTCCCCGTACTTTTCCACAAGGGAGAAGAGCGACAGGTTGTGATCCGTGTCCCGGCTGGTGCGCACGAAGTCACCGATCTGAAACAGGACAAGATAGCGGAAGTAGAAAAGGACGCCCTCACCCTGCAGCGTGGCAAAGTCTTCGTGGGAGAGCGCGAACCCCTCGTCGCCGCCGTGGGAGGCGCGGTAGTTCTCCAGGCGCGCCTGGAACTCCTCCAGGGCCGAATCCCGCCCGAAGGGCTTCTTGCCGTCCGGCCGGCCGTCCAGCTCATATTGCTCGATTCCCATTGGCTGGCGGACCTGCAGCACCTGGCGGCCGTCGTCCGCCTGGACGATCCGGATCTGGTTGTCCGAATCGAACTCCCATTCCCGCAGCAGGTCTGTAATGTCTGAGCTCATACTCCCACTCCCCCGTCAATGTACCCCCGGAAGGAGAGTTCGGCAATAACGCGCGCTGTCTATTTCACGCCGGCAGTCGTGTTCACCGCGTTGACGATTTCACCTCTCGTGAGGTACGCGCCCATCTGCCGCGCGATCATGATCGAGACATTGACCTGGGCTTCTCCGGTGGATGCCCCGATGTGCGGCGTGGCAATCACCTTCGGGTGCTTTGCCAGGCTCCAGTCATCCGGCGGCTCCTTGTCGAATACGTCCACCGCCGCGCCCCTGACGATGCCTTCATCCAGCGCCGCGATGAGGTCCTTCTCAACCACGATGCCGCCCCGCGCGCAGTTCACCAGGAAGACACCCTTCTTCATCTTCGCGAATGTCTTCGCATTGAAAAGACCCTTCGTCTCCTCCGTCCGAGGGGAATGAAGAGAGATGAAGTCCGAGGACTTGAGCACATCGTCCAGCCCGGCAAGGCGCACTCCCAGGTCTCCCGCTTTGTTTTCGTCCACGCAGGGATCAGTGACGAGAACCTTCATGCCCAGCGCAAGGGCGCGCTTGGCCACGACGCTGCCCACGTGTCCGCACCCGATGAGCCCCAGGGTCTTGCCGAAGAGCTCGACGCCGTTGAAGCTCTTTTTGTCCCATTTGCCCGCTTTCATGGAGGCGTCGGCGCGCGCCAGGTCGCGGGAGAGCGCAAACATCATTGCCACCGCGAGCTCGCCCGCGGCCTCGGCATTGCCCCCGGGGGTGTTCAGCACGATGATGCCGCGCTCCGTGGCGGCCTTCACATCTATGTTATCCACTCCCGCGCCGGCCCGGCCGATCACCTTCAGGGACTTGCCCGCCCCGATTATCTCCCGGGTGGCCTGGGTGGCGGAGCGCACGACGAGACCCTGCGAATCGCCGAGCTCCGACTTGAGCATCTCCGGAGCGAGCCCCGTCTTGACCACGAGCTCCAGCCCGGAGAACCGGGCGAACTCCTCCAACCCCTCCTTGGCAATGCTGTCAGCGACGAAGATCTTCATCTTTTCCATGAGACACGTATAAACAAACGCGGGTTTTTATGCAAGCCATGAATAAAAGGCCCCATGGGGGATCCCTGCGTGCGGTTCTGGCAGGCGGTCCGGAAATGATCTATAGTAAGCGCATGACGCCGCACGTGACCGTCATCTCCCTCGGAGGATCAATCATCGCGCCCCGGGGCGTGGATACTGGCTTCCTGAAAGGGTTCGCGCTGCTGGTGGAGCGCTACCTCGAGGCGGATGAAGAACGCAAGCTCATCATCGTCTGCGGCGGCGGAGGACTCGCCCGGGACTACCAGGCGGCATTGAGGGAGGTGGTTGCGGAGCCCCGCAGCGACGACCTTGACTGGGTGGGAGTCGCGGCCACCCGGGTGAACGGGGAGCTGCTGCGCAGGGTGTTTCACCGCTGGTGCGTGGAAGACCTCGTGACCGACCCCACCGCTGTCTCCGTGTTCGCGGGCAGGGTCATGATGGCCGCGGGATGGAAGCCCGGCTTCTCCACCGACAATGACGCGGTCGTCCTTGCCCAGCGGTTTTCCGCGGACACTCTTATCAATCTCTCCAACGTGGCGAAAGTCTACTCGGATGACCCGAAGAAGAACCCCGCGGCGCGGCCGATGGACAGGCTCTCCTGGAAGGAGATGCTCGCCATAGTCGGGGGCGAGTGGACACCGGGCAAGAATACGCCCTTTGATCCCACCGCGGCGCGCGCGGCCGCGCAATCACGCCTCAAGGTCGTGTTCGCCGAAGGACGCGATCTTGCAAACCTTTCGCGCATTCTCGAGGGGGGGGAGTTCGTGGGCACGACCATCGGGCCCGACTGAAGCGGGCTCAGGAGCTCTCGAGCTCCCGAATCTTGTCACGTATCCGAGCGGCTTCCTCGTAGTTCTCTTCTTCGATGGCGGCATCGAGCAGCTTGCGGAGGCTTGCCATCTCCGACTCCGGCGGCATCGGAGAGGCTTCCGGCACCTGGGGAGAATCAGCCTCTTCAGAGAGCTGCGGAGCGTCCTCGGGCTTGAGCTCCTTGTTCTTCTCCTCAACCATTTTTACCGATATTCCGGCTTCATCCACCACCGCTTCATCGATATAGATGGGGCACTTCACCCGCACGGCAAGAGCCAGACAATCCGAGGGACGGGCATCAACGGCTATCTCCGAGCCGGATGACTCGAGGATGAGCTTCGCGTAGTAGGTGCCTTCCCGCAGGGAAGTGATCTCGACCCGGTTCACCGATGATTCGAGGCTCTCCAGGACGGTGATGAAGAGGTCATGCGTGAGAGGGCGCGGCATCTTGACGCTGCCGAGCCCGATGAGAATGGACTGCGCTTCCAGCGGCGCAATGAATATCGGGACGGCCACATCCAGGCCCAGTGGCCGGACAAGGACCGCATTGCCCTGCTCCGCTTTTGCCACTGTCCAGACCTCGGCGGGAACTAGCATCTTTCGGTTCTCTCTGGCCTCAATGATAGAGCAATTGTACCCGGATGGCAAGGTGAGCCCCCGCTCTGTATATTAGGCGCAGGAGATCACGATGAAAGCCAACCCCTTTGGAGCACGAAGCACGTTGAAGACGGCGAAAGGTCGGTTTGATTTCTTCAGCCTCGCGCGGCTGGAGTCGCAGGGGATCGGGAAAGTTTCGCGCATGCCCTTCTCCATAAAGATCCTCCTGGAGTCGGTCCTGCGCCAGGTGAACGGTTTCGACGTGCGGGAGGAGGACGTGCAGGCCCTCTGCGCGTGGAACAGCGCGCAGGCGAAAAGCCGCGATTTCCCCTTCAAGCCGGCCCGGGTGATCATGCAGGATTTCACCGGCGTGCCCGCCATCGTGGATCTTGCCGCCATGCGTGACGCAATGGGAGACCTGGGCGGAGACCCGCGGCGCATCAACCCCGTGATCCCCGTGGACCTCGTCATCGACCATTCGGTCCAGGTGGACCTCTTCGCCTCCTCACGCGCCCTTGCCGGCAACGCGGCCCTCGAGTTCCAGCGCAATCGCGAGCGCTACGAGTTCCTCCGCTGGGGCGCAAAGGCGTTCGCGGACTTCCGCGTCGTGCCTCCCGCCACGGGCATCGTGCACCAGGTGAATCTCGAGTACCTGGCAAAGGTCGTGCAGACGCGCGCGGGAAGCGACGGCAAGGGCGTGACCGCCTTTCCCGACACGCTCGTGGGCACGGACTCCCACACGCCCATGATCAATGGCATCGGCGTGCTGGGATGGGGCGTCGGAGGAATCGAGGCCGAGGCCGCGCTTCTGGGGCAGCCCCTTTACATGCTGATCCCGGAGGTGGTCGGGATGCGCCTGACCGGCTCACTGAGGGAAGGAATGACCGCCACCGACCTCGTGCTCACCGTCACGCAGGCGCTGCGGAAGTTCGGAGTGGTGGACAAGATCGTGGAGTTTTTCGGGCCGGGGCTCGACTCCCTGAGCGTGGCGGACAGGGCAACCATCGGCAACATGTCGCCCGAGTACGGCGCCACGGCCGGCTTCTTCCCCGTGGACGAAAAGACCATCGAGTACCTGCAATTCACCGGCCGGAGCCCCGAGCTCGTGGACCTGGTGGAGCGCTACTGCAAGGAGCAGGGACTCTTTCGGGGTTCAGGCGCGGAGCAGCCGGAATACTCCGCGCTTCTCGAGCTGGACCTTTCCAGCGTGGAAACATCCATGGCCGGGCCCAAGCGCCCGCAGGACAGGATTGCCCTGTCCCGGGCCAAGGGCTCGTGGCGGGACCCGGCCGTGGCGGCCGGGACGGAAGGGAAAAGCGTTGAAGTGCAAGTGGGAGGAGACCGGGAAACCCTCGCGCAGGGCGCGGTGGTGATCGCGGCCATCACGAGCTGCACGAACACCTCCAATCCGTCGGTGATGATCGGGGCCGGCCTCCTGGCCCGCAAGGCGGTGCAGCTCGGGCTGCGTGTCCCGGCCTACGTCAAGACGAGCTTCGCCCCCGGCTCCAAGGTGGTCACGCAGTACCTCGACCGGGCCGGGCTCAGCCCCTACCTTGAAGCTCTCGGGTTCCACCTCGTGGGCTACGGGTGCACGACATGCATAGGAAACTCCGGACCCCTGAATCCGATCATCAGCAAGGCGGTGCTGGAGAACAACCTCACGGTGGTCTCCGTGCTTTCGGGAAATCGCAATTTCGAGGGCAGGATCCATCCCGAAGTGAAGGCCAATTATCTTGCGTCTCCGCCCCTTGTCGTGGCGTACGCCCTTGCCGGCACCATGGAAATCGACCTCGCCACCGAGCCCCTCGGCAGGGACCACAACGGGAGCCCCGTGTTCCTGCGCGACATCTGGCCGACCCTTGCCGAGATCGATGCATCGGTCAGGGAAAGCCTCACGCCGGAGATGTTCCGTTCCGTCTATGCGAGCGTCTTCAGCGGCGACGAGACGTGGAACAAGGTGAAGACCCCGGATGAAAAGGTCTATCACTGGGAACCGGATTCGACCTATATCCGCAAGCCCACGTTCTTCGAGGGCCTTACGAACCGTCCGCCGGAGATCCCGCGAATACGCAATGCGCGGGTCCTGGCCGTTCTCGGAGATTCAGTGACAACGGATCACATCTCTCCCGCGGGGAACATCCCGGAGAAGAGCCCGGCCGGGAAATGGCTCATGGAGCACGGCGTGAAAGTCCCGGACTTCAATACGTACGGCTCGCGTCGGGGAAACCACGAGGTGATGCTTCGCGGCACCTTTGCCAACATCCGCATCCGCAACAAGCTCGTGCCGGGCGTCGAGGGCGGCTTTACCCGGCACCTCCCTTCGGCCGAGACGCTCTCGATCTACGACGCGGCTGAAAAATACAGAGCGGAAGGGGTTCCCCTCCTGGTGATCGCGGGCAAGGAATACGGCTCGGGAAGCTCCCGGGACTGGGCGGCCAAAGGTGCCGTTCTTCTTGGCGTGCGCGCCGTGATCGCGGAGAGCTACGAGCGCATCCACAGGTCGAACCTCGTCGGCATGGGCGTGCTCCCCTTGCAGTTCCAGAAGGGAGAAAACGCCGCCAGCCTCGGGCTTTCCGGGGAAGAGATCTTTGAAATCGAGACGGCCGACACGCCGGGACAGGCCCTTGCCGTGATTGCCCGCGACGCCTCGGGGGCTGAAAAGAGATTCAGCGTGCGCGCGCGCATCGACACGCCGATCGAGCTTGCGTATTACCTTAATGGAGGGATTCTGCCCACTGTGCTGCGCGGGTTCGCGAAGGGGAGAGAATGAAAGAACGCAGAGAGAGTGCTGCACCTCTGGACGCCGCTGAGGATCCTCCCGCGCGTCGGAGAATAGACTACAAGTGGATCGCGCTCAGCGTGACGACAATCGGTGCCCTGATGGCGGCGATCGACAGCACCATCGTGATCCTGGCTCTGCCGGACATGATGGTGAAACTGCACGCAGGCCTGGTCCAGATGGTGTGGGTCATCATGGCCTATATCCTCATGAGCACCGTCTGCCTGCTGACGTTCGGACGCATCGCGGACATGTTCGGACGCGTGCGGATGTACAACCTCGGCTTCGTCATCTTCACCGTCGGCTCGGCGCTCTGCGGCCTGTCGCAGAGCGCGACACAGCTCATCATTTTCCGACTCGTCCAGGGCGCCGGGGCTGCCCTCATGATGGTGAACAGCACAGCGATCATCACGGAGGTCTTCCCGCCCCACCAGCGGGGGCGCGCGCTGGGAATCAACGGCGTGACCTGGGCGGTGGGAGGCATCGCGGGTCCTCTCCTGGGCGGGCTGATCCTCGCGGCCGCGAACTGGCGATGGATCTTCTACATCAACGTGCCCATCGGGATACTGGGCACCGTGTGGGGCTACCTTGCGCTGAAGGAGATGTCCACGAGAAACAGGACCGAGAGGTTCGACTTCGTTGGGGCAGCCATGTTCAGCGTTGGACTGGTGGCTCTTCTCTTCGCCCTGACCCTTGGCATCCAGTTGAGCTGGATCTCGCTCCCTATCCTGTCGTTGTTCGTCCTGTTCGTCGTGATGGTGGCCGTCTTTCTCATACGGGAACGACGCGTGGCGAGCCCTGTGCTCGATCTCTCGCTTTTCAAGAATCGCGTCTACAACTTTTCCGTGGTGGCGGCGATGCTGCAATCCCTTGCCATGCTTGCCGTCAACTTTCTCATCGTCTTCTACTTTCAGGGGGTGCGCGGCTACAGCCCGCTCACTGCTGCGCTCTTTCTCATCCCGCTCTCCATAATGAGCGCGGTGACGGGGCCGCTGAGCGGCCTTCTTGCCGATCGCATCGGCGCGAGAATCCCTGCCACCGTTGGCCTCCTGCTTCAGGCAGCGGGGCTCGTGTGGTTCGTGCTGCGGCTGTCACCCACCACCCCTTATGGCTCGATCGCCGTCGGCCTGGTGCTTGTCGGGCTTGGCGGCGGACTTTTCTGGTCCCCCAACACGAGTGCCGCGATGAACGGAGCGCCGAGGCACCGCCTGGGCATCGCATCCGCAACCCTTGCCACGCTGCGGCAGACGGGCATGGTGACCAGCTTCGCCCTGGCTCTGGCGGTTGCCGCCGGCAGCCTTCCGCGGGATGCAATGATGCAGCTCTTCGTGGGCACCAATATCACGCTCGGCTCGCAGAGCATGCAGGCGTTCATCGTTGGCATCCGAAGCGCGTTTCTTGTCTCGATCGCGGTGTGCTTGCTTGCGGCGGGATTTTCACTCGTGCGCGGCAGGGAATATCGGGGAGCTGCTGTTCAGCCGATGCATGAGCCGGGTGAGGCTGAGAAATGGGAACGCAGGGAACCGTCTTAAGGCATCGCCGTACCCGGCGGATTCGGCAGGAGGAGACATATGGCGACGAGAAAGTTCACCCTTGCGGCAACTATCAGCACGGAAAGAGCTCCGCAGATCAAGGAAGCTCTCGATCACTTGATCACTGATGGCTCGATCGAGAGCATCGAAGACGGCTTCGCCGTCACCGCGAAAATGACGGGCGAGAATGCGCGTGATTTGAACCGTGCGTTTCTGTCAGCCTTGAGAAAGATCGAGAAGAAGACGCGCTTGAGAGCGGAGTGGACAACCGGCAACACGACCGAACGCTTTTTCGATTACGTCCCCAAAGGGACGGGGAAAGGCTGAATACCCGGAAGAGGCCCCGGCGACGGAGCTCATCCAGAAGGAACAGCCCTTCTGTCGTAATCTAACGCATTTTTATTCTCTCTTTATCCCGCATCTATGGAATGGACGCGAAACTTGGTGCATCATCTGAAATGAGCTAGAGAGTCGCAGAGGAGGAGAACATGCCGTACGATTGGTTGGAAATGCTTGGCAGAATCGATCCCGCCATGGTGAAACGTCTTCATGAGCAGGATGAGTTCGTCTACGCCGACGGAGCCCTGTCCCGAAAGCTGAAGCTTCTCGTCGCCATGGCATTTGATGCGGCTCATGGCGCGGTAAACGGGGCGCGCGCCCTCGCGAACCAGGCAAAGGCAGCAGGAGCAACGAACCAGGAGATGGCGGAAATCCTGCGGGTCGCCTATCACCTGAGCGGGGTTGGTGCGCTGTATGCAGCGTCCACCGCGCTCAAGGAGCCTGACTGAGGATTGCCGGTATCAAAGGCCCGGGACCTACTGATAAGGAGGACCACGATGCGCACGATCGCCTTGGAAGAGCACTACGCAACCCCGGCATCAATGGGAGGTCCGGGATCGGGACCAGGACGACAAGGTCAGAGTCTCGGCGAAAACCTTGCCTCCACGCAATTCGCAGAGCGGTTGCTGGAAATCGGCGATCGCAGGATCGCCGATATGGACGCGGCGGGCATCGACATGCAGGTCCTGTCGCTTGCCTCACCAGGCGAAGGAGCAGCTCGACGGAACCGGCTCAGTGGCCCTCGCGCGCGCGGCGAACGATCACCTCGCGGAAGCAGTGAAGCGCCATCCGAGCCGTTTTGCGGCGTTCGCCGCGCTGCCCACCCCTGCTCCGGACGCCGCCGCGGACGAGCTGGAGCGCACCGTTCGGGATTACGACTTCAAGGGAGCCATGATCAAAGGTCACAGCCGCGGCCGCTACCTGGACGACGAGTTCTTCTGGCCGATCCTTCAGCGTGCCGAGGCGCTGCAGGTCCCGCTCTACCTTCATCCGGCCCCGCCGCCGCAGCAGGTGATCGCGGCCTCCTACACAGGAAACTTCGCGCCGGAAGTGACGTCGGTGCTGTCGACCAGGGCCTGGGGCTGGCACATCGAGACCGCCACCCATGTCCTCCGCCTCATCCTCGGCGGAGCATTCGACCGGTATCCGCACCTGCAATTAATCATCGGCCACATGGCGAGGCTCTCCCGTTCATGCTGCCGAGAATCGAGAACTCTCTTTCCATCCAGGTGACGAAGCTGGAGCGCCCGATCGGCGCCTACCTGCGCGAGAACGTCCATTACACGTTCAGCGGCTTCAACTTTACCGCCACCTTCCTCGACTTGTTTCTTCAGGTCGGTGTCGACCGCATCATGTTTTCGGCAGATCACCCTTTTGGTTCGATGGCGCGGGCGTTCCTGGATCAACTCCCGGTGAGCACCGCCGACAGGGAGCGGATTGCGCACGGCAACGCGGAGCGCCTGCTGCGGCTTTCCTGAGGGCGGCCCTGCCGGGCCCCATGGATCAGGACGCACGCAGGCAACCGGACATCTCTTCGGTTTCCGCTGGTTTCACGATCTGCTTTTGGGAACACACGTTGGAAAGTTGTTGACAAGATTCTCGGTGAGGGCTATTTTCTTTATGGAAACTATATAAACATTAATAGTTTCTAATGGAGAGATATGCGACAAAGAATTCCTGACGCGGAAAGACGCAAGCATATCATCGAACGGTCGAGGACGATCTTCCAGACACGGGGAGTCAGCGCGTTGTCCATGGATGAGATTGCCTCCCTGCAGGGCATCAGCAAGAAGACGCTGTACAAGTTTTTCCCGAATAAGGCTGCGCTGACCGAGGCAACAATCGAAGAGAGGATCCAGGAAATAGCGGCGAGCCTCGAGAAAATCGTCTGCAACTCTGCGCTCCCCTTTTTGGCGCGGCTGCGGGGGATTTTCGGCATCGTCTCGCGGCAGATCGCGGAGGTCGGCGAAAGCTTCATGAAGGACATCTACTACCACGAACCGGAGCTCTGGGAACTGATCGACAAGTTCCGCAGGGAGCGCGTGTTCGGCATCGTCACCAAGCTTCTGGAAGCGGGGATGAAGGACGGTTTTATCCGCAACGACATAGACGGCCGGCTGATGCCCCTGCTCTTCGTGAACGCGGTGAGCTCCGTCATGACACCCGCCCAGTTCGTCAAGCTTCCGTTCCCACCTGCGGAGCTTTTTGACGCCTTCATCCGCATTCTTTTCGTCGGGGTCCTGAGCGAGAAAGGGCGCCGCCGGTTCTTCAGCCAGGAGGAGGAAAAATGAAACAGCTCCTGATCGCCGCATGCGCGTGTGTCGCGCTGGCAGGATGCGCCAAAGCAACCAATGCCATCGAGGCTTCGGGAACCATCGAGGCGACGAGCGTGCAGGTCTCCTCCAAGTCATCGGGAGAGATTCTCCACCTCGATGCTGACGAGGGCTCGCGCGTGAAACAGGGAGACATCCTCGCCGTCATCGACCATGCCAATCTTGACATCCAGCTGGGCCAGGAGAAAAGCGGCGTGGATCTTGCCCAGGCGCAGCTCGATCTGCTGACCAACGGCGCCCGGGGAGAGGATCTCGCCCAGGCCAGGGAAGCACTCAACGAGGCCAACGAGAACCTGAGCAATGCCCAGGAGGACTTCCAGCGCATGGAGAGCCTTTTCACGGCGGCCGCCGCAACGAAGAAGCAGCGCGATGACGCGGAAACCCGCTCCATAACGGCCAAAGCGCAGGCCAACGCCGCCGCGCAGGGGCTGAAAAAGCTGCAGAACTTTGCACGGCCCGAAGAGGTGAAGGCTGCCCTGGCCCGGCGTGACCAGGAGGTGTACTCCGTGCGGCTGCTGGAAAAAACCATCCGCGACTGCACGGTGCGCGCTCCCACTGACGGGATAGTCACGGAGAAGCTGGTGGAAGAGGGAGAGCTTGCCGCGCCGGGATCCGGGCTGTTTGTGATCACGGATCTGGACACGGTGAAGCTGACCATCTACGTGCCCGAGACAGAGCTGGGGAATATTCGACTCGGGCAGAAGGCGCGGATCTCCATCGACTCCAGTCCTGGTGCCGCCTACACAGGCGCGGTCACCTATATCTCACCTGTTGCGGAGTTCACCCCGCGCGACATCCAGACAAAGGACGAACGCGTGAAGCTCGTGTATGCCGTGAAAGTCGAGATCCCCAATCCCGACGGAGTTTTCAAGCCGGGAATGCCGGCGGATGCGGCGTTGGACCGCATCGGAGGAAAGAAGTCGTGAACGGTGGAACAGCGGGGAGCGCGCCCCTAGGCAGGGAGGCCGAGGGCGGGCGAGCCCCTCCGCGGTATGCCGCGGAGTTGGATGGCGGAAGCCCGCCTGTCCCTGCCATCGAGATTTCCGGCCTGTTCCACAGCTATGGCAAAGTCCAGTCGGTCAGGGGCATGGACTTGCGCATCGAGGCGAACGAGATGTTCGCCCTCGTCGGCCCCGACGGGGCGGGAAAGACGACGACCATCCGCCTCCTGTGCGGGCTCCTGAAACCCCGGACCGGTGAGGTAAGGATCTTCGGACGCGACCTCGCGAAGAACCTTCCCTGGGTCAAGGAGCAGATCGGCTACCTCTCCCAGCGCTTTACCCTCTACGGGGATCTCACGGTGGACGAGAACATCGAGTTCTTCGCCAGGATCCACGGAGTTCGAGTGTTCCAGGATCGCCGGGAAGAGCTCCTCTCCTTTACTCGGCTCCTCGCCTTCCGCGGGAGGATCGCCGAACAGCTGTCAGGAGGCATGAAAAAAAAGCTTGCCCTGGCCTGCACCCTCGTCCACCGGCCCCGAATCATCTTCCTGGATGAGCCCACCACGGGCGTGGATCCGGTTTCCCGCCGCGAGTTCTGGATCATCCTCTCCCAACTCCTGCGCGAGGGCATCACCATCGTGATGTCCACCCCTTACCTGGACGAGGCGGAGAGGGCCAGCCGGGTCGGGCTCATGAACGCGGGCCGGCTCATGGCCGCCGAGCGCCCGGCGCGCATCAAGGCGGAAATGAGGGGGGCGGTGCTGGAAATCGTCTGCGCGGACATCAGGCGCGCAAGCGCCGTGCTGCGACAGACGAGCCGGCTCAGCGAAGTCCAGCTCTTCGGCGACCGGCTGAACGCGGTGGCCCCGGATGCGCAGGCAGGCGAACAGGCCGCGCGCGGGGCGCTCGCCGAGGCGGGCATCGAAATCGTCTCCCTGAGAGTCATCCCGTCCAGTCTCGAGAACGCGTTCATTTCCCTTATCAGAAGCAAAAGCGAGGAGCCTCATGAGAGCTAGCATCTTCGTCTTCCTGGCGCTTGCCCTGTGCGCCGGCCCCGCCCTCAGCGCGGATGCAGACGGCGCGCGCGTGGTGGACCTGGAGGAATGCATCCGCCTGGGATTTGCGCATGACGCCGGACTGCGGGTGGACGAGCTGGAAACACACATAGCGGATGCCCGGCTGCGCGAGATGAAAGGCCAGTATCTGCCGTCGCTGTCTCTGCAGGGAGGGTATTCGCGGCTGTCGGATGTCGCGGCGAGCAGCATTACTACCGACGTCTCCCTGGGCGGCCCCCCGATGCCGGCAACAATCACTTTCCCGCCGTCACTGGACAACAGCACCAGCGTCCGGATTGCCCTCCAGCAGCCGCTTTTCACGGGAAAGCGCATCGCGGGCTCCATCCGGCAGGCAGAGGCACTGAGGGACTCCCGCCGCGGAGATCTCAGCAGGAGCCGGCTGGATCTCCGCTATTCCATCACGGAGGCTTACTGGGGCCTCGTCCGCGCAAAGACGCAGCGGGAGGCCATCGACCAGAGCGTGGCCCAGGCCGAGTCGCACCTCGCCGATGCCGGCAGGCTGCTGGACCAGGGGGCGGCGACGCATAATGACGTGCTGCAGGCGCAGATGAGGTTGGAGGATGCAAAGATCGAACTGGCCAGCACGGAGAGTGTGCGCGATATTGCGCGCGTCCGCTTGGCCCTTCTCATCGGGATGCCCTGGGACGCCGCCCTCGACGTCCCCGATACTCTCTCCCAAAGCGTCGAGCTCGCACGGGAAAGCGTGGCGGACCTGGTGGCCCGCGCCCTGGCAAAACGACCGGAAATTCAAAGCGCCCGCTCACAGGTGAGCGCGCAGGAGGCGGCGCTGGATGTCGCCCGCGCGGGGCTTTTTCCCAACGTATTCATCACGGGCGACTACACGCTGGCGAACCCCAACCTGCGGGTGTTTCCCCAGGCGGACCAGTTCATCGGGACCTGGTCCATCGGGATCCTTGCCTCCATCGACGTGGGACGCTATCCGCAAGTCCTGGCGCAGGAGGAGCAGGCGCAGAGCAAGCTCACCCAGGCCCAGGAAAGCTCGCGGCAGCTTGCGGATGCGGTGACGACTGATGTCATCCGCGCGTACCTGACTCTCCGCGAGGCCGCGGGGCGGCTCGCTTCCCTGCACCAGGAAACCGCGCAGGTTGAGGAGAACGACAGGGTCACGCAGGAGCGCTACCGCCAGGGCATCGCCTTGTCCTCTGAGAGCCTGGACGCGCAGACACTCGTAGTCAACGCCCGCCTGCGGGAAGACGGCGCGCTGTTCGACTGCCTGGTCGCAAAGGCCGCGCTGGCGCGGGCGGTGGGAGAATGAGCGCGCCGGCGATACGGACCATGCAGCTTTCCAAGCGCTTTGGCTCTTTCGTTGCAGTGGACTCCGTGTCTTTCGAGGTCCCGGCAGGAAGCATCTTCGGTCTCCTGGGGGCGAACGGCGCAGGCAAGTCGACCACCATCCGCATGCTCTGCGGGCTTCTTGCCTCCAGCTCGGGCACGGCGGAGGTGGGAGGCATCGACATCAACCGCAACCCCGAGGCGGTGAAGCGGCGCATCGGGTACATGTCGCAGCGCTTCTCCCTCTACGACGACCTGACCGTGGATGAGAACATCACGTTCTTCGGCGGGGTGTACGGGCTGTCCAACCGTGAGCTCGCCGAGCGGAAGAGGGAGACGGTCAAACTGGCCGGGCTCGAGGGACGGGAGAAGGATCTCACCCGGGAGCTTTCCGGCGGCTGGAAGCAGCGCCTGGCCCTCGGATGCGCCATGCTGCATCGGCCCGGCATCGTTTTCCTGGACGAGCCTACCAGTGGCACCGACCCCATATCTCGTCGGCTTTTCTGGGACATCATCAACGGGCTGGCGCAGGCAGGGACCACTGTGCTCGTCACCACGCACTACCTGGACGAGGCCGAGTACTGCAACGAGCTTGTCCTCATGCACGCGGGCCGGATCGTGGCCCAAGGGAGCCCGGGCGCCCTCAAGCGCGAGGTGATCACCGGCGCTGTCTTCGAGGTGGAATGCCCCGACCCGGTGGCCGCCATGGAAGCGCTGCGCGGCGTGCCCGTTGTGAGGGAAACCGCAATCTTTGCCACCCGCCTGCACGTGAGCCTCGATCAGGACGAGGAGATCGGGATTGCGATCGCGGCCCTCGAAGATGCAGGGCTGCCTGTGAGCGGCCACGCCCGGATCGTGCCCTCCCTGGAAGACGTTTTCATCCGGCTGATCGATACGAACGAGGAGGCGCGGAAATGAGCGGGATGCGCATAGCAACCATCATGGTCAAGGAGATGCGCCAGATTTCCCGCGACCCTGCCACGCTCGGGATGCTCCTCGTCGTGCCGCTGTTCCTGCTTCTCTTGTTCGGCTTCGCGATCAGCCTGGACATAAAACACATCCCCCTTGCGGTCCTGGACCACGACAAGACTGAAACGAGCAGGGGCTTCATCCAATCCTTCCTGCACTCCGAGTATTTCGACCTGAAGCTCTCCCTCGACCGGGAGTCACAGATCGACGGCCTCCTGGACGAGGGAAATGTCCTGGTGGCCCTTGTGATTCCCGCGGACTTCGGCCGGGATGTCGTGAAGGGCAGACGGGTCGAGGTGCAGGCCATCGCCGACGGTTCCAACGCGAACACCGCCGCAACCGCCATCGGCTACGTCCAGGCGGTTGCCGCGGACTATTCCCAGCGGGCGTTCGTGCGCTCCCTGGAGCGTGCAGGCGTGACGGGAATGAAGACCACGATCGACTTCCGGCCCCGCGTTCTCTTCAACCCTGAGCTGCGCAGCGCCAATTTCCTCGTGCCCGGCCTCATCGTGCTCATCCTCATGATGTCGTCAGTGATCTCCACGGCCCTCTCCATTGTGCGGGAGAAGGAGAGAGGGACCATGGAACAGATCAGTGTCTCGCCTGTGCACCCCCTGGAGCTGATCGTCGGAAAGACGGTGCCCTACCTCCTCATCGGGCTGGTCGCCGCAGCCACCATCCTCGCCACCAGCCGTCTTCTCTTTGGGGTGACGGTGAAGGGAAGCTGGCTCGACCTGGGGGTGGTGACGCTGATCTTTCTCTTCGGCTGCCTCGGGTTCGGGGTCATGCTCTCCACGCTCTCCGACAGCCAGCAGGTGGCCTTCCTCCTTTCTTCCCTGCTCACGCTCCTTCCCGTGTTCGTCCTCTCGGGGTTCGTGTTTCCCTTCCGCAACATGCCCTGGATCATCCAGGGGGTGAGCTACCTCCTGCCGGGGCGCTACTACCTGGCGGCGCTGCGGGCAATCATGCTGAAGGGCGTAGGGTTCTGGGCGTTCAAGGACCAGGTCCTGGCGCTCATCATCTTCGCCCTGGCAACATCGGCTCTCAGCGTGCTTCGCCTGAGGAGGCAGTTACGATGATAAGGACAATCCGCTTCATCATCCGCAAGGAGTTCCAGCAGCTGCGCCGGGACAGGCGCCTCCTTCCAATGATTTTTCTCTCCCCGGTCCTGCAGATCGCGCTCCTCGGGTATGCGTCAAACATGGACGTGAAGGACATCCCCCTGGCCGTCTGCGACCAGGACAAGAGCGTGGAAAGCCGGCAGCTCGTCTCCAGCTTCCTCGAATCGGGCAGCTACGTGGCACGCGCATACCTTCCGGACGCAGCGAGCGCGGAGAAAGACATCGAGGAAGGAAAATCCTCCCTGGCTCTGATCATACCGCCGGGCTATGGCAAGTCGCTCACGGGAGAAAAGACCGCCCCTCTCCAGCTCCTGGCCGACGGCTCCGACTCACAGTCCGCGGCCATAGGGCTGACGTACGCCACCCTCATTGTCTCGCGAGCGCAGGTGGCGCGTTCCGAAGCCAAGCTCTCTTCCCTGGACCCCGGCGTTCAGCGACGGATCCTGGCCGTGCAGGTGGAGCCGGCGGTCCGGATTCTCTACAACCCCACCCTGGCAAGCAGGAACTTCATGGTCCCAGCCGTTCTTGCCTTGATCCTCATGGTCATCACGACGGTCCTCACCTCCCAGGCCATCGTGAAGGAAAAGGAGGTGGGCACCCTGGAGCAGCTCATCGTGACGCCCATCACCCCAGGGCAGCTCATCATCGGGAAGCTGGCCCCCTTTGCGCTCATCAGCCTTGTCATCATAACAATTGTTCTTGTTGCAAGCCTCCTGCTGTTCGGGCTTGCCGTCCGGGGGAGCCTGTTCGTGCTCTACGCCCTGTCGCTCCTTTTCATGCTCAGCTCGCTGGGCATGGGACTGTTCGTCTCGACCGTCGCGAAATCCCAGCAGCAGGCCACGACGATCTCGATGTTCTTCGTCATGATGCCTATGCTGACCCTCTCCGGGTTCGTCTTTCCCATCGAGAGCATGCCGCCGGTCATTCAGGCAGTAACGTACATCTTCCCCCTGCGCTACTACTTCGTGATCATCCGCGGCCTGTTCCTCAAAGGTGTGAGCCTGCCCGAGCTGTGGCGGGAGACCGCGGCGCTTGCGGTTATCGGCGTGGTTGTCATTGCGGCGAGCGTCCTTCGGTTCAGAAAGAGGCTGGAGTGAGACTTCAGGGTGCGCCGAACACGACACTGAGAGAGATACGAGGAGACAAGGGCAGGGGATTCTCATTGACACCTCGCCGGAGGGCTCTTAGAATGCTTCCCGGTGAAACGAGCCCTTTGTTTCCTCCTCGTTGTTTTCTCAGTCTCGATTCCCGCGCGCGCGGAGGGGATCACGTTCCTCTACATGAAGCAATCCGGGTACGACCTGCCGGACATTGTCGAACGGGCGCAGTCCTTCCAGAAGCAGACAGGCATACGGGTCAATCCCGTGTTTGTGGAGTACAAGGACCGCTATTCTCTGATCGAGGAGTCCGCGCGCAAGGCTGTTCCGGACTACGATCTCATCCTTCTTGACCTTATCTGGACGGCGGACTTCGCCGAGCACGGGATCGTCGATCCCCTCCCCGCGCCGCTGGTCCAGAAGGTCAGGGCGGGTATTGTCCCCAAGATCTACGAGGCCTTTGCCTACCATGACCAGTTGTGGGGGCTGCCCTTCCACGTTGATTTCCAGCTCTTGTACACCAATCTCGACCTGCTTTCCAAAGCCGGCTTCACTTCCCCGCCCCGGACCCTGGAAGAGATGGTGCGCACGGCGCGGGAGGTCAAGAAAAGGGGGATCATCGAGTACCCTCTGTTCGATTCGTGGAACGAGGAGGAAGTGCTTGTCTGTGAGTTCACCTGGCTTGTCGGCGCGTTCGGAGGATCGCTCGCGGACCCGGACGGCCGGATCGACCTCACCCGCTCTCCCTGCCTGGCCGCCCTCACTTTCATGAAACGCCTGCTCACCGAGGGGCTGATGAACCCCTATTCACTGCAATCGGAAGAGAACTTCACCTCGGAAGTCTTCCAGTCCGGGGACTGCCTTTTCACGACCAACTGGTCGTTCCTGATCAGGCTCCTCGGAGCAAACCAGAAACAGGCCCCTCTGCGCTGGGCCCTGAGCCCCATTCCGGTATCCGAATCAACGGCAAGGACCGGGACGACCACTTCGAGCGTATGCGGATTCGAAGGCCTGGCCGTCACGACCAGGTCCCGGCACAAGGAGAGCGCATGGCGGTTCGCGCTCTACCTGGACTCCCCCGAGTTCCAGGGCCGGCATCTGGAGTTCATGCCGGTGTGGAAGGAGGTGTGGAGCAGGCCGTCCACGCTGAGGGACGACCCCTACCTGCCCATCAAGCAGCTCCAGATTGAGGGGCTCCAGTATCGTCCCGTGCATCCCCTCTACGGAGAGATAAGCGCCGTTCTGCAGCGGTGGATCTTCAAGGCGCTGCAAGGCGCCGTTTCCCCGGAACAGGCGCTGCGGGAGGCGCAGAAGCGCATCGACGCGCTCACAGGGACGGGTCAATGAGTTATTTCTTCCGCAAGGGCGGCCTCAAGCTGTCCGGCAAGATGGCGCTTTTCTTCATCGTGCTGGTCCTCAGCCAGTCCTTCGTGACCCTCACCATCCTCACGACGATCATTTCACGCACCAACCTCGACTCGTTGAAGTCGCAGATGTCCGACACGATCCTGAGCGTCGAAGGATACCTGGGGGAGACCTTCGCCGACTTGCGCGTCAAGGGTGACCTGATTGCCGGTCAGCAGAAGACCGTCGACTACACGGACTTCAAGCTTAAGAATCTGCTCGCCCGGGAGCTCGACATTTTCAAGGAATCCCTCGGCATCCAGTCCCTCACCGTCTACCTGCCCCCCGCTTCCCTCTTCGCGGCAACCGGGCAGCTTCCCACGACGGATGCGTTGTTCCGCAGGCAGCTTGCCGGGGCCATCAACGGGGGCAACGCGCTTTTTGTCTCACAAGGCCGGCTGGGGACGAGCCTCTACATCCTCTCGCCGATACGGAGGGCGGAAAGGATCATCGGGGTCCTTTCACTCGGCCTCAGGGTGGACCAGGATTTCGTCAGAAGAATCGAGAAGATAATCAACGCGCGCGTGGCGCTCCAGTTCGGCACCATTTCAGTCCACGACGAGACCCTGCCGGAAAAGCAGATTGGGCAGGTCATCGATGCATACGCCCGCAACGCGCGGGAGAGAGGCAGTATCGTGAAGGCCGCGCAGTACATCGTGAGCGCCCTGGACCTCGGGGGCCTCGGTCTGTCGGGCGCAACCGTCTACTGCATGATGGACACGACCGAATCCACCCGGCAGATCAATCGGTACAATCTCATATCTCTGCTCGCGACCTTTCTCATACTGAGCCTGGCCCTCGTGTCCGGGATCGCCTTCTATCAGCGCACATTCCTGCGCAGGTTCCAGACCATCCTCCAGGGAATCACTCACATCTCCCGCGGAGACTTCAACCCTCCGTTCAAGCTGGGGTGGCAGGACGAGTTCGGCCAGCTTGCCCTGGCGTTCGACGACATGTGTCGGAAGCTCCTCATCCGTGAGACCGAGCTCTCGGAGCTTTCGCAGAAGCTGGCGCTTTCCACCAAGCTTGCCGCGCTCGGAGAAATGGCGGCAGGGGTGGCGCACCAGATACGCAACCCCCTCGTGGTGATGAAAGTCTCCTCCGAGATGCTGCGGGACGACTTCACGGTGAGAAACAACGCGGAAAAGTACCACAAATTGACGCGGTTGATCGTGGATGAGACCGATGCGCTGAACCTGGTTGTTTCCAATTTCCTCGATTTTGCGCGGCCGAGGAAGGTCAACCGCACGCCGTGCACGGTCCGAAGCGTGGTGGACTTCGTCCTGGAAAGCCTGCCCTTGGAGCACTACCCCGGGATCGACGTGCGCACCGACATTGCGGACGAGCCCGCGGAATACCCCATGGACAGGAACCTGATGACCCAGGCACTGTCGAACCTCGTGCTCAACGCGCTCCAGGCATCCACCGCGGGAAGCCGGGTGGAAATACGTTCCCGCATGGCGGGGGGAAAGCTCTGCATCGAGGTGGAGGACTGGGGCGCGGGCATGGAAGAGGAAATCCGCCCCAGCATCTTCAACCCGTTCTTCACCACTCGTGATTCGGGTACCGGCCTCGGACTGTCCATTGCGCACAGAATCGTCGAAAGCCACGGAGGGACCATTGACGTGCGCTCCTGCGCGGGCAAGGGCTCCCTGTTCAGCGTCTGGATCTAGGAGAGAGAATGAAACGAATTCTTGTCGTGGACGACGAAGAAAACATCTGCGGCGTCCTGAAAATGCTCCTTGAAGACGACGGGTACGAGGTCTCCACCGCGCACAACGGCACGAAGGCCGTCGCGCTCATCGAGAGCAACGCGGATCCGGACCTGATCATCTCAGACCTGAAGATGCCGGAAATGGGTGGGATGGACCTGCTGGCGTTCGTCAAGCAGGGAGGCCGCGACATCCCCCTCGTGATGATCACCGCCTACGGCTCCATCGAGAACGCCGTGGAGGCCATGAAAAGGGGCGCGACTGATTTCATTGCAAAGCCATTCAACAAGGACGTGATCCGGCACATCGTGCGCAACACTCTCATGCGGGAAGACCTGAAGAATGAAAACCGGCTGCTGAGGGAGAGCTGCCGCGCGCAGGGCGTCGTGTATGAGAGTCAGGCGATGAAGGAGATCATGCGGACCGTGGAGAAAGTGGCATCGGCCCCTTCCGCCGTGCTCCTTCTCGGGGAAAGCGGCACGGGCAAGGAGGTGATCGCCCGGACCCTCCATACGCTTGCCGCCGAACGCGCGAAGACCGGGTTCAGCGTGCCGTTCGTCAATATCAACTGCCCGGCGGTCCCCGACACTCTCATTGAAAGCGAGCTGTTCGGCTACAGAAAAGGCGCCTTTACCGGGGCGGTTCAAAACTTCTCCGGCCGGATATGCCTTGCCGACAATGGAATTCTTTTTCTCGACGAGATCGCCGAAATCCCGCTCAAGACGCAGGCCAAGCTCCTGCGCTTCATGGAAGACAAAACCTTCGAGCCGCTGGGAAGCACTGCCCGGATCAGGGTAGAGACGCGCATCATCTGCGCGACGAACAAGGACCTGGCAGCGATGGTGCGGGAAGGGCTCTTCCGCGAGGATCTCTACTACCGGATCAACACGATCACGATCCGCATCCCGCCCCTCCGCGAACGAAGGGAGGACATCCTGCCGCTCGCAGAGCACTTCCTTGCGCAGTTGTCAGCCTCCATCGGCAAGCCGATGAAGGGGATTTCTGAAGAAGCGCGGGAAGCACTCTGCAGCTATGCCTGGCCGGGCAATGCGCGCGAGCTTCGCAACATCATTGAGAGGGCAGTCGTGCTGTCCACCTCGGACGTCGTTCAGCCGGATTGCCTTCCTCCCGAGATGAAGCGGCAGACAGCGAGCCCCGGGCCGGCGGCCGGCGACAACAAGCTCGACCAGGTTGAGCGAGACCTGATCTTCGAAGCCCTTCGCAGGCACAAGGGGAATATCTCGGCCGCGGCCCGGGAGCTGGGCATTACGAGGGACACGATCCGTTACCGCATGAGGAAGCACGGGCTGAATGCTGGGTGAGTACACCCAGTGCCCTGAGTCTATTGCCCCACCCCCCGCACAGGACCGGGCTGCGCGCACCGGCGCGCGAAGGATTGCGCTCCCCCATGGTCGCTGCAAGTCCTTCTGTGCAAGTCAATTGAAGTATTGTTGCACCGTTCACCCTCCTCTCGATGCCGGTGGGCATGCTTCTTGTATTCCTGAAGGAGATCGAAAACTCACTCGAAGGAAGGAGCATGGTCATGAGGAAAATGATTTTCGGATTTCTGGCCGCGCTGCTGGTGGTCGCGACGGGCGTGTACGGTGCGCCGACGACGCTCAATGCGCTTTTCATGAAGCAGGCCGGCTACAGCGAGGACGATGTGACGGCGGGCACACGGGAGTTTGAAAAAGCCAACCCGAACATCAAGGTGGTGTTGACCTTCGTGCCTTACGAGCAGCTCGAAGAGAAGATCATCACTTCCGCGCAGGCCGGAAGCTACGACGTGGTATTGAGCGACGGTCCCTTTACCGCCAAGTTTGCCAAAGCTTCCATCATCAAGGAAGTTCCCGCCCTTTCAGCGGCCGACCAGAAAGACATATTCGGCGGGGCAATCCTCTCGACAGTCTACGGTGGAAAAAGCTGGGGCATGCCGTGGCTCAACGACTGCAAGTACCTCTTCTACAACAAGAAGGTCCTTGCGGCGGCCGGTTTCGCCAATCCCCCCAGGACCTGGGACGAGCTTCTTTCCCAGGCAAAAGTCATCAAGGCAAAGAACCTCGTGAAGTATCCCATCGCGTGGAGCTGGACGCAGGCGGAAGCCCTGATGTGCGACTATACGATCCTGTCGGCGGCCTTCGGCGGCGCGATGTTCGACAAGGACGGGAACCCCACCCTGACCGCCGCCGGCAACAAGAGAGCGCTCGACTTCATGGTGAAAACGCTCAGTGAAGGGGTCACGAATCCGAACTCCCTGGAGTTCGTGGAAGACGACGTACTGTCCACCTTCAGCAACGGTGACGCTGCCTTCGGGCTGAACTGGACGTACATGTACAACGGCGCCAAGGACCCTTCGAAGTCCAAGGTCGTGAACGACATCGCCGTTGCTCTCATCCCGGGATCGGACAAGGTGGCCAGCGCCACGGTGAACGGCGGCCAGCCCCTTTCCATCTCCGCCGGCACAAAGCAGGACAAGGCCGCCTGGCAGTATATCCTCTACATGGCGTCCAAGGACTTCCAGAGGAAGCATCCCGCCAATGCGCTCCCCATCTGGAAATCGCTCTATGACGACAAGGACGTCATTGCGTCGAGCCCCGAGGTGGTCAAAATCGCGAAGGACCAGTACAACTATCTGGTGAACAGGCCGTCGCTGCCGTACTACAGCGAGTTCTCCACCGACTTCCAGGCCAGGATCCAGGACGTGCTGCGCGGCAAGAAGACGAGTGACAAGGCTCTGGCGGAAGAGCAAGCCTTTGCCGCGGCCCTGGCGGCAAAGAAATAAAGAAAGGACGGCATCGTTGAACCCACGGCGGCAGGTATTTGCGGAACAGCAGTTCGCGTTTCTCATCCTTGCCCCTGCCGCCGTGATCATTTTCGGCGTTGTCCTGGTCCCCCTCGTCACGACATTCATCTACAGCCTGAAAAACATGGAGTTGATCTCGGCGGAGCGCGGGAAATTTCTCGGGCTATGGAACTATATCCAGGTCCTGGGCTCCGCGTGGTTCTGGCAGGCGCTCGCGCGGACGCTCTATTTCACCGGCGTGTCGGTGGCGCTGGAGACAATGCTCGGTCTGCTCGCGGCTCTCCTGCTGAATACCCGGTTCCTGGGCGTGGGTTTCCTGCGCGTGCTCGTCATTGTCCCCTGGGCCATACCCGGAATCGTGAACGCAAGCATCTGGAAGTGGATCTACAATCCTGAATACGGCGTCCTGAACGCGGTGCTCACCCGGCTGCACATCCTTTCCCAATACCGCGCCTGGCTGAGCGACCCGTTCCTGGCGATGAACATGGTGATCGTGGCGGACGTGTGGAAGATGACCCCTTTCGCCATCATCTTTTTCCTTGCCGCCCTTCAATTCATCAACAAGTCGCTCTACGAGGCGGCAACGGTGGACGGGGCGGGCGTCCTCAAGAGGTTCTGGCACATCACCCTGCCCTACCTGGTGCCGACGCTGTCCGTCGTGGTGGTCATGCGCACGGTGGAGAAGTTCAAGGCCTTTGACATCTTCTACGTCATGACCCGGGGCGGACCGTCCAATGGAACCAAGGTCCTGGTCTATGAAGCCTACTTGAAAGCGTTTGCCAACCTCCAATACTCGATCTCTTCCACGGTGTCCTACCTGATCGCCATTATCGTGCTCGTCTTCACGGTCCTGTACATCAGGAGCATGAAGCGCAGAGAGGCGGGGGATCAATGACCACGAAGCGCATCTTCCCCTGGGTGCAATACTTCTCAGGCTTCCTCGTGCTCGTCTTCGCCATGGCGCCGATTGCATGGCTGATGATCACCTCGATTTCCATCCATCGCAACATCATTTCAGTGCCCCTGCGCCTCATCCCGCCGGAGGTCACCTTTCAGAGGTACGGGGACGTTGTTGCCAATACAGACAATGACATCGCGTTCGCGTTCAAGGTCGCAATGGGCAACAGCCTCATCGTTGCCGGCGCGGCGACGATTATCTCCCTGGTTCTCGGCTCGCTCGCCTCGTATGCGTTTGCGCGCCTGCGATTCGCGTTCAAGGGAAAGATCATGTACCTGATCCTCTTCACGTACATGGTGCCGTCCGTCGTCGTTGTCATGCCTCTCTACCTGCTTCTCAGCAAGCTGGGCATGCTCAACTCCCGTCCCACCCTCATCCTGCTGTATCTCACCATGTCTCTGCCGTTCGTGATCTGGGTGATGCAGAGCTACTTCGGGTCCCTCAGCAGGACATTCGAGGAGGCGGCTTCCATCGAGGGGTGCAGCCGCCTGCAGGTTCTCTGGCACATCTACGTGCCCATGGCGCGGCCGGGGATCATCGCCACCGCGATCCTTTCGTTCCTGATCGCGTGGGATGAGTTCTTCTTTGCCCTCGTGTTCACCTCGACTCTCGCCGCCAAGACCATACCCGTGGCTATCGCCGAGTTCAGCGGCAAGCATTACGTGGATTACGAGATGATCGCAATGGGAGGCGTGATCGCCTCGCTCCCGCCTGTTCTGATCGCGGTCATATTTCAGAAGTACATCGTCATGGGAATGACATCGGGCGGCATCAAGGAATAGCAAGGGATATCGCGGCGAAAAAGTGTGGCCGCCCTCTAATCCGCGGGGTACCGCGGCGGGGACGGCCACGATTTGGACTGTCCAGACACGAGGGCAGAGCCCTCGTGTCTTTAGACGCCCGACCACCTCTGGTCAGGCATTTCGTTCTCGTTCTTCACTCCGCACCTCCTTTCCTTGCTTGCGCAAGACTCTTATTTCCGTCCGCGGTCGGATGATCTGCAAAAAAAAGCCGGTTCTCTGGAGGGACGGCAGGAAACCCCTGTTCCACTGCCATCCCCGTCAGCGCCGCACACATGTTGCGCGACGCATGGACCAGAGAGCCGGCGCCCGGACAGCCAAATCGTGGAGAGAATATCAAGAGAAGCGCAGCCTGTCAAGAGAAAAATGCGGGAAGCTGCGGCGGGCCGGCGCCGGCGTCGAAAATCGTTCTGAATAATCTCCACGGCGAAGCTCCGGCGTCCTGGAGCGTTCTGGATTCCCCCCTGACACACCGCGCGATATTATTATGTGTGCAAGGAGGACGCATGAGATTCGAAGATGGCACCGCCGTTCTCTGGGACGAGGAACTGATCATTCCCACCTACCCGGTAGGGGAGCCTGACCACAACCCGATGTTCCTGGAGAAGCGGGTGTACCAGGGCTCATCGGGCGACGTCTATCCCTTTGCCGTAATCGACCGGGTTTCAGACCAGAAGATCGATAAGACGTATCGCGCCGTCTTCCTGGAAAATGATTACCTCAGAATCATGGTTCTGCCCGAGCTGGGAGGGCGGATCCAGATGGCCTACGCCAAGCACCTCGACTATCATTTCATCTACTACAACAAAGTCATCAAGCCGGCGCTCGTCGGTCTGGCAGGGCCGTGGATTTCCGGGGGCATCGAGTTCAACTGGCCTCAGCACCACCGGCCGAGCACATTTACCCCGGTGGACTACCTGATGGTGAATAACCCGGATGGGTCGGTCACGCTCTGGCTCGGTGAAATAGACCGCATGCATCGCACCCGGGGCCTTGCCGGCCTCACCCTGCATCCCCGGCGCGCTTATCTCCAGGTCGAGGGCAGACTCTTCAATCGGACGGCGCTTCCCCAGAGCTTTCTCTGGTGGGCGAACGCAGCCGTGTCCGTGAACGACCAGTATCAATCGGTCTTTCCACCGGACGTGCGCGCGGTTCTCGACCATGGTCGAAGGGATGTGTCACGTTTTCCGATCGCGACGGGGACATACTACAAGGTCGACTACAGCGCGGGAGTGGACATCTCCTGGTACCGCAATATCCCGGTGCCGACATCGTACATGGCGTACCACTCCGACTATGACTTTCTCGGCGGCTACGACCACGGCCGCCGCGCGGGGATTCTCCACGTGGCGGACCATCACGTCTCGCCGGGAAAAAAGCAGTGGACATGGGGGAGCGGTGAGTTCGGCAGGAGCTGGGATCGCAATCTCACAGATGAGGACGGGCCTTACATCGAGCTCATGGCCGGCGTATTCACGGACAATCAACCCGATTTTTCGTGGCTCGAGCCGGGGGAAGAGAAGCGCTTCACCCAATTCTTTCTCCCGTATGCCGCCATAGGGCCGGTGAAGAATGCGTCACGGGACGCCGCAATCGCCATGGATATCGCGGACGGCCAGGTCGTTGTGGGCGTGTACTCAACGGCGCACCGGATCTACAGGGTCATCTGCGAGAAGCCCGGTGCCGTCGCGCTCGATCAGACGGTCACCATCGCCCCCGAACTTCCCTATTCAGCGCGCTTCCCTTTGCCCCCGGGTGCGACAATCGATGAAATGACGCTTTCAATCAGCTCTACCGACGGGGAGATGAGTCTCGCGTATCACGCGGCAGAAAAACCTGCGCGGCCGGTGCCGGAGCCGGCCAAGCCGGCTCTCCCGCCTGCGGAGATCCGCAGCCAGGAGGAGCTCTATCTTCTCGGGCTGCACCTCGAGCAGTACCGCCACGCGACGTTCCACCCTGAAGACTATTACGCTGAAGCGCTGCGGCGGGATCCGGGGGATGCGCGGTGCAATTGCGCAATGGGGCTTCTGTTTCTGCGCCGGGGAGGCTTTGCGCAGAGCGAAGGCTACTTCCGGCGTGCCGTCCAGCGGCTCACGTGGCGTAACGCAAATCCCTACGATGGGGAGCCGCTGCTGTTTCTCGGGTACGCCCTGGAGCTTCAAGGAAAAGATGACGAGGCGCGGGATGCCTATCACAAGGCCGCGTGGAACGGCAGGCATCGGGGAGCAGCCTGTGCGGGCCTGGCCCGACTTGCCCTGAAGCACCGCGACCATGCGCAGGCCCTGGCCCATGCCGAGGAATCGCTGGCCGCGAACCCGCGCAGCCAGACGGCGAGAATGCTCCGCGTGATGACGCTTCGGAAGCTGGGCAGGACCGACGAGGCCCTCGCGGAGATCCAGACAGCCCTGGATGACGATCCCCTCAACTTTACCGCCATGAATGAACGAATCCTGCTCGGGGCAGCCTCAGATGAGGCCCGCACGCGCGGTCTCATGGGAAACCGTGTCGACCGGTCACTTGAGCTTGCCCTGGAGTATGCCCACAACGGCCTCTACGAGGAGGCTACCCAGGCGTTGGAGGCGATGCTCGATCGCGACCCCGGACCCGTATCTCCCCTCGTGCATTACTGCCTTGGCTATTTTGCGGAATGCCTCGGATTGCGTGAGCAGGCGGTCATCCGCATCCGACAGGCCGACGCCGCGCCGCCGGGGACGTGCTTTCCGAACCAGCTCGAAGCGATCCCGATATTAATGAAGGCGGGAATGCTCTGTCCGGAAGGGGCTCGTTCCTTCTATTACCTGGGCAATCTCTACTACCACTACCGGGTGACCGACAAGGCGGTCGCCGCGTGGGAGCGTTCAGAATCGATCGACGGGCGATTTCCGACCGTGCGCAGGAACCTCGCCCTCGCGGCCTTCAACAAGCTGGGCAATCCCGACCGCGCGCTGCGGGAGCTCGAAGCAGCGTTCCTTCTCGACCCCTCGGACGCGCGGCTGCTCCTCGAGCTGGATCAGCTGCGAAAGCGCCTGGGTGCCCAACCCGAGGATCGGCTCGCCCTGCTCAGGAAGCATCAGGGTCTCGTAGACCGGCGGGACGATCTTTTCCTCGAGCTCATCGGCCTTCTCAATCTGCGCGGCGACAATGCCCTCGCCCTCCAGCTCCTCCTGGGCAGGAAGTTCCATCCCTGGGAGGGCGGCGAAGGGAAAGTGACGCGGCAGTACGTCACCTCGCTGCTCGGTCTGTCCAAATGTGCGTACATGAAAGGCGAGTATTCCATGGCCGCGTCCCATGCCGACCGCGCGCTGAGCTATCCCGAAAGCCTCGGCGAAGGGAAGCTCTTCGGGGCGCGGGAGAACGACGTCTTCTACTATCTCGGCTGCGCCCTCGCCGGACAGGGACTCGGTGAAAGGGCGGCGGCGGCCTTTGAGCGAGCGGCGCGAGGAGACGGCGAGCCTTCTCTTTCGATGTCCTACAACGACCCGCCGGCGGATATGCACTTCTTTCAGGGGCTTGCGTATGCGCGGCTCGGCAGGGCCGCGGAGGCGCGCGGATGCTTCAATCGGCTCGTGGACTACGGTGAAGGCCATCGCGACCGCGCGGTGAGCATAGACTACTTCGCGGTCTCCCTGCCGGACTTTCTGATCTTCGAGGACGACCTCTCCCGAAGAAACAAAGTATTCTGCGGATATCTCATGGGGCTCGGCCTGCTGGGACTGGCCGTCGCGGGGGAGCGGCAGGATGAGGCGGGTGTCATGGCAGCCGACGTGCGCGCTCTGGACGCCAGGGCGCGCACGCTCCTTGAGACCGTGCGCCCGGAGGAGCCGTCCCATCCGGGGGCTCGCGGGATTCTGCGCGATCTGGAACGCGGCTGGAAATTCTAGAGCGGGCACCGGCGGCGCGCCGCCGGTACCCGTGCAGAGAAATGCCTAGAATCGCTTCATGTATTCGTCGACCTGGGACTGGAATGTCTGGCGGAGCTTTTCCACGCCCGCGGCTTTCAGCTTCTGGTCAAGAGTTGCAAAGGAAGCGTCAATGTTGTCGCTGATCCCGATCCACAGCGGCTGCAGGTACTGGACCATGGTCTGGTTGGCGTTCGCGACTTCGGTTTTCACCTCGTCGGTGGTCGCCGAGAAGGCGACCATCGGAGTCGGGACCAGGAATCCCTTCCCCACGATGTCCTTGCGATGCTGGACATAGGCCGGAGTCCAGGTTGCGAACGGCGGGAACTGGTCCTTGTTGGTGAACCAGAACCCCGCCGCGTCGGGGGGATAAGTGTTTTTGTCCGCAGTCAGCCCTTCAGGCAGAGCGATCATGTTGTTCTTCAGCACATAGTTCTTGCCTTCCACCCCGAAATAAACGAGGAAATTGTAGGACTTGTCCTCGATGATCCTGTCCAGCACCTGGAGCGTCCGGGCGGCGTTCTTCGTATTGGCCGCCAGTGCGACGCCATTGTTCAGGTACGGATCGGCGCGGTAGTGCGAGTTGCCATCCAGCCCGGGCACCAGCTCGATCTCCCACCCGTTGGCCGTGGCGCCGGCAATGGTGGACTGGATATCGATGGAGTTGCCGAATCCGACCGCGGACTTGCCCTGGACGAAAGAGTCCTTGCTGCGGACCTTGTTCGCAAATACGTCCTTGTTGATGTAGCCCGCGTCGTACCAGGCCTTCATTGTCTTTGCGGCAAGTTTCTGCCATGAAAGAACCGGTTCCTCGAGGATGTAGTGAAGCTTGTTCGTCTTGTCACCGAGAAGCCATACGAGCCCCGTGCCGGACCCGGTGGAGAACAGGATGTCCTCGAAATAAGGCCCGTTCGCATAGCTGATGTAGCTGAAGGGTTGGCCCACGTCGTACGTGCTCTCCAGATTCATGGGAATCATCGACGGCTCGTTGGCCTTGATGGCCTTCAGGTACGGCTCAATACCCATGAACTTCGTGACCGGGGGAACCCCGTATTTCTTCCGCAAATCCCCGCGGATGACCGCGACAGGGACCTTGCGGTCCGGCGTCGGAGTGGGAATCATGTAGATCTTCCCGTTCGGCAATTTGACCTGGTTCCACGCGGCGGCGGACAGCACCTTGGAGTGCAGGGGCATGTTCTCCTTGAGCATCGAATCGGTGAGCTCGAGGAACGCGCCCTTTGCGGCCTCCTGGAAATAGAACGACCAGTTCGCCGTGTAGATCCAGTCGATGTCTTCTCCCGCGGCGAGCACCAGGGGATACTTGGCCTGAAAATCCCCCCACCCGATGTAGTTGATCTCCATTGTGACGTTGAGGTCCTTCTTGAGCCTGGCATTCAACGCCTGGAGCACATCCGGCATGCCCGTGGGAGCGTCACCGAGAAGGTACCCGATGATCTTCGCTTCCTTGGCGGGCGCCGCCGCGCCGGCGGCTTCCTGTGTCCCTCCCGCGAATGTGAGTGCGAGCGGCAGCAGGAGCAGCAGAGCGACCATTACGATCCGTAACCCGTGTCTCATATATCCCTCCTTCGATAAGTCTCTCACGGACAGCAACGTGTCCGGTTGTCATCCCTTGACCGAGCCAAGGGTGATTCCCTTGATGAAGAACCTCTGCACGAACGGATAGGCGAGCACGATCGGGCCGATGGAGATCACCGTCATGGCCAGCTTCAACGACTCCTTCGGCAGGTTCAGCGTGGCGACATTGTTCACGATGTTCGCGGCCATGGTCACGCTCGAAAGGATCTTGTACAGGACGTATTGGAGGGGCATCAGGCTCTGCCGCTCCACGTAAAGCATTGCGGTCCACCAGTCATTCCAGTACGCCAGGGCCGTGAAAAGACCGATGGACGCAAGAGCCGGCGCGGTCAAGGGAAGGACAATTCTCAGGAAGATCGTGAAATCCCCGGCTCCGTCGATCTTCGCCGCCTCTGAAAGCGAAGCGGGTATGGAGTTCATGAAGAAATTGCGCAGGATGAGGATGTAGAACACGCTGAACATGGGTCCGAGAATGAGCACGGCGAGCGTGTTCTTCAGGTGCAGGATCGTCGTAATGACGATGTACGTCGGGGCGAGGCCCCCGTTGAACAGCGTGGTGAAATAGATGAAGAAAGCAAGCTTGTTGCGATACCGGAGGTCTTTCCGGGAAATGGAATATGCGGCCATGGAGGAAAGAAAGAGCGACGCCGCGGTTCCGAAGCACGTGATGAAAATCGTGACCCCATAGGCCTGGAGTATTTTCTGCGGATTCAGGAACACGAGCTCATACGCGCTCACGCTGAGCTCCCGCGGGACGATCGAGTACCCGTAGTTGATGATGGCGTGCTCCGAAGCGAACGAATTGACGACCAGCACGAAAAAGGGGAATACCGTGATGAGAGCGATACAACCAAGCACGATGTACGCGATGAGAGTCAGCAGGAGCTTGTCAGGGGAGTTCCTAAAAGAGGGCATAGTCGCTCTCAAAGGCTTTCACGACCCTGTTCACGATCATGATGATCGCAAAGCAGAGGACCGACTGGTAGAATCCGGCCGCCGTTGCCATGCCGAAATCCTGCGTCCCCAGGAGCGACCTGAACACAAGGGTGTCGATGATGTCCGTCTTCTCGATGAGGATCCCGTTGTTGCCGATGAGCTGGTAGAACATGTCGAACTCTCCCCGCAGGATGCGGCCGAGGCCGAGCAGGACAAGGATCACCATCGTGGGCCGGAGCATCGGGAGCGTGATGCGGAACACTTTCTGGAACTCGTTGGCCCCGTCGATCGTCGCCGCTTCGAAGCACTCCTGATCGATTCCCATGATTGCGGCGAGGTAGAGGACGGTGCCGAACCCGATCCATTTCCAGATGTACGCGAAGGGAAGGATGAAATACCAGTACTGCGGGGTGGCATAGACGTTGATCGGCTTTCCGCCGAGCCAGACGAGCAGCCTGTTGATCATCCCGTATTCAAAGTTGGCCAGGTTGTAGAGGAATGAAGCCGCGACGACCCAGGAAATGAAGTACGGCAGGAACATGAAGCTCTGGGCCGTCTTCTTGAACCTCTTGCCCCTCATCTCGGAAATCAGGATCGCCGTGAGCACCGAAAAAAAGGTATACAGGGCGAGAAACATGAGATTGTAGAGAAACGTGTTCGTGGTGACGGACCAGGCCTTGCCGGACTTGAAGAAGAATTCGAAATTCTTGAAGTGGTTCCAGGGGCTGCCGAGTATGCCGTCCCGATAGTTGAACTCTTTGAACGCAAGAACGATGCCCCCGATGGGCAGATAAGAGAACAGGATGAAGTACAGGCACACGGGCACGAACATGAGGTAGAGAGTCCTGTTCTTCCCGAGCTCGTAGAAGAGCCCTCGCCCCCGCATGGACCGCATCACTTTTCCTTGAGCGATTATAAAGGCCCTCCTGAAGCCCGCGATACATGAATTTGTTACGATTTCGTCCGTTCCGTTACGGTCCCTGCGCCGAAAAATGCGCCGTGCGATTTCCTCTTCCCTTCTCCGGCGCGCCGTTGCGTGGTACAGTTGACGGGGGAGAAGGCGCGTGCTCACGCTCATGATCGTCGACGACGAGAGAATGACACGAGAGAGCCTGGCGAAGTACGTCGCCTGGAGCACGGTGAACATCGGCTCGGTAAGGACCGCGCGAAACGGCATCGAGGCCCTTGCCATTGCGGATCGGGCGCCTCCTGAAATCCTTTTGACCGATGTGCGCATGCCGAAGATGGACGGCCTCGAGCTGGCCGAGCGGGTGAAATCCCTGAACCCGCTCTGCAAGATCGTCTTCCTCAGCGGGTACGCCGACAAGGAATATTTGAAAAAAGCCATCCACCTCCAGGCCATCAGCTACGTCGAGAAACCCGTGAACCTGGATGAGGTGAAGGAAGCTGTCCGCATGGCGGTCGCGGCGTTCGAGCGGGAGGCGGGAGAGCGGCGGAGAAGCCGGGAAGAGCGGGCCGTCGAACGGGAAGAGATCACCCGTCGCCTCGTGACGGGTGACGGGGAAGCGCGCTCCCTCCTCGATTCATTCGAGCCGCATACGAGCTTCACCGTGGGGGCCCTGCGGATTGAGTGGTCCGCTCCTCACGCGGGAGGCGAGCGGGCAAAATGGCGGCACAGGGTGCTCCTCGCATGCGGCGAATACGCTCCCTTCAACCTCAGCACCTCCCTCCTGGGCTTCGTAGAGCCGGATGTCATGGCCATTGTCGTGGCAAAAAGAATCTCGCAGTCCCCGCCGGGAATCGCCAATGCCTACGAGGGACTCCTCGGCGTTCTGGGAGGTCTTGCCGAAGGCGCCTTCACCGTATCGATCGGCATCGGCGCCCCCGTCCGGGGGCTGGAGGCTCTGCCGACGGCCTGGGCATCGGCGCGTGAATCGCTCGGCCTTCATTTCTATCGGGAGAAAGAACAGGTGTTCTTCCCCCTCAAGGGACGCACGGACAGGCTTACGGTCCGCAGGGAGGATTTCACCCGTTTTCGCGAGAGCCTCCGGGACAACGACATCGAGCGCGCCATGGCCCTTGTGCACGAGATCGAGCTCGCCGCGCGGCGCGTGCAGGCAATTGACGTCGATTCGGTGCGTGACGCGTTCTTCACTTTGTACCTGATCATCGTCGAGACTCTCGGGAACCGTAGCGAAAAAACGTACATCTGGCAGGAGATCCAGGAGCGCGGGACGCTCAGCGCGCTCACCCGGTTCATCCTCCACCGTCTGTGGACGGCATTCGGCGAGCCCGCGGCGCGCGGAAAGCTCTCGCGTAAAATCCGCGAGATCCAGAGATTCGTCCGGGACAATTACATGTACGCGGGGCTCACACTCGGGGTCATCGCGGAACACTCAGGCCTGAGCCGCACCTACGTGAGCTCCCTCTACAAGGCGGCCACCGGGCAGAACGTCAATGAGTACCTCACCGCGCTGCGCATCGAGAAGGCGAAGGAGCTCCTCCTCGACGGGCATAAGAAAACGCACGAGGTGGCCCTGAGCGTGGGGTACCGGGACGCGAGCTATTTCTCCGCGCTCTTCAAGAAGCGCGTCGGCAGGAGCCCTTCCGCGTACAGGGAATCGGAGTAAGGGAAACAATGATCGGCTCCCGCCGGATCTCCGATCTGGGCATCCGCCAGAAACTTTTCATCAGCTACTTCATGCTCGTGCTCTTCTTCCTCTGCCTGTACCTGGTCATCAACACGGTACTGGTGGTCAATGAGAACAAGAAGCAGGTCCTGCGCTCGGCGGAGCACGTATTCGGCCAGACGCGCGCGTATCTCCAGTACAAGACGGAGTCCGTCCGCAACCTCCTGTATTTCCTCACGTCGAACTCGGTCGTGCAGGAGCTCTTCGAGCGGCGCGCGACCTACTATCACGAGAACATCGGACGCTGGCCCATCGATTCCCAGACTTTCGAGAAAATGTCCTACCTGACGACATTCAATCCCGATATCGTGGCCATCAAATTCTACATGGCATACGGTCTCGCATCGGTCTTTCAGAACGAAACATTCATTTCCCTTGCGCAGGTGCAGAACGCGGCCTGGTACCGGCGCCTCCTGCGCAACGAACGCCGCATCTACTGGTACGCGGACCCTGCCGCGCCGGAGGGAGGCGCCAAATCCGCCGAGTACGGGAGTGCCCGTTCGGGGAATACCCCGTACGGCGGCGCGCGGCTCATCCACGCCGCGCGGAGCGTTCTGAACAGCCAGAATATCAAGGAGCTGACCGGCGTCGTCCAATTCGACATCTCCCGCGCCATGCTGCGCGCCACCCTCGGCAATGCGATTCTCACCGAGTCCTCGTTCGCTCTCCTCATCAACGCCGACGGCGAGGTGGTCGACTCCACCGGAACGGTGCCGGCGGGCAATGCCGCGTCGTTCTGGAGCAAGCTCAGCGCCCTGCGCGGCGGAGATTTCGGCACGGAGTCCTGGGATACGGTCAGCCTCGCGCGGAGCACGTATCTTGTCGGCACGCAGGTGATCGAAGGGACGGACTGGGTGCTCATGCTCGTGCTTCCCAACCGCGACATCGTTCGCTTGAGCGCCCGGCCGGCGCAGAAAATGCTCCTCGTCTTCGCATCGATGACCCCGCTCACCCTTTTTCTCGCGTTCTTCGTCTCCCGCTCGGCGACAAAGCGGATCAAGGGCCTTATCATGAGGATGGACAGGGTCGTGCAGGGCGATTTTTCCGTCACGCTGGATCCGGGGAACAGGGACGAGATCGGCCAGCTCACGGAGCGCTTCAACTTCATGATCGCGGAGGTCGAGCAGCTCATGGAGGAAAAATACTCACTCGGCAAAGAGGTGAAGAACCTGGAGCTCAAGGCGCTCCAGGCGCAGATCAACCCCCACTTCCTCTACAACACGCTCGATCTCATCAATTGGATGTCCGTCCGTCACAATGCGGAGGAGATCCGGACCCTCGTGACCGCCCTGTCCCGGTTCTACAAGCTGAGCCTGGGCAAGGGAGAAGACACGGTCCCCTTGCGCGAGGAGCTGGAGCACGCGCGGACATACGTGCAGATTCAGAACATGCGGTATGAGGACGCAATCGAGCTTGTCATCGACACGCCGGCGGACATGAACGAATGCCGCGTTCTCAAGCTCGTGCTTCAGCCCCTTGTCGAGAACTCTATTTTTCACGGGATCATGATGAAAAAGGAAGAGCGAGGCGTCATCCGCATCACGGGACAGCGCGTGGACGGCGACCTGCTCCTCTTCGTGGAAGATGACGGCGTCGGAATGTCCGATGAGAGACTGGGTCAGATACTGGCCAACGGGGCCGTCTCGAGCGACCGCCACGGGTACGGCGTCCGCAACATCCACGAGCGCCTGCAGTTGACCTATGGGCCCGAGTTCGGCCTTTCGTTTCAGAGCACCGAGGGAAAAGGGACGAGGGTACGGATCAGGATTCCCGCGGTGCAGGCATGAATGAGATCGATCTCCGGGGGATGGCCCCGCGCATCCGACCCGCCCTCCCCGGCCTGGGAGGGTCGAATCCTCGCGGAGACTCGATCGGGTTCACGAATGCGTACATGACGTTCAACGGGAAGCCCTGGCTCGCCGTCTCAGGAGAGATCCACCACGCCCGTTATCCGCATCGTGACTGGAAGGATGAGCTGCGGAAGATGAAGGCCGGCGGCATCGACGTGGCGTCCACCTACGTCTTCTGGATTCATCACGAGGAGGAAGAAGGGGTATTCGACTGGTCCGGCGACCGCGACCTTCGGCTTTTCGTCCAGCTCTGCGCGGAAGCGGGCCTGTACGTGATCGTGCGTATCGGCCCCTTCTGCCATGGCGAGGTCAGGAATGGCGGCTTTCCCGACTGGCTGTACGGCAGGCCGTTTGCCGTGCGCTCCAATGACGGGCGCTATCTCGCGCTCGTCCGCAGGCTCTACACGGAAATCGGGCGCCGGCTCGAGGGCCTGTACTTCAAGGACGGGGGCCCGATCATCGGCGTTCAGCTCGAAAACGAGTTCATGCACGCCGCGGCGCCGTGGGAAACAACGCCGAGGCTCTGCCTGGAATGGATCCCCGGTGGGACGGGCGGGATCGCGCACATGCGTGCGCTGAAGAAGCTCGCCCGCGAGGCAGGGATTGAGGTTCCCATTTATACGAGCACGGGCTGGGGAGGCGCACCGGTGCTGGAAGGCGAAGTGCTGCCCCTCTACGGAGGGTACTCCATCTGTCCGTGGAACATAACGGAGTCGACTCCGGTCCATTCGCCGACCAGGGAATATGTCTTTCGCGATTTCCATGGCGAGGGTCGGCGCTATGACGTGTTCGATCCGCCCTATGACCCGGCCGCCTACCCCTTCGCCTGCTGTGAAATAGGGGGCGGCGTGCAATCCTGGTACCGCTACCGGGCCGTTGCGCCCGCGGAAAGCATCGAGGCGATGGCCGTCGTGAAGCTTGCCGGCGGATGCTCGCTTTTAGGCTACTACATGTTTCACGGGGGATCCAATCCAGTGGGCGCGCGGGGCTTCCTTAATGAGCACGTCGTGCCGCGGCTCTCTTACGATTTCCAGGCGCCATTAGGCGAGTTCGGCCAGGTCCGCGAATCCTACCGCCGGCTCAGGCGGCTGCATCTGTTCTGCCGCGACTTCGGAGACCAGCTTCTGCCGATGTCCACTGTGCTTCCGCAGGGGGCCTCTGCAATAGACGCAAAGGACACGGACACGCTTCGATTCGCGGCCCGCGCATCCGGCGACCGGGGATTCCTTTTTTTCAACAACTACCAGGACCATGTCCAGACCCGGGCGCACGAGGACGCGGCCGTGGAGCTGCTGCTCACGAACAGCCGGATGCGCATTCCCGGCTCGGGCGGCTTCACGCTGAAAAGCGGCGTCAGCGCCATCATGCCGTTCAATCTGGATGCCTGCGGCGTGCGCCTGGAATATGCCACATGCCAGCCCATTGCGAGGATCGAGACGGCGCCACCGTACACGGTGGATTCTCGTCCGGCGCCCGAAACACACTTTTTCTTCTTCGCGCACGAGGGCATCCCGTCAGAGTATCGCTTCGACCTCAACGGCATCCAGGCTGTCGACTCCGGGGAATCGGGCCGGGTGCAGGAGGGAGAGTCCCTGATTCTGCGTCCGGGCGCCGGCCTCGAGTCCGCATTTTCAATCACCACCCTGTCCGGCGCCAGGGTAATAGTCCACACCCTGACGGAAAAGCAGTCCCTCGGGTTTTCCCGGCTGCGGCTGTGGGGCCGGGAGAGAGCCATAGTCACGCAGGCGGACGCGCACGAGAGTGACGGAGCGCTCAAGCTCTCGTACCGCGGCTCCCCCGCGGCACCCATCGAGATCCTCGTTTTCCCCCGGGTGGATACACCGCTGTTCACGGACGGCGCGCCACTGCGGGCGGCCGCGGAGGGGTATTTTTCCCGCTATTCCATCGCGGTGCAGACTCGTCATGTCGAAATCGAGGTAACGAGGTCCGGCCCGGGGAACGCCGAAGTGCGAGTCCCGACAGGCTCGTTCGAGGGAGAGAAAGAGATCCTTCTTTCAATCGAATATGAGGGGGATGTCGGGAACGCTTTCATCGATGGCCGGCTGATTGCGGACGATTTTTCAAACGGCGAGCCCTGGGAGATCGGCTTGCGCAGATTCAGACCGCGGATCGAGGAGAGCGGTCTGTACATCCATGTGACTCCGCGTCGCGAAGGCACCCTTGTGGTTCACGAATCGGGGATGGCGGCGCAGCAGGAGCTGAGAGGAAAACAGGTGGCGGAGATACGATCGATCACCGCAATCGCAGAGCGTGAGGTGATCGTCACGGCGACCCGGTGAGGCACAGGTTGTTTCAGTCGAACTCGGTTATGCGCGCCGTTATGCTCTTGTACCTGAACTTGGCCATTTCATTCAGGGAAAGGACTTCCGCTTCGGTGCCGGTGAACGGGCAGCGAAGGCAGTAGTACTCCTTTTTCTCCGTGTCATAGAACATGTCCACGTCGATTTCCCGCACGAAACAGGCGGGACATCGAAAGTTCAGTCTGCCTTTTCTACCTTGAGGCATGTGATCAGCTCCTCGTTTTCCCGTAGTATCTTCGCAAGGCCCAGGGTGTACATGGGAGAGAAAGCGTACCCCTCCCGGATGGTGCCCTCCACGTCACTGCTGAGCGGAACGGCCGTGATCCGCGTGTGGACCTGCGGCACGAGCGCCTCCACTCTCGTGACGCTCTGCATGCTCTCCTCGCGGCACTTGTACGCGTACGGGATCTCGGCAACCCGGTCCGGTCCCACGCATCTGAGGACCACGCCGGTGAGGTCCTCGGGATATTCCGTGGTCCCGTGGCAGGCGGTGAGATAGTCATTCACGCGCACGGCCGCGCCTTCCCTGCTCGTTTTGATGATCTTTCGGGAATACCGTATCTCACCGGTATCCTCGGGAAATGAGATGGTGGAGATGAGCGTGACAGTCAGATCCCGGAGCTCGATTTCCACCGGGTCCAGCGTCAGGACCCGGCTCCCGCCCGCCTGGGAAAAGCGCGCGCGGGTGCGGCACAGGCAGAGATCCACTTCTTCCCCCGCATAGCTGACCTTGCAGCTCTTGATCGAGCCTTCGCCCGCATAATGAGTGAAGTAGCCCGCCCGATAGAATGCCTGGACCAGGTAGGGGTACGAACAGTCCCAGATGTGCGATGTCCCGATGCCGACGGGGCGCTCCAGCTTGGCGACATACGGCCGCAGATCGACAAGTGCGCCGCCCTGGTTCATGTCCACGCAGGTCCTCATATAGGGGTCCAGATACCAGAATATCTGTTTGCGGGATCCGTAGAGGATATCCTTCCACAGCGCGCAGGTCGGCTCGGTGTAGGTCTTGTGGCCGCGGAACCAGCCGGCAAACTCGGCCATGGTCATGTCCTCCGCCTTTTCCTCCCGTTTCAGCTGCCCGTAGTATGCCATGCAGTCCTGGTAGCTCTTTTCCAGCAGCGCATAGGGCGCCTCCCATCTTCCCTGCTTGCTCATCCACCCCGGACCCACGAAAACCATGTTGTAGGTGAAGCCGTTGTTGTATTTGTCCAGTGATCGATACTGGTCGATCAGGTTGAAAAGGTAGGGATACTCCCCGTCCTTGTAGACCATCCCGCGCAGCACGTTCTGGGGATGGGTCCCATAGAACGAGCCGGGTCCATCGAAAACGGCAAGAAGGTCGCGGGACAGATGCGGGATGGCGACGATGCCCACGTCGTCCTCCGTGCCCGAGGCCGGGCAGTGAATGTTGTGCCGCGAGGGAATCCATGGATACCATGGCCCTCCATCGTTCAGGGTATACCAGGAATTGTTGGCGTTGTGGTACGCCTTGGGCCCTTCCTCCCAGCAGGTGGCCACGGCGCAGCTCACCATGGGGTAGCGTGATTTGATATAGGTGACAAGCTCCGCGTCCATGTAGTAGGAACCCGTGGACTGCGGCGGGAACCCGAAGACATCCTCGAATTTCCCGAACACATCGTTGACGATCTCCCGCTTGTCTTCCATGGAGAAGTGCCAGATGCAGAAATCCCTGGTCTTGTACTTTTCGCGGAACTCTCTGCACGGCAGCCCCAGGAGCGTCAGGCCGATCTCGTCGCCGTGCGTGCGGTGATGCTCCTTCGCAATGGCGACCGCTTCTTCATTGAAAAGGCTCGCATAAGTCATCTGGATAGTCGTCTTCAGGCCATTCTCGTGGGCAATCCGCTGCTGCGTCCTGAAGATATCCAGCGATGCGCTGATGACGCTCTGCCGGCCGATATCTTCCGTCTTCCCCTGAGCCGCTTCCTTTTCCAGGTATTCCGGAACCATCTCGGGCCGATGGATGACCGTGAGAAGGAGCTTGCCCATTTCGGCCGGCTACCTGCCCGGAGCGCCCGCCACCGTTTGCCGGGAAACGCTCTCGTTGGTCCTGACGACCTTCCTTGCCTCGAACAGCCTCTGCAGGAGGCAGAAGAGGAATACCAGGAACCCGATCACGATCCTGGTCCACCAGGAGTTGAGCGTACCCTGGAAGACGATCAGGACCTGGATAATCCCGTAGACCAGAACGCCGAGGACCGTTCCGAAGAGGTTTCCCACGCCGCCGGTCAGCAGGGTCCCGCCGATCACCACTGCCGCGATCGTGTCCAGCTCCATGCCGCTTCCGTTCAGCCCATACCCGGAAAGCGTGTAAAATGTAAACACAATCCCGCCCAACGCAGAACAGAAGCCGCTCAAGGCGTAGATCGCGATCTTGGTGCTCGCGACCGGAAGTCCCATCAGCAGGGCGGATTGCTCGCTGCCGCCGATCGCGTAGACGGTCCTGCCGAACTTCGTATAGCGTGAGATGAAGAATCCGATCAGGACCACCGCGATCGCGATCAGCGCGCCCGGCGAAAGAAAATTGTTGCCGATGACGTTGACTTGGGCATGCGCCACGGCCTGGAAGAAAGGATCGTGGACAGCGATCGTAAAGAGGCTGACGACGTAGCACAGGCCTCGTGCCAGGTACAGCCCGGCGAGGGTGATGATGAATGGCGGAAGATCGAAGGCCTGGATCAGGTAGCCCATGAAGAGCCCCAGCGAGATTCCCATGAGGAGCACGATCGGGATCACGAAGAGAGGGCTCATATGAGCCTTTTCCAGAAGAAACGACGTCACCATCCCGGAGAGGGCGAGCATCGAGCCGACGGACAGGTCGATTCCTCCCGAGATGATGACAAAGGTCATGCCGACGGCGAGGATCAGGAGATAGGCGTTGTCGATGAAGAGGTTGAGGAAGTTCTGAAGCGAGAAAAAGCCGCGGAATGCGACCGAGCCCAATCCGAACATGATGATGAACAATCCGAGGGTGACCAGGATGGGCAGGTTCCTCGAGCCGGCGAAGCGTCTCCTGCTCATGTCGTCACCCCCCTTCTGGCGAACACTCGGACGATTCTCGCCCTGAATCTCTGGGACTGCATCAGGCAGACTACCCACACGACAAACGCCTTGACGACCGGGGCAACATCGGCCGGAACGCCGAGTGCGTAGATGGTTGTCGTCAGGGTCTGGATGATCAAGGCGCCGATGACGCTCCCGAACAGGTTGATCTTGCCGCCATTCAGCGATGTGCCGCCCAGCACGACGGCAAGGATGGCGTCCAGCTCGAACAGCTTGCCCGCGTTGTTCCCATCGGCGCTCATGACTGTGGAACAGACGATCAGCCCCGCGATGCCCGCGCAAAGCCCGCTGAACGTGTAGACCCAGAAGATGATATTTTGAGCTTTGATGCCTGAGAACCGGGCCGCGGTCGGGTTGATTCCCACCGCCTCGATGAACATGCCGATCGCGGTCCTTCTCGTGAAAATGAAGGTCAAAAGAAGCACAATCAGGACGATATAGATGGAAAATGGGATGCCCAGCACGTACCCCTGGCCCAGGATGGCGAACGGTTTTGCGTAAAGCCAGATGATCATTGATTTCGTGAACACCATGGCGATGCCGCGGCCCGCGACGAAGAGGATCAGCGTTGCGATGATGGGCTGCATGCGTATTCGCGAGACCAGCATCCCGTTCCACATTCCCGCGAGGATGCATACCAGAAGAGCGGCTGCCATGGCTACGAGGATGGGGTACTTTGGAGCGCCTTTCAGATCACCGCCTATCAGCAGCGCAACCACGCCCGAGGAGATGGCCACCACGGATCCGACGGAGATGTCGATTCCGTGTGTCGCGATGACCAGCGTCATCCCGATGGACAGCAGCATGATCGGAGCGCCATTCTTCAGAATATCGATCAGGTTGCCGTACAGGTGCCCTTGCTTGATCTCCAGGCGGAAGAAGTGAGGCGTGAAAAGCAGGTTGAAGAGCAGGAGGACTCCAAGGGCGACAAGTGGCCACGGCAGCTTGCTGCGACCCTGGGATCTCAACGGTGTCATTCTAGTTCCCTCCCGCGATCGTCCGCATGATGCTGCTCTCGTTCATATCCTCCCCGTTCAATTCCGCGATCTTTGCCTTGTCCTTCAGGACCGCGATCCGGCTGCTGCAGCGGACCACTTCTTCGAACTCGGAGGAAATGAATATGACGCCCATCCCCTGCCTGCTCAAGGAAAGGATCAACTCCATGATTTCCAGCTTGGCTCCAACATCGATGCCGCGCGTGGGCTCATCCAGGATCAGAATTGCCGGATTCGTGGCAAGCCATCGTGCGAGCATCACCTTCTGCTGGTTGCCGCCGCTCAGCTGGCCGGCCGTGTTGTTCGCGCTCGGGGTGACGATTGCCAGGGATTTGATCAATTCATCTGCTATCTCTAACTGCTTTCTCGTCGAGATGAATTTGAATACTCCGTTCCTCGCCTGCAGGGCAAGGATAATGTTTTCACGGACGGCAAGGTCGGAGAAAATGCCCTCATTCTTCCTGTCTTCCGAGCAGAACCCCATCCCCGCCATCATTGCGCTCCGCGGGGAATTGATTGCTGCTTTCTTTCCCCGAACTCGGATTTCACCCTGGTTGGCGCCGTCGATCCCGAAAATGAGCCTTGCCATTTCCGTCCTGCCGGAGCCCAGGAGTCCCGCCAGGCCGAGCACCTCGGCTTCGTCCAGATTGAGATCGAAGGGGGCTATGGAGCCGCGCAGGCCGAGGTTCTTCACGCTGAGCACGTTTTTTGCGTCTTTGCCCGCGGTTGCGGACGCCTTTTTCCGTTGATCGTTATCCGCCGCATAGCTGAACTCTGACAATTCCTTGCCGAGCATCCTGGCTATCAAGTCCAGCTTTGGGAGGGTTTCGGTTTTGAACTCCCCGACGAACTCCCCGTTTTTCAGGACCGTGATCCGGTCCGAAATCTGATAGGTCTGGTCAAGGAAATGGGTGATGAAGATGATGGCCAGTCCCTGATCCCGCAAAGACCTGACGACCTTGAAGAGCTGCTCCACCTCGGTTTCATCGAGACTGGAGGTCGGTTCGTCAAGGATCAGTACCTTGGAGGAGATATCCAGGACCCGGGCGATAGCAACGAGCTGTTGAATCGCGATGGAGTACGAGGAGAGGATCTGAGTGACGTCGACGACGATGTTCAGCCGTTTCAGAATTTCTTCGGACCTGCTGGTCATTTTTTTCCAGTCGATCCTTCCGAAACGCATTGGCTGTCTGCCGGCGAAGATGTTCTCCGCCACCGACAGGTTGGGGCAGAGATTAATCTCCTGGTACACCGTGCTGATTCCCAGCTTCTGCGCGGCCAGAGGGGAATCCGGACGGATCGGTTTGCCTTCCAGCAGTATTTCGCCTGAGTCCTGCGGATGCACTCCGGTGAGAACCTTCACCAAGGTCGATTTTCCAGCCCCGTTCTGGCCCATTATTGCGTGAACCTCGCCCTTAAAAAGGCGGAAGTCCACATCGGATAAGGCCTTCACGCCTGGAAAGACCTTGGTGATCCTTTTCATTGACAGGATGGGGTTTTCTTCGGGCATTCCCACGCCTCCTCGCGTGACATGATATACAAACCTTGCGGTGCGTCAACTCCCGCCATAGTGGTGTCGGCATGAGATCCATGTGAAGGCAGGACCACTCCATATGCGAGTGGTCCTGCATCGTTTTGAAATTAATCGCCGAGTTGTGAAAAATACTAGTACTGGCGGGTCGGCAGGGCCGCAGCAGCGTTCGTCGCGTCGAAGACGCTTTCGATAGTCCAGATTCTGGCGGTAAGCTTCTTGCCGTCCCTCAGATCCCTGACGGCCTGCACGGCCTGTGGCCCGAGCAGGGGGTTGCATTCGACGGTGCAGTTCATCTCACCGTTGACAATGGCCTGGAACGCGCCCTTCACTCCATCGATGGAGATGATGACGATGTCCTTGCCGGGCTGGAGGCCGGCTTCCTTGATAGCCTGAATGGCGCCAAGGGCCTCCTGATCGTTATGCGCGAAGAGAACCTGGATTTTCGGGTCGGCCTTCAGGAAGGCTTCCATGACCTCTTTCCCCTTTGCGGAGGTGAACTCGCCGTCCTGCGAGTGATTGATCATCCAATTGGCATGCTTCGCCTGGATGTTGCGGAAACCCTTGGCTCGTTCAATGGCAGGAGGCGAACCAGTGGTCCCCTGAATCTCGGCGAAGTCGATCGGCGTGGAGCCGTCATCGATGCCCTTATCCTTCAGGTACTTTTCAAGCCAGAGACCGACCTTCTCGCCTTCCTTGACGAAATCAGACCCCATGATGGTCAACCTGTACTTCTGGTCTTCCTTCGCCACGTCCCTGTCGATCATGATGACAGGAATGTGGGCCTTCTGGGCTTCCGCGAGGACAGGGCCGTACCCGGTTTCAACGAGAGCCGTAAACACGATGCAGTCGACTTTCCGTGCAATGAGGGTTCGCAGGGCCTTGATCTGGTTCTCCTGCTTCTGCTGCGCGTCGGAATACAGAAAGATAAAGCTGTCATCCGTAGCGAACGAGTCCTGAACCGAGTGGGTGTCAGCTGTCCTCCATTCACTTTCAGATCCGAGCTGCGGGAAACCCACGACCCATACCTTGGGCGCGGCGAACGCGGCCACCGAGACTACCATCATCGCTACGGCGACAAGGGCAAGTACTTTTCCCCAACGCTTCATGAAGGTTCCTCCTTCGAAAGAACTCTTGTCCTGCATGCCACTCTTTTCTTCCCCGGCGTGCCCGGCGAAGAAAAGCCCTACCAAAACCGCTTCCCGATTCCCGTCAGCGGCGGACGGTTGCTCTCCTGTCCCTTCCTTCCCTGCTTGTGCCTCCTTCTTGCGGTTCATTTCTCCTCATTCATATACTTGTAGATTTGCTGGTTCGTCAGCACTTTTTCGACATCGAACACGAGCGGCCCTATGACGGTCGTAACCCCTCCGCTGGCGTTCATGAGAGTGACGGTGGTATTGATGGCGATAATCTTCACTTTCCCCTTGATGTCCAGCACATCGCCGTACTTGATGTCGTTTTCGTCCCCGTCGGCGTTCCTGTATATCTGTCTGCCGAGATACTGCGTGGCGACCAGCTTGTTTTTGTATTTCGGATCAGGTTTGCTCGCGGTTCCCTTCGGGAAACTGACGAGCTTCGGCTTGCCCTTCAGGATGTCGGCCACTTTCTTGGTGACCTCTCCCGTGTCGGGCCCGTGGATCTCGTATACGGCATTTGGATTATTGCCCGGGGTGAGCTCGATCCAGTCCCGGTCCACGTTGACCCGTATCTGGGCGTTTGCGGGGATCGTGTCACCGACCTTGACGACCACCCAGTCTCCGGCGCCGACCCGATAGCTGATGGAGCCGTCGCTGGTCTCCGAGTATAGCCCCACGCACTTCAGCGTGCCGGCCTTTGCCTGTGCGGCGCCCATTCCCGCCACCGCAGCCAGGAGAAGGAGGACTGCTCCGACTCGTAGGATTTGTCGCATATTCTGGCTCCTCTGCATATGTAAATCTATGCGAACCCGCCTACATTTGTAGCATGGATTCGGCTCCGAGGGGTTTGGACAATTCGGCTTTATTGTGCACTTTCAGGCAAAGCGCACATGAGGGGAGGGGTGCGGCGTTGACCGGCGGTGGCTAGTACTTGCGAGTCGGCAGGATTTTGCGCGCCACTTCTGCGGGGAAGACGCCCTCGGAGGTGATGAGGCGTACGGGCAGGTCCTTCCCTGCCATGTAGTCCTTGACGGCCTTCATGAGCTGGGGGCCCAGCAGCGGGCTGCATTCGACGGAGCAGTTAAGCTTCCCCGCAATCATGGCGGTGAACGCATCGCGGATGCCGTCGACAGAGACGATCACCACGTCCTTACCGGGCTTGATGCCCCAGGCTTCCATGGCCACAATCGCCCCGATTGCCATGTCGTCGTTGTGCGCAAAGAGCACATCCATCTTCTGGCCCTTCACGGCGAGGTCCTTCAGGATCTTCTGCATGACCTCCTTGCCGACGCTGCGGACGAATTCGCCGCTTTCGGACACGATGATCCGGTAGTTGGGATAGTCTTTGAGTATTTCCTTGAACCCGAACGTCCGGTCGATCTCGGGGGCCGAGCCGATCGTGCCCAGCAGCTCCACGATGTTCACCGGTCTTTCGGTCTTCATGTAATTGACAAGCCATCTCGCGGCGCGCCGCCCTTCCTCCAGGAAGTCCGATCCCATGAATGTCGTCCAGAGGGACTCGTCCTTCACATCCACGGTGCGGTCGGATATGAAAACCGGGATCCCCGCGGCTTTTGCCTCCCGCAGCACGGGCTCCCACCCGGACTCGACAATCGGGGAAAAGGAAATGATGTCCACTTTGCGCGCGATGAAAGACCTCACCGCGGCGATCTGCTTTTTCGGCTGCCCTTCCGAGTCGACGAAGACAAGGTCGATCCCGGCCTGCCGCGCCGCGGTCTGGATGGACTCGGTGTTCGCCAGGCGCCAGTTGCTCTCCTTGCCGGTCTGGGCGAAACCCAGCACGATGCGATGATCCGCGGGAAGACGCGTCCGCGCAGGCGCGCCGAGGGCACCGCTCTCGATCGTTTTCTCCGTGACGAGGGACGTCCGGAGTATCATCTTTTTCGGGATGCCCTCCTCATGGTGGAGGACGTCCATGGCATAGATGACGGCCTCCTTGCCGCCTGTCGGGCAGGTGAACGTGGCGGAGAGGTCCCTTCGGCGCACCATTTCTATGCCGCCGTTCGGCCCGGGAAGCCCGTCGATGCCGACGACCCGAATGCCGCTGATCCCCAGTTTCGCCGCAGCACGGCGGGCGCCGTCGGCCATGGCGTCGTTCTGGGCAAAAATGACATCCACGCGGCCTTTCTTCTTCAGCCAGGCGGTCAGCTCGTCCTCCGCCTTGTCGCGCAGCCAGTCGGCGACGATGGTGTCCACGATGGTGATGTTTCGGCGGTGCGAAATGGCGTCCTGGAAGCCCAGGCTCCTGTCGAGAACCGGCGGCGATCCCGACCGGCCCATGATCTCGACGATCTTTCCGCCTTTTGCTCCGAGCAGCTCGGAGACATACTGACCCGCCTGCTTGCCGATCAGACGATTGTCCGGGCCGATGAAAAGGGTGTAGTCGAAGCCCACGACCGAGCGGTCGAGAAGGATGACGGGAATACTGCGGTAGGCCCGCGCGATGACGGGCGTCAGGGCCTCGGTGTCATTGGGAGAAATGATAAGAAGGTCGATGCCGGACGCAAGCAGGGTGTTGACGTCCTGGATCTGCCGGTTGCTCGAATCCGCGGCGTCGGTAAACACGACGCGAAGATTCCCGTGCCGTGAAGCTTCCGCCATGATCTCATCCCGCATGTTGATCCGCCACGGCTCGGTAAGGTTGGCAAGGGACACGCCGATCACGTAGTCGAAGGCCCGGGCGTCCCCGCCGTCCTGCCGGCAGGAAACGATCGAAACCGCCGCGAGAAGGAAGAGAAGCGCCCCCGGAACACGTCGTCTCATCGGATCATCCCTCCTCGCCGCCCTTGCGGTACTCCACCGGCGAGCGGCCGAAGACGCGTTTGAATGCGCGGCTGAAATAGTGCTGGCTCTGGTATCCGACCGCCTCCGCAACCTCGTACACCTTGACAGCCGGGTCGCTCATGATCTGCACGGCCTTGTTGATGCGGACCCGGGTGAGGTAGTCGACAAAGGAGAAGCCGGTCTCGTGCTTCAGCAGGCGGCTGAGGTAGCCCGGGCTGATCTGCGCGGCAGCGGCCACTTCCTCCAGGGAGAGGTGGGGCTCACCGAAGTGGGAGTCTATGTAGGTCTGCGCGAGGACCACGAAGGTGCGGTGGCTGCTCTTGGCCACGATCTCAGCGGAAAGCGCCTCATACGTATCCGAGATCCCCGTTTCCGCGACAGGAACCATGGCGTGCGCGATGACGAGCGTACCGGAAAGGGTGGCGCTCGCCCGCGATTCTATTCCCGAAATGGCCTCGCGCCAGGCGGGGCCGCCCGACGAGCAGGCAAGCGCCACGATATCGTCCCGGTCGTCGGGGAACACCCACAGGGGCGCAAAGCCCTGAAAGAGGTCCTCCGCTACCGTGCGGACGGCGTAGAGCGCGAGCCGCCGGTCCTTCTCCCCCGAGGGCGCGGCGGCAAGAAAGCGTTCCACGACGTGGATCACGGCCATGGCGAGGTGATCCCCGGTCTCCACTCCGAGAAAGGCGCGCTGCTCCTCGATCTCCGTCCGTGAGAGCCGCCCGTGCACCCAGTCACGGAAGAACCGCTCGCGCAAAAGGGGCATGTTGCGCTCGAGCTGCTCCCGCGCCCATGACACGTACTTGCTCTGACGCCGCGTGCCGGCCAGCTCCGCCTCCGCGCGGCTGAGCACCGTGGCCAGCACGTCTCGCGGCACGGGCTTGAGCACGTATTCGAACACTTTGAGATGCAGGGCCCGCTGCGCGTATTCGAACTCGTCGTGGCCCGTCACCACGATGATGATGCAGTCCCGGGAGACTTCATTGATCCTTTCGATGAGCTCCAGACCATTGAGGAAGGGCATGCGGATATCGATCATGAGGATATCCGGCTTCTTCTCCTTCATGAGGGCAAGAGCGGTCTCGCCATCCTCGGCTTCCGCGACCACCTTCATGTCGGGCCGCAGGCGCTCGAGGGTGGAGCGCAGTCCCCGGCGGATTTTCGGCTCGTCATCCGCGATCAGAACCTTCCACATGAACTACTCCTCCGATGCCACCAGAGGGTGGAGGACTTCCACCGTCGTGCCCCGGCCCGGGGCGCTTTCGAAACGCAGCCCATAGCGCGTGCCGAAGGAAAGCTGGATCCTCTCGTTCACATTGGAGACCCCGTACCCGCTGCGCTGGGAGCTCTCCCCGCGGGCGTTCAGGAGCTGGGAGCGCAGGTCCGCAAGCTTCTCCCGCGACATCCCCACCCCATTGTCCACCACGCGGAACACGAGCATCCCGTCACGCCTCAGCACCTCGACGCTGATCGTGCCCGGCCCGCGCCTCTCCTTGATGCCGTGATAAATCGCGTTCTCCACCAGGGGCTGCAGGGTGAGCTTGACCACGAGCAGCGGCAGAAGCGACTCTTCCACGCAGAGGGAAAAATCGAACTTGTCCTCGTAGCGCGCCTTTTGAATGATCAGGTAGCTGCGGACGTGCTCCACCTCGTCACGAACGGGGATCATCTCCCTTCCCCGTGAAAGGCCGATGCGGAAGAGGGTGGTGAGCGCGCCCACCACCTTCACAATGTCCTCCGCGCCGTGTTCCTGCGCCATCCACTGGATCGTGTCGAGGGTGTTGTAGAGAAAGTGCGGCTTGATCTGCTCGTGCAGGATGCGCAGCTCGGCCTCCCGCTTGCTCTGCTGCTCCTTGTACACCATGCCGATGAGCTTCTGAATCTCCTCGAGCATCGTATTGAAGCTCTTGCCCAGGTAGCCGATCTCGTCTTCCTTGCGCGCCTCGAACCGAACGGCGAGATTTCCCTCCTCCGCCTCCTTCATCAGGGAGCGCAGCTCGATGACGGGCCGGGCAATCGAACCGGTGAAGAAAAGCGAGGCGACGAGCGCCACGAGGACGGTCACGCCGGCGATGATGAAGGAGTAATAGCGGATGGCGCTCACCTGTCCCATGATCTCGTTCAGCGGGAACACTCCGATGGTCTTCCAGCCGGTGTACTGCGAGGCCTGGGCGATGATCTGGTAATCGGCGCCCTTGATCTCCCGCACCGTGCTCACCGCAGAGGAGCCGCGCAGCCAGTCCCCGCGCACCCGGTACACGACGGGATTCACCGGCGCATACACCATGCCTCCGTCGGCGTCCTCGATGAAAAGGAAACCGTTCTGGCCTACTTTCATGTCCTTGAAAATGTCCTGGACGACCTCCAGCTTCATGTCGATGAGCACCGCTCCCCGGCAGCGGCCGTCATGGGGATCGACAACCGCTTTCACGATGGAGACCACGTCGTCCGCGCTGTAGCCCGGAACGCCGCGCAGGTTGCGTCCGACCGGCCGGGGGAGAAGCTGCACGGTGGTCGGATTCCCGCTTGCCTTGTGGTACCACTCTTCGTCCAGGAGGGAATCGCGAGTGATGGGGGCAATCTCATTGCTGAGATACCTGTCCTGATCATTCACAAGGAGCATCCCCGCGATCTCGGGATGCACGTTGGCGATGTTGCGCATGAAGCTGAGGGCGCTCGCGGCGCGCGCGGGGGAGAACGGCCCTCCCCCGGCAGTAGAGTCGTAGAATGTCCGCACATCGGGGTCTTGCTCCACGATGGAGATCAGACCCTCCATCTGGCTGACATAGAACTCGATGTTTTTCTGCACCTGGCGGATCAACTGCACCGTGTGGTTGGTGACTTCCTCTTCAATCGTGCGCGCGGAGATATAGGGTCCGAGGACTCCCAGGGTGAGGAGGGGGAGGAATGTGACCGCCACGAAATAGAAGAGAAGCTTGACCCGTATGCTTCGATACCGCAGGGAATCCCCCCGTAAAAACGGCATTCATGGTACGAGGGGAATGCGAACTTTGCAAGAGAAGAATCAGCGGAACTGCCCGGGCGCGGCGCCGACTGATCGGCGCCGACTTATCCCCGCGCGCTATCCCTTTGCCGGCTCGTCAAAGCTGACCGAACCGGCCTTGATGCTCCCGTCCGGGTTTGCGGTGCCTCGCACCGAAATGTGAAGCCCGGCGACCAGCGCGGACGCCTTGGCGGCAACCAGCCTGTGGATCTGCGTGCCATCAGGAACGGTGATTGCCGAAGTGCCCTCGGCGTATTTCATGGTGACAACCCGCCCCTTCACGCCTGCCGCATATTGCGTGACAACGGCGTTGGTCATCGTGTCTCCGGTTGTCATCGGGAATTGCCCCTTGCGGACCACGTCCCACATCTCGGGGGCGAATATGTTGATGCTGATGGCAACCATCGAGCCGTCGGATCCACGGCGGGACGCGACACCCATTGCTTCTCCGGGCTTGATCTGGTCCAGCCCGACCACCTGACGCCGGAGGATGAGAGTCTTATCCTCCAAGGCAACGGTCTTCGTCATCTTGTCAGCCTGGGTGAGCGTAATCGTGCCGCCCTTGATTGCGGCGATTGTCCCCTCCACCGCGATCATAGTCGTCATGGCCTGTGCGTAGCCGCCAACGGCACCAACGGCAAGAACAAGCAAAGCGACAAGGAAAACAGCCGGCCGCGCCGGCATTCCCGCCACGGTACTCCGTGGCGTTCGTGTGATTCTAGTGTTCATGGGGAGAATTTATGGCGTGGGCGCCGTCCCGTCCAGTAAATCATCCACCGCCTAAGGCGGTGGCTTTAGCCCCGGCCTCTAAAAGAGGCCTGGTTCTTCGTGCTCTTTCTCTTCGAGCCGCTCCTTGTCCTCCTGGTAACGCACATAGCGCTTTA
>Ga0187870_1000319_pt1 | contig 58321 bp, 44 predicted proteins | sample June2016WEW_13_1_3_FD_132974 | JGI IMG/M metagenome (GOLD analysis project Ga0187870, IMG submission 132974) | Peatland microbial communities from SPRUCE experiment site at the Marcell Experimental Forest, Minnesota, USA - June2016WEW_13_150 | ecosystem: Environmental > Terrestrial > Soil >...
CGTTACCACGCTGAATATTGCTGTTGCGCGAGGAACTAACAACGGAGTCTACGCGGCATCCTACAATTCCCCAGGTGTGTGGAGCAGTTGGCAGTCGCTAGGAGGCTCTACGCCTTCACCGCCGGGAATCTGCGACGCCGAAGGTTTTGGCGTCGTCTACCTTGTTGTTAGGGGCATGGACAACGGAATCTACGTCAACGGCTGGACTGGTGGTTCAGGGTGGGCTGGTTGGTCTTCTCCACCCGGTGGAGGAAAAACCATAGACCAGCCAGCGTGCGCCTACTTGGATGGCTTTCTTCACGTTGTTGTGCGAGGCATGAACAATGAGTTGTACTGGAACTCTTGGGCTGGCCTGTGGACTGGTTGGGTGGATTTGCACGGCAAATCCGCCTCCGCGCCCGTCTTAGTTTCGACGACTCCGGATAGGATTGATTTGGTCGTTCAGGGCATGGATAACGGAATCTACCATAAAACCTACACGGGCTCTCCACCGTCAGGGACCTGGTCGAGCTGGAACAGCCCAGGCGGAGCGACCTCAAGCAGACCAGCTGCAGCCTTCTGGATGCAAATAGATTGTCTCTCTGGGTGTGTTGAATATGACGTTCTTCATCTTGTGGTGAGAGGGACGGACAATAACGTCTACTCCAACTCCTTCTTGATTGACGGTATTAATCCACATTGGGGGACATGGCTTAGCCTGAAGGGGAAGACTGGGTCTGCGCCGACGGTCGCATCCTACGCAAACGGCTGCACTTCGTCGTCAACCATGGACTGTCATTGGATTGATGAGCTTGCTGTGCGGGGCACTGACAACGCCGTCTACCATGCCACGCTTTATTATGGTTGGTCGGGTTGGGATTCGCCGGGTGGCTCGATCTCGAACAGCCCCGCGTTAGCTTATGTTCCAGGCATGTTGCCGAACCAGTTCCTGCTTCTCGTTGAAGGATCATCGCCCTCCCACAACCTCTACTCCAACACCGTCACCGCCAGCGGCTCCACGTGGAGCACATACTCGTCCGTCGGGGGCGCAACCATCTCAGACCCCGCATTAGTAGCCGTCCTCTGACAGTCCCGTCCCAGCGACCAACCGAATTATTGCAGGAGAAACTACCAACCGGTAACGTGACGTTACCAGTTAAATTCTGGTGCAGCAGTAGATTACATTCTCAAGACGCAGTCATGCTAGTGTCGGGGATGATGGTGTGCTGCCGGGGAGCTTGCTCCAACTCGACCATGAACCAGTCGTCAGGTCTCTTGCGCAGTAGTAGATCGTGGGGATCGCGGGTGCAGCTGGTTCATGTATGGTAACAAGCCACAGTGTCCTCATTTGATTACTAAGAAGTTCTAAGGAACAGGCTAGAACATGGGCGGATCGCCAGAAGCCGAAAGTCCCCAGATGTCGCCAATTACTTCAACGTCTACGAACGCTGGAAGTATCAGAAAAATCCCCGTCCCTTCAAATCATTCCTACCATACCATACTACCATACCCACTACTCAGAACCGCCAAAACCATCTTCCACCTGGGAAACGTACCCGTTGAAAGGTTCTTCGACTTCGTGTTCGCTCGGACGTATGACGGGTGGACGCGAGATTAAGTGATACTTTTCGCTATGACATTGATAACTTGATAACTGATAATTTTCCAATGGCTTGCAAAGTCCGTTACGTTGAAGAGAGCTGAATCATACAGATGCCGATAGAAAGTAACATTCCGATATTCACAATTTCCGCGAGTCTTCTATTCTACTCTTCGAGGAGAGTCCCCTTCCCTGCTCCTCCACTGTGAATGCTCAAGCCAAATCCAGTCCCTGAACATCTGAGCAATCATGCAGCCTTAGGCGCCTGATACGCGGGATTCTACCAAACGCGGCTTATGGTCTTGTGGATTATATGTTGTGTCAACTGGCTTTATCGTTACTGGCATGTTCTCAAAGAGAATCTTGCAACGCTGCTCGACATTCTGAAGAACTGAATCAGCCATATGCTTTTTCGTCTTAACAAGTACTTCAATGGAAAAGTCTCTCTCTTGTATCACCTTGTACTGCTCAAGGCCATCAACGACGCCCAACGATGAGAGGATTACAAAAGGAGATACGGTGTGTCCGTCCAATGTCATGATGAAATCTAATATTCTCCCTTCAATGTCCTTTAGCAGAGGTAGCCCTCTTCCGCACGGGCAATCCTCATCCAGTGGAGTTGCTACGTCCCCGAGGAAATAGCGCATGACAGGGGTGACCATTCTGCGTAGGGAAGTGACGTGCACTTCCCCCGGCTGCCCAGGGGCAACCGGCTCTCCGTGATTTAGAAACTCCATAATCGCTGACTCTGTGTTGATGTGGTATCCCGAATGGGTGGGGCATTCCCATGCTAGGTTCCCGGTTTCTTCTGCGCCATAATGGTCAAAAACCTCACCATCGAAGGTTTCTTCCATAAGCTTCCTAGTTGAAAGGTCGAGCATCTCCCCCTGCGTAATTGCCACGCTGATCCTTGGTCTCTGGCCGGTCTCTCCTGCGAATCTCACGAGTGCGCGGTAGTAAGATGGCTCAGCTACTACGACTTCCGGCTTCCAGCGAATGAAGAACGCAACATGCTCACGCAAATCAGTAGCGAGCGAAATATTCATGGTCGACCTTCTCCTAATCGTGCTCCATAGGCCGAGTTTGTCTGAGGGCCTTGGAACGGGTCTGCATACTCTGCATATTCTATGGAATGGTCGGACGCCGTATGCCCACAGCATACGCAAGGTGAGCGCTTCCTGGTACGCTGCCCAGATTGGATCAACCAACATCGTGACAGGATTGCCCGTTGAGCCGGAAGTAGTATGGGTCATGCAGGAATCTATGATCGCGTCAGCGGCTGTCCTTTCGTTCAAAGGGGTGCTATTGAAGTCTCTCCTAGTGGCTATGGGGAGTCTCCGGATGCTTGCAGCGTCTGTGAAACAACCGGAGTCCACGCCATGCTCTCGGTACAGTCTATGGTAAAAGGGGACCTTCTGATATGCGTGGTCAATTATCCGTCGCAGATCTCGATTTGGAGCAAATCTGTGTGTTTCTCCGAAGGGGAAGCTTTCGTAAGTAATAAAAGCTGACTGAGACGATGATGTGACTATGTCAAGAGCTGCTTCACTCGCTTGCTTCCTCATGGGCGTTATTATTCTTGCTTTTTTCACGTCTGCCGTGGATGTGGCTCACGCAACTTCTCGACAGTGGACCTTAATGGTGTACGTGTCATACGATAACAATCTCGGCCAGCTGACGGGGCTCGCTCAATCGCTGCTAAATCGGCTGCAGGCGGTTGGTTCAGCTTCAGGGGTCGATGTAGTTGTTCTGCTTGACATGTACGGACAGAACACGCATTATTATCACATAGAGAATGGAGGACACACAGAAAGAACCGATTATCCCGACTATGGAACGAATGTTGACACGACAGACTACACGAAACTCCAGACCTTCATCAGCTGGACCGTTGCACAATATCCCGCAGTGCACTATCTTCTCGACCTTCACGATCACGGTGACGGCTTTGCTTACATAACTACAGACAACCATGGGGCCTATCTCAGGACCACCTCCATGAGTATGCAGAGCTTACAACGAGCACTGGTTGGAGCGAATCAGAAAATCGATGTGCTCTTCTTCCACGCGTGCTTGATGGGCATGATGGAGGTTGCAAACGTTCTGAATTGGGCCACCCTGGTCTACGGCCCTCCTCGCATCAACGCTGTTGATTACATGGTTGCTTCGGAGAACACAATGCCCTATGTCGGAGGATCATCGCCTGACATCGATTTTCCATACGGTGAGATTCTGACTGCGCTTGAGGCGAATCCTAGTATGAACGGGAAGACGCTTAGTCAGACAATCGTAAGCCAGGCCAGCAGTTTCTTTGGCCCATCAAGCTCAGTTACTCTTTCCGCCGTAGAGTTCACTGGGACACCCAACCATGACTTCGGTAACCTTGAGTATGATGCAATGAACTTGGGAAATGCGTTAGAGGGCGGTGTAGAGACTAGCGGCTATCGTGACCAAGTAAAGACAGCCATGAAGAACACAGACTCCTTCGAACTCGATGAGTGGCACTATGTGGATCTGTACCAATTCGCATCTAATGTGAAGAACTATGTTACGGACTCAAACACACAAACTCTAGCCGACAAAGTGATGACGGACATCACAGACTCAAGCGGCCCGGTTGTGGCAAACTATGCAGGAAGCCAAGTCAGTTTCGCTCACGGTCTGTCGGTGTATATACCTAAAAGCATCCAAATAAGATTCAACCCCACTGGCACACTTATCTATGAAATGAAGGACTACAACTCGGACTACGACACTCTTGACTTTTCAGCGAAAACATATTGGAATGGCTTCATTCGCGCGTACTACGGGTACTTTGACTACCGTGTGAACCTGTCTCCGGCTTTTCAGTCAGTCCCGATAGGCGGTTCAACTTCCTTCACTGTCTCAGTTCCGCTGATCACCGGGGCCTCGTCATCGGTGCAACTGAGCGTACGAGCAGTTGACTCAGATTCACATGCATCATTTCTTTTCGACGGATCTGCCACAAAAACTGGAACACCACCTTTCACGTCAGCTCTGACGGTTAGCATTGACTCCGGTGGAACAGCGGGAGACTACTTGTTTTATGTCTACGCTATATCGGGCAAAATAACACGCCAAGTCCTTGCCTATATTGCCGTGGGAGGCGGAGGCACTACACAAGCAGCTGATAGCCCTCCCTCATTCAGCGTTTCAGAGACAAATGCAATTTCCGGAAGCGAATCCTGGGCGAAGCTGCCCGGTGCTACGTTGTCTGGTCCTTCAACCTCGGTCGATGGCGATATCGAGGGATTTGCAGTTAGGGGAACCGACAACGGAGTCTATTGGGCGTACATGCAGCGAAGCACGTTGGATTTCTATACCTGGGTCAAACTGACTGGCGCCACTTCAAGCTCTCCCTCGATTATCCTCACTGGGAACACAATGTATGTTGCTGTCAGAGGAATGGACAATGGCATCTACTGGTCAACGGTGAATGTTGGAACTGGAACACAAACAAGTTGGAAGCGATTGACTGGTGCCACTGGCGCCGGCCCTTCCATCGCCCTGTCGGGAAGCACAATGTATGTTGCTGTCAGAGGAATGGACAATGGCATCTACTGGTCAACGGTGAATGTTGGAACTGGAACACAAACAAGTTGGAACCGCATCATTGGAGCCACGAATGATACCCCATCAATCGCCTTGTCTAGCACTACCATGTATATTGCAGTGAGAGGAATTGACAATCGCATATACGTGAACTCGGTTGACTTGACCACGGGAGCTTCGCCTGGCTGGGGAAGCATGGATGGTTCAGCAACAGGCGGACCCATATTGATCACGTCGTCAAATTTGCGGGCGTGCTGTGCACTCGGGGGACTTTCCTTGATGGTTGTTGGCAGCGATGGTGGCATTTACTTCCACACTCTCATTCCATGGCAGGATGTCGCGTGAGCTAGACATTTCATCATGCACTGAGGATTAGGTTAGGGGCATCGTTGTCGAACGATAATGTCGCGCATTCTATGCCTCTGGCACCTGACAAGATTACAACCGGACATGAGAAGCTCGATAATATCCTTCAAGATGGGTTCAGTCCTGGGTCAGCGATTGTACTGTGCGCCCCCCCGAGTGACGAAGTTTTCTCACTCATGCGGCTCTATCTTAAGCCGACGAGGCATAGCGATAAGAGTCTCTTCATTTGCAGAGGACTGTCGACCGTTCAGGCTTTCTGCCAACCTGGTGACAGCAACGTATGCTTTCTTGTCTGTGGTGAACGAATAGCTCCTTCGGCAAATGTGCTACCCGCAAAGGGTCTTGATAATCTCACTGAATTAAGCCTCGACATCTCTGACGCGATCAACAGGACTCAACCGGCACGGATTGTACTAAACATCTTATCCGATGTTCTATTGCGCCATGGGCCACTTCAAACTAGGAAGTGGGTTTCTGATCAGCTGAGTCGAATGCGATCGAAGGGAATAACAACCCTTGCTCTTCTGAACCTTACCATGCACTCGCAGACGGATGCCAGCGCGGTTGTTGACCTGTTTGACGGCAACTTAGAGATCTACGAAAAGGATGTCGAAGGTCAGCCCAGGAGATTTCTTCGATCCAACTGGATGCATGGTATCGCTGTAACTGATGGTGAGTCAGTCCTCCTACCTTCCGTAGCCGGAGGTCAGAGTAGAACACGCAACAACTTGCCCTCTCCGTTGACGAGGCTGATTGGGCGTGAGGTGGAGTTGGCGAATTCATGGCAGCTTCTAATGCGTGACGAAATTCGCTTGCTAACTCTCAGCGGACCTGCGGGTACAGGGAAGAGCGCGCTCAGCCTACAACTGGCAAGAAACCTTATGGACAGTTTCCCAGACGGCGTCTTCCTGGTACAACTCGCTCCCCTCCTCGAACCTAGATTGGTCCCTCAAACCATCGCTGAAGCTTTGGGCATAAAGGAGGAAAGCGATCGGCCACTCATTGAGAGCCTCAAGAACGAGCTGCGAGAAAGACGAATTCTTCTGCTTCTCGATAATTTTGAGCATGTTGTGTTAGCCGCTCCGCAGGTTGCAGATCTGTTGTTGGCATGTCCCAACCTGAAATTGCTAGTCACTAGTCGGGAAACTCTACGTGTTCGCGGCGAAAGAGAGTTTCCTGTCGCCCCATTGAAGTTGCCTGATCTGACGAATTTACCGACTGTGGAGGCCTTGTCACAGAACGCTGCTGTAGCGCTCTTTGTCGACCGCGCGCAGGCTGCTAATCCAGACTTCGAACTTACGAAGGAAAATGCCCGTGCTGTTGCCGAGATCTGCTACCGTCTTGATGGGTTGCCGTTGGCTTTGGAATTAGCAGCGGCGCGGATCAAAATTCTCACTCCTCAAACATTACTAGAAAAACTTGAAACTAGGCTAGGTATCTTAACAAGGGGCGCCCGCGATTTCCCTGTGCGTCAGCAGACTATGCGGAATGCCATCGTCTGGAGCTACGATATGCTCAACGATGACGAAAAGAAGGTGTTCGGACGGCTCGCTGTTTTCGTCGGCGGATTCACGCTTGAAGCGGCAGAGTCAGTGTGCAGGTCGCCGCTGATGCTTAGTGAAGGTATCTTGGAAAGCTTGACGGGACTAGTTGACCGAAGCCTCCTTCGCCAAGAGATCGTGCAGGAAGAGCTGAGGTTCAACTTCTTGCAAACAATCCGTGAATTCTCCATGGAACGCCTTATCGCGAGCGGTGAGTATGATATCGCATGTCGGCGGCATGGAGACTTATTCTTGGCTTTGGCCGAAAGAGAGGCCGAGTTGAAGGGTCCGAAGCAAGCCGCATTGTTGAACCGATTGGAACGGGAGCATGATAACCTTCGCGCCGTGCTTCGATGGGTCGCGGAAAGAAACGAGACAGAGTTTGGTCTGCGTCTCGCTGCTGCTTTGTGGAGGTTCTGGTATGTCCGTGGCTATGCTGCTGAGGGAAGAGAGGTGCTCGATAAGTTGCTTTCCAGCCCTGCGGAACCCTCCTTGACACGTGCAAAGGCCCTACTGGGGGCGGGGAGCCTGGCCATACCACAGGGGGACTACGACGTCGCCCGACGGTTCTATGAAGAGGGCTTGGCAATCGCCCGTACGTTGGGTGACGAGGCGGGAGTTGCAGTTACCTTGTACTACTTGGCGAATTTAGCGCACGTTCAGGGGAACTATGATACGGCACGCATGTTCTGCAACGAGTGCTTGGAGATGAATAGGCGACTAGGAGATAAGCGTCAAATTGCCTACGCGCTGAGCCTTTTCGGTGAAATCGCGGTCTCCCAAGGTGAGTTCGATGTTGCGCGGCGGGCAATCGAAGAGAGCTTGGCACTTTCCAAACAACTCGGCGAGAAGCTGGAGATAGCAATGTCACTCGGATACCTAGGCGACATAACCACAAGACAAGCAGACTTTGTCGCCGCAGAGAAGTTTTACGACGAAAGCCTAACTCTCTCCAAAGAACTAGGGTACAAGGAAGAAATCGCGTTAGTAACGATTGGCCGGGGACGCTTAGCTCGCTGCCAGGGAAAACCCGCCCGCGCACGCAAGTTATTCGAGGAAAGCCTAACACTATTCACCGGTTTAGGCGAAAAAGACGGAATCGCCAATACCCTACAAGAACTCGGTGGTCTAATTGCTCTCGGTCAGCGGAGGGAACAGGCAGCGCAGGCAGCACGATTGTTTGGAGCCGCCGAAGTGCTGCGAGAAATTGCCAAGACACCCATCTCCAGAGCAAATCTAGCCGCCTATGAACACGATGTGGCCTATGCGCGGTCAGCGCTCAATGAACAGGAGTTCAGAGCAGCATGGGCGCAAGGACGCGAATTAACGCCGGAACAAGTCATCTTCTGTGCACTAGAGAAGGCCAAGGAAGTTCCAAGGAATGGCGGATTGTAATAGAGCTAGTGTTCACTGTTGCAGGCATCTCAAGGGAATTTGACTATGTATTTACATTACATAGGTAGATGTAAATTTACGTTCGCATCTAATTGCAACACGGGCACATCATAATTGAAGAATCTGCATGTCAGTTTTCTGCTTCTCGTCATGCTAACGTCATCGGTGCCTTTCGCACACGCCAATATCGATTCTGGAACCCCGTTGGCTTCCCATGCTAATTCGTCGAAGACGCCCAGTAACATTGTTTCAAGCAGCAAGGTTCCCAATCAGTACAGTCCCACGGCTGGTCCAGTTCCCGTATTGATCGCTGCTGGGTTCAATCAGCCCACTGGTCTGGCTTTGGATTCAAATGGCAGCATCTACGTCGCCGAAGACATCGGTGCGTCGATCAAGAGGATACAGCATTACCCGAACGGTTCGTTCAGTCCTACCGTGGACATGGTATTGAACACGCCAAATACCAACGTGGGCTTGGCCAGCGATCAAGAGAACAATCTCTACTTCACATCGTATTGGGGGGGATACGTTGATGAGCTCCCTGTTGGCTGCAACTCTCTATCCTGCCTTCGGACTCTCAATAGTACGGCAGACGGACCGAGAGGAGTAGCCGTCGACTCACACGGATATGTCTGGTTCACGACTAGAAGGGGAGGTGGGTCTGACAATGGAACCGTCAGGATTTACTATCCTGGCAACGATTCGACGAGGGTACTGCTGAACGGGCAAAACTACGTGAACTTGATTTCTATTGGACCGGATGATTGCGCTTACTGGGGGGTCATGAACAGTGGCGTTGGGTCCGACCACGTACCGGAAGTCAGACGGTACTGCCTCGGTATGGCCACCTACCAGACACTCTACACGTTCACTACCCAATGCATCAATGGGGTCTTTGGAGCCTGCCCGGAAATACCGTGGGGCGTAAGAGCCGACTCCTCAGGGGACGTGTTCTGGTCTACCTGGAACACCGGAAAGATAATGATGCTAGCAAATTCGTCAACGACTCCTACCGTGATCTTGGATTATCGAAACGTGAACCCCACGGTTCATCCTGAAATTGGAGACATAATCCTCGATGGGGCAGGGCATTTGTATTACCTCATCTTAGATGTGTATCCGGCAGGTACAATATCTCTCTCACCATCAGATGGACCTGCGGGAACAAGCGTAACGGTCACGAGTGCCAATTGGCCTCTGGACTTTTTGGGGACTGAAGACACAAATTGCTCAATCAACCCGATTCCGTCTATCCCCACGATCTTTGCAGCTTCACCTGAACCGACCTGCAGCATCAGTAACGGCAACGTGACTGCGTCATTCACAGTTGCTTCAGGCGCGGCTCCGGGAAATTACACGATTGATGTTATCGGATTTATTCCTGGAGATCCCTGGAGCGGTGTGGATGGCTATGCGTCATTTATTGTGGACGCATCCTCACCGTCACCTCCAGCCCACAATGCCCCCAGCCGTATTGTGATTTCCCAAAACCACTCAGCAAGATCGAACAAACTCGCGGCGATAAGCCCGGATACCTTGGGGCCGATGCGAGCTTGCTGTGCCGCTAATTCTGTTAACGGGATCACCTTGACAAACATACAAAAAAGAACAGTGTTTTCGGTTGTTCGTGGAACTGATAGTGGTGTTTACTACGGGCCAGATCTGGTTGGTTCTTGGAATGGGTGGACTCGGTTGCCTGGTGCCACGCTTGGAAGCCCGGGTGCGGTGCAGTGCGGTGGGCAATTGTATTTGGCGGTTCAGGGTACGAATAATGGCGTCTACTTCGGGTCGTTGAACACTGGAACGAAGTTGTTCTCGGGTTGGAGTAAACTGCCCGGAGCCACTTTGTCCGGTCCGGGTTTGGCGGCTGATGCAACCTGCAACCTGTACATGGCAGTTAGGGGTACCAATAATGGCGTTTACCTGAACACCTACACGGGTAGCGCATGGCAGGGTTGGAGTCGGCTGCCGGGTGCGACCATTGATGGTCCTGGGGTGGCTGTTACGGCTTCAACAATCTACCTTGCCGTACGAGGAATGAACAACGGAATCTACTTCGGCAGAATAACGCGAACCGGAATGACTTTTCAGGGTTGGGTGAACGTTGGCGGCGCAACCTCCGGCAGGCCTGGTTTAGCCGCGGTCTCAGACGTAGAGGTTTACGTGACGGTGCAGGGTACGAATAATGGAATCTACTTGAACAAGTGGAACGGCGCAGCCTGGGCCGGTTGGGCTGCTCCGGCTGGAGGAGCCACGCCTAGCGGACCCGCAGTCATCGTTTCAGGTGGCACATTATACCTCATGGTTCGCGGCCTAGATAACAGCATTTACTGGTCTTCAGGCACTTGGGGCGGCTCTTGGTCTCCGTGGACTAAGCTAACCGGCGCAACACCATCATCCCCCGCCCTCGCCTAAGAGTTCATGAAACTGTTAGATCAAGATTCCACGGGTATGCGCTTGTATGTTCTAGGCTCTTGATTCTATTGTGTTGGTTTTGCTTTCATGTCCATCACGTATTGAGATGTCACTTCACGACTAGCCCCTAGAGCTCTCACCTCTCCGTTCATCAAGTAAAGGGTTTTTTCGCAGAAACCATTTATGAGATCCATATTATGGGAAACTAGAACTAGGGATTTGGTTTGCTGCTTGAACTCCCGGAATTTCGCCAAGCACTTTTCCTGAAAGTCTATGTCCCCAACGGCGAGTGCCTCGTCGACAAGGAAGATATCTGCTTCTACTTGTATGGCGATTGAGAATGCAAGCCTAATCTGCATTCCTGAAGAGAGGTTCTTGAGTTTAGCGTCCTGAAATCTGGCTAGGCCTGCGAAGTCAAGGATCGATTCTGTACGCTTTCTCATCTCGCGCCGCGGGAGGCCCATGATTACACCATAGATCAGCGCATTCTCTTTCACTGTCAGGTCGCCATGGAATCCGATTCCCAATTCCAAGATTGACGCAATTGATCCCGTGGTTATTTCGATCTTGCCCTTGTCGGGTTTCATTATTCCGGCAATGAGTTTCAGTAGAGTGCTCTTTCCGCTTCCGTTGGGACCAATTATGCCTAAGGATTCACCCCGTTCAAGCTTGATGTTGATATCCTTCAGGGCCCAAAATTCTTCGTAGCTGTATCTTTTCCCCCCGGAGAAGATGCCGGCCACATAGTCGAGGAGGTTAGGCCGCCTTTCATGAGGTATCCTGAATTGCTTCCAAACATTCTCAATAGTAATGGCGGACAAGGCTCTAAAGCTCCAGGGCGAAGTCACGCTCGAGTGATCGGAATATGAGAAATCCAAGTATGAGGAAGACTCCGATGCTTAGGACGATAATCGCGTCGTCGAACTGGGACGGAAACTGTCCACCGATCAAGAGGTCCCTTGTGGATTCGATAAGTCGAGTAACAGGGTTAAGTGAGTAAAGAAACCTGTATCTGACTGGAATGGCATTCGCGTCGTACACGATCGGAGAAAGGAAGAAACCAAGCTGAAGCGCAATGTCCCATATCTGGTAAAAATCTCGGTATTTCAGATTGAGCGAAGATAGCGATAGCGACAGGCCGAATACCAGCAAGAACTCTAATACCAGAATAATGGGCAAGAGGAGCGCATAGGCTTTGAGATCAATACCAAGTATGACCAAAAGAGGCAGCATTACAAGAAACTCTAATGCCGAACCGAAGAAGTTGGCAAGATTGTTGGATAGCACAATGGCGTAACGGGAGACATAGACCTTGCTTACTAGCGATGGGTTTGAGAGGATGCTCATGAGACCCTGACTCGTGCCAATCGAGAAAAACCGCCAAATGAGAAGCCCGACTAGCAACCATGGAGCGAAGTTGGGAATGCTCGCACGCAAGAGCAGAGAGAAGACTGCCCAGAGGATTACCATGTAGGCAAGCGGATTCAGGAGCGACCAAAGAAACCCTAGGACGGAATTCCGGTAACGTACCTTGAAGTCCTTCTGAGCCAGGACTGTAATGACGTCGAAGTAATATCGCACGTTTCTGTTCATCGCCCTCCCCCATTCCTAATGAGCACTCTAAATCGTAAATCTTGGTCAGTTTTAGCTTAACCGATGCTTAACCAGCGACACAGCGAAATGCCAAATCAAAATAAGCCAAGCATATGAAAATGGCCCGTAATCTGTCTTGGGTTAGTTTGGGAGCTTGATGAGTTTGGCAAGTGGAGACATCAAGACTGCGGTGATCTTGGCCGGTGGTGAAGGCCTTCGATTGAGGCCTTTGACCGACGACAGTCCCAAATCGATGATCCTTGTCGCAGGCAAGCCCTTGCTCCAATGGATCATAGAATGGGTGAAAGGAAATGGAATCCTTGAGATAGTGGTTGGCGTGGCTTACAAGAAGGAAAGAATAATTGATTTTCTTGGCGATGGAAGTCGTTTCGGGGTCAACATAGAGTACAGCGAGCATACGGTTGAAGGAGGAACAGGCGAAGGTTTCAGGCTGGCAATTGAACGGCATGTCGATGACGAACTGTTCCTCGCAATGAACGGGGACGAACTCGTGGATCTGAGCGTTCCTGATTTTGGCATGTATCATCGTTCGAGTGGAGGCATAGCAACGATCGCGGTAGGCCCATTGAGAAGTCCCTACGGCGTCGTCGAGATAGATGGCAAAGACGTAGTCGGGTTCAGGGAGAAACCGATTCTTCAAAGTCACTACGTGAGCATCGGCACTTACATATTCTCCAGACAGATACTGGAGTATCTCCCGAAAACAGGTGATGTTGAGCGTACCGCTTTCCCGAGGCTGGCCTCGGTGCGTAAGTTGAAAGCGTACGTGCATAATGGCTTCTGGGCGACCATCAATACGCTCAAGGACTTGGAGGATGCCGAGAACCAGCTTAACAAGGGATGAGAAATCGGTTTGAATCATGGCGACGAATGGTCAAGTCGGGCCTAGTCCGACCGCGCCGAACTTGACGCCCGCGTCCCACATCTCAAAAGGGTTGTAGATTCGTCTGCCATCGTAAACTATCGGTGTCTTCATTTGAGCGAGAAAATCCTTTGGTCGGAGTTTCTTGAACTCATCCCACTCTGTTACGAGAACAGCCAGATCTGAACCTTTGAGGCAGTCGGACACATTTGATGCGAACTGGATTCTCTCGCCGAAAATCCGCTTCGCCTGCTCTACAGCGGCAGGGTCATATGCAATGACGCTAGCACCTTCTTTCAAGAACCCTGACACAATCTTGACGGATACGGCGTCACGCATGTCGTCTGTATCAGGCTTGAATGATAGCCCAAGAACCGCGATGCGCTTGTTATCGAGCGAACCCAAGGCTCGCTTCGCAAATTCCACAGCCTTTAGCGGCTGGTTGGAGTTAACTTCGAACGTCGCTTCGATCAGATGCGAATCATGGCCGATCTTTTTGCAGAATGCTTGCAAGGCTTTGAGGTCCTTAGGAAAGCACGACCCGCCCCAACCTAAACCGGCATTAAGAAACCCGGGGGCGATTCTAGGATCCAAACCTAATCCATGAGCCACAGACACCACGTCTGCACCACGTACTAGTTCAGCAACATTCGCGACTGTGTTCACGAAGCTAATTTTAGTCGCCAAGAACGCATTGCTAGCATATTTCATGAGCTCCGCGTTTTCAGGTGTGGTTAGAATAATGTGATCTTCAGGAAGAGTGGGGACAAATTTCCGCCAAAAGGTGGCGAGCTTTTCGGATGTGCGCTCATCCTCTGAGCCGATCAGTACTCGATCTGGTTTTTCCGTATCCTCCACTGCGTGTCCTTCCCGGAGGAACTCCGGGTTCACACAGAGACCGAGATCGCTTCCACACACTTTTCCTGATGATTTCTCAAGAAGTGGTTTGACAAAGTTGCGTGTTGTGCCTGGGATGACTGTGCTCTTTATGACAATGAGATGATGTTTGGTGCTTTCTCTGATGGATCTGCCGATGGCTGTTGTGGCCGATTCGACGTAGGCGAGGTTGATGCTGCCATCTTCATTGCTGGGAGTCCCTACCGTAATGAATATGAGCTCTGAATCATGGCATGTTTGTGGATCTGTGCTCACTTTGAGCGACTTTCCTGAGATCGCATCTTTGAGGTAATCTTCGAGTCTTGGTTCAAAGAATGGCGCTATGCCACCCTGCAAGGCTCTGATCCTCTCTGGGTCGGTGTCGATTCCAACAACTTCATTGCCTCTTCTGGCGAAGCAGACTGCGGTCGTAAGCCCGACGGGGCCTAACCCAAAGAGCGAGATTCGTGTCATTATGTTCCACGGGAATGCTTGGTCAAGATCGATTGCTCGTATTTCTGTTGTTCTAACTCACTCAAAAGTGCTCGCGAAACCACGCTCGATTGCTTCGGAAGCTTGCAGCTTTTAAACCAAGAGACGAGTCATAGGTCTCGGTTGCGCGATTGACTATAACGAGGGCTGTGATTCCTGCTGCGGGTCTCGGAACTAGGCTTCTTCCCGCCACAAAAGAACAGCCCAAGGAAATGTTGCCTCTCTTCGCGCCCTCACATGACGGCAAGGCTTCACTCAAGCCGCTACTTCAGTTGGTCTTCGAACAGTTGTACGATGCGGGGATTCGCGAGTTTTTCTTCATCGTTGGGCGAGGAAAGAGAGTGATTGAAGACCATTTTACTCAGGACGCGAATTTTCTCTCTCAGCTTCATACCAACGGCAAAGAGCATCTTGTAGCAGACTTGTCGGCCTTCTACAGGCGGCTGGACGATTCAAACTTGGTGTGGATAAACCAGCCACGCGCACTGGGTTTCGGAGATGCGGTTTTACGAGCGAAAAGGGCTATCGGTGATGATGACTTTCTGGTGCACGCTGGCGATACGTACATCCTTTCCAGCGGAAACCATCACCTTGCGAAACCGCTCGAACTCTTCGCAAAATCTAGCCCGGAAGTAGTGTTCGTTGTCAAACATATGGCTGACGTAAGAGAACGTGGTGTGATGGAAGGACGCGAGAAGCTTGAGGGTGTCTATTTGGTTGATGGTGTGGTCGAGAAACCTGACCATCCGACGTCGAATCTGGCCATCGAACCCGTCTACCTTTTTAGGAACAGCATTTTTGAAGCGTTAGAGAAAACTGAACCTGGGAAGGGTGGGGAGATTCAGCTGACGGATGCAATTCAGAGAATCATTGCTTCTGGGAAGGAGGTCATTGCCTGGCGGTTGGATGAAAGCGATTTGAGGCTTGATATTGGCAACCCGGACACCTACTGGCAGGCACTTCTTCTTTCCTACAGAAACGCCTCAGGGACTAGCGGCAGGCTGTGAGGGACTGGCTGTTTGATCGATAGCATAATCGAAGAGGATCTTCAGAAACTCGATAATGACATCCCTAACGGCTTTGAAGGCAGGAGAATACTGGTCACTGGGGGTGCTGGTTTCATTGGCAGCTGGATCGCCGATTGCCTCATCAGAAAGAAAGCCATTGTCGCTGTCTTGGATGATTTTTCCACAGGCCAATCTGGCAACGTGGATCACATGCTGGGTCATTCACATTTCAAGGTTCTGAAGTGTAAGGTGGAGGACCTCGAGAAAGGGAATGAGGCCTACCACTACATTCTGCATCTTGCTGGGCGTCCTGCTCCCGACGACTTCCAGAAGCATCCGGTGGAGACAGCACTGCCGAGTTTCTTGGGGAGTTACAGGGTTCTGGAGCTTGCGAGAAAGTGTGATGCCTCGGCTTTCTTTGCCTCGTCAAGTGAGGTTTACGGTCAGGCTGACGTTATACCTACCCCTGAGACCTACTTTGGCTCAGTGAATGTGCTCGGGCCAAGGGCATGTTACGATGAGAGCAAGCGACTTGGTGAAGCCCTCTTCATGGCCTACCATCGCGAGTATGGCCTCGATGTGAAGATAGCAAGGATATTCAATACCTACGGGCCGAGATTGAGATCGGACGGATTGTACGCTCGCGCAGTCTCTAGATTCATTGCTCAATCTCTTGCTGGGGATGATGTTACAGTGTATGGAGATGGCTCGCAGATGCGCTCGTTTTGCTATGTTACGGATACAGTCGCGGCGATCTTGAAGATGCTCAACGTAAGAGGCCTGAATACGCCCCTGAATATCGGTAATCCGATTGAGGTTAGCATCCTTGAAATCGCCAAGAAAATTATCCAACTGACCTCGAGTGATTCGAAAATCGTCTTCGGGCAGTTGCCGCCTGACGATCCGAGGCGACGATGCCCTGACATAACGGCTGCCAGCTCTCGTTTGGCTTGGAAGCCGAGCGTGTCGCTTGATCGCGGAATGGAACGCACTGTACTATGGTTCAGGACCAATTATGCGTCGAAGCATTGATAGTTCAGAGTGCGCTTTTGGTTCGTTTCATTTTCCTTTCTGACGGACGTCAGTTCATCTCAGGAGAAAGGAGCAATGCTAAATATTATTTGTCATACAGGCATTGGTGCCGATGAGGCCTTGAGATGCACATTCTAGTTACGGGCGGAGCGGGATTTGTAGGCTCACATCTAGCAGAGCATTTTGGACGCCTTGGCCACAAGGTCACGATAATAGACAATTTCTCTCGAAACAAAATGCTGGGTGTCGGGATCGAAAGCCGCCATAACTTGGACTACCTGAAAAAGCAAGGCCTCCCCGTCAGTCTCCTAGAAGGCGATGTCAGGGATTTTGAGTTTCTGAGGAAGAATGTGCCGGATGTCGACGCGATAGCTCACACAGCTGCGCAAGTAGCCGTAACGTCCTCATTGAAGAACCCTCGAGAGGATTTCGAGGTCAACGCGCTAGGAACATTCAATGTGCTCGAACTCGCGAGGCTAAGTGATTGCGCTGTTGCCCTATGCTCAACCAACAAAGTGTACGGCGAAAATGTAAATTCTATCCCGGTAGCGGAAAAGACAACAAGATACGAGTTTGCAGACGAAAGATATCGTGAAGGTATATCTGAGGGTTTCCCGATTGACAACTGCGGCCATAGCCCATATGGATGTTCGAAGACATCAGCGGACCTCTACGCGCAGGACTACGCGCATACGTATGGGTTGAGAACTGCCGTTTTCAGGATGAGTTGCATCTATGGAGAACGGCAGCTTGGGATTGAGGATCAGGGTTGGGTGGCCTGGTTCGCTATAGCTAGTCAGTTGGGCATTCCGATCACGATTTATGGTGATGGCAAGCAAGTCAGAGACGTATTGCACGTATCCGACCTAACCAGAGCCTTCGAACTTTTCCTAACAAAGAAAGTGCCCAGCTGCGTCCTAAACATTGGAGGAGGCCCAAGCAACACGCTCTCGCTTCTGGAGTTGCTCACTCTATTGAAAGCGAAGACAAAGATGCGATATGACAAATGGCGGGCGGCCGATCAAAAGGTCTACATTTCCGACATACGCGAAGCCAAGAAAGCGCTTGGCTGGTCACCAGAGGTTAGTCCGTCGGAAGGAATAGCGCGGCTCAGCCGATGGGTTTCGGATAATTCGGATATCTGCAGAACCATTGCCCAGGTAAAGGTGGCTTGATTTTTCAACCGTGTTGGGGTCTCGATATTTTTCTAGGTAAAGTGCTCATATACTCAGCTTAGATAGTATGTCGTTGACCCGAGCGTTGAATTTTTCGTGCGAGAATTGACGTGCTCTCTCTCTTCCAGCAGCTACTAGCTTTGATCTTAGGGGCGCGTCATTTAGAACTTCTTTAGTGGATTCCGCTAACGCTTCGAAGTCGCCCGGTTCGAAGAGAACGCCTGCGTCTCCGAGGGTTTCAGGGATGGCGGTACAATTGCTCGCAACGACCGGTATTCCGGCAGCCATGGCTTCAGCCAGGGGAATGCAGAAGCCCTCATGATAGCTAGCGCAGAGGTAGACATCGGCCAGCCTGTAGAACCGGGCTAGTTGCGGGAGCTTAGATCTGCCGGCGAAGATCACATCCTTCCTAATCCCCAGTTGCTCTGCGAGGGACACTAAGTGAAAATAGACCTCCAGATTGTTGACGTAATCACCCACCAAGAGAAGCTTGACTCGCGGCAGACTGTTCTTGATGAGCTTCAGTGCCTTGACAATCACATCTAACCCCTTGTTCCCGACGAGTCTCCCAACTGAGAGTAGAATAGGATACGCGTCCTTGAGCCCGAATGCGTCTATGAGTGCCTCGTCTTTGGGGTTCTCTGCTTCCATCGAGAATGCATCCAAGTTGAGCGGGTAGTATACGGTTTCCACGTCACTTGCCCCGTTGGCTTTGAGCACATCTGCCATGTAGTTGCTGTGCGCGATGTAGAAGTCTGCGACCTTCACGGTACTTGGTAATTCGATCTCTCCCCGGACTAGGAGTGGACGTAGCCTATCAGTGAGGGGGTAGAAGTTGGGTGGAGTGACACCGTGAAAATCAAGGATCTTAGTCTTGGCGCGCTTCTTACGGAAGACGCCCACGCCGCCATAATAGTGCGGATAGTTAAGCCAAGTCACATCTTGACCTGTCAAGCTCATTGCAGCCAATCTAGTCCCGAATATTGGAATTCTGGCAAGGTCCGAAGGAAATCGATCAATGATCAGACCCTGCTCGGGCTCTCCAACCTCGTAGAACAGGATCCTCGTTGGATGTTTTTCCTGAAGTATGTTTGCTAGGGCACGAATGTAGTTTGAGATGGCATCACCGGGCAGCAGATTGAAGGTCCACAATGAAAGATTCAAAGGGCATCAGAACCATGGCATCTCTGTGAGGCAAGTCTAATTGATTCGAGTAACCGCTTTGCCGTGAGGTTCCAAGTGTAATTCGCAAGGACCCTCGCCCGGCCACGCTCGCCCATCTGTTTTGCAAGTGACCCATCCTGCAGAATGGTAGAGATGCTTCGGGACAGAGCGCCAATGTCGCGGGGTTTCACTTTGACCCCTGTGACGCCATCTTCAACCGTTTCACTAGGCCCTCCAGAATCGTAGACAACTATGGGTTTGCCGCATGCCATTGCTTCCACGGGTATGAGTCCGAAGGGCTCGTACATCGATAGGTTCACGATAACATCGGCCATCGCGTAATGTGCAGGCATTTTCACCTGGAGCACGTCCCCCCAGAAGAGTACGTGCGAGCTGAGGCCCAGTTCCCTTGTCATCGTCTTTAGTCTCGATTCGTCAGGACCAGTGCCGCAAATAATTGTTTTCAGGTGTTTGTCATTCTTCATGATCTCCTTTGTGGCGAGAATAATGTCGCCAACACATTTCACGGGGAAAAGGCGTGCCGCAATCAGTACAATCCGGTCGTTCTCAAAGCCAAACTCCTTGCGGAGACGACCTTCGATGGGCTTGTACAAGTCGGGATCGACGCCAAGGTGGTCCACTGATGAGACTTGACCGTAAATGGTCTTCACCAGGTTTGAAGTGAAGTTGCTGTTGGAGACGAGCGCGTCGATTTTGCTGACAGTGCGTCGATCGTGGTCTCGATACATTTTCCTAACAGACGCCTGAATGAGGTTTCCAGCGCGATATGGATCGAACTCGCGTTGGGTAATGCTACCGTAGAGTAGAACGGTTGGTTCCTGGCAATACCAGATTTTGAGTGTCGGTACCGATGAGACTATCCATGGTGAAGGGAAATTAAAGCCAATCGTCACGTCGAAATCCTCGTCTTTAATGGACTCGACAATGCTCCTCCCAACCTTTAGAGGCTGGAGGAAGAAGTCTGGTAGCCCGGCCCATGGCATATGCCATAAGGGCTTGCCCGTCTCGAATGTTCTAACTTGCAGGTTTTCTCGTATTTTTTGCGGAAATTGGGTTGGGTCGTATCTCGTCGTGAAGACGGTGGCGTCATGACCTAGTCGGCTTAATTCGAAGGCTACTTGGGTTACGGCTACCTCTGCTCCGCCTCTGTCTGCTAGGGTGTTGTGGACGATGGCTAAACGCGATCCTCATCACCTTCTGCTGTCTATGGTCGGTCGATTTTTCTTATAGTTCACGCATTAGGATATCTGTGGGCTGTGTATAGTGGATCCCCTTCTCGTCTTAACTGCTCTTAGTCTGGCATGGCTGATGGGTCTTACAGCGTTTACGTTCTTCGCGTTGTATAAGGCTCGAGTCGCGATAATCAGCCTGTTGGAAAGACGTATAATCACTTCGAGCAATTCGACCGATCTCCTCGACGCCGAAATCTCAGCTATAAAGGCGAGAATTGAGGATTTGGAATCGAAAGTGAGAGGAGCTTAGAAGGCTTCGTTCTTTGCCCGTCACTAAAGCTGAGCTGTTAGGTACATGGCTGAGTAACCGGATAGTGATGGGGTTCAATGATGGTCGCCAGATTGGGGTGGGATGGCACAACCTCGAAACTTACCCGATCCACTTGCGCTGGACAGAGCATGAGGCATTGTTGTACCTAGCTTTGAGATGCTCATCAGAGAGTAGGGTGCTGTACATGGCCCTAGCTGGATGGTCGTGGATTAAAGGCGTTCCCAGTCATGGGCTCCGAGAGCCTGAAGTATCGGTTTTGCTTGATGGCGATCTGTTGGGGAAATTTCAAGCCCCCACAAAGTTTGAACTCGTCACTGTCGACATAAAAGAAATCCCTGAAGAACCTGGAAAGGTGCTTGAGGTAACGACTTCGACCGATCGAGTGATCGTGCCCGACAAGATTCTGAAGAATGGTGACAAACGTGAACTGGGTGTTGCCGTGTGCTGCATTGGACTTGAGAGTGAACACTTCCTCCAATATTCTTCTAGATTCATAAAGGAGAAGCTTGACATTGTGAATGCACGTATTTCTCGTCGGTCAGGTTCTTTGGGTAGGGAAGGCTCGGCAACTAGCACACGGTAGGGGGACTTGACCTTGAAAGCAAGAGTCTGCATGATCCACAACTACCTCGCCTGGCAGGGAGGCGCCGAACTAATACTCCTCGCACTCTCGAAAGAGCTTCAGCACATGGGATATGAAGTCGACATTTACGTTCTCCTCCACGACAAGGAAAACTGCTTTCCGGAACTCACAAGAGACTTCCGAATCGTGTCCGCGTCGCGTATTTTCAGGTCTCGCTACTTCTCCGCCACACCCTACCTTCAGGCGTTAGAATTAGCAAAGAGAATTTCAGGCGAGTACGACATAATTCATGCCCACAATTTCCCGTCGCATATTGCTGCGTTCTTCGCCAGAAAGATGAACAGAAAGCTTTCGAATACACCATACTTATGGGCGTGCAATGAACCCCCGAGGATCTTGCATGACCCTTTGGAGCGCTCACTCTACCGTGCCCGAGCCAAACTTTCCGGTGGTCGAGGGAATGCAAGTGCGTTGCTAGGCCTTCGTGTGATGGAGGCATCCAAAGTATTCGAGGCGATGGCTACCGAAAATGCGACCGCCATCATGACTCTCAGTGAGTTTGCAGCTCGCTGGGTTGAGTCTGTGTACGGCCGCAGAGCGATCGTCGTGAACCCTGGGCTTGACTTACACGAATTCAACACTAATGTTGACCCAATCGAGACGAATAGGGTTCGCGAGAAAATCGGAGGGCCTCTACTCCTGACGGTCAGTAGGCTTTGGCCGGTAAAGAACGTTGAAGTTGCGCTGGAGGCTTTTCAGCAAGTCTCGAAGAGAATTCCTGAAGCTCATTATCTTATTGTTGGCGATGGACCGAGCCGACTGTCATTGATGCGGGCTGCGAGAGAGCTCGGTGTGAGTGAGAAGGTTACTTTCGTTGGTGATTTGGCTCACGACAAGCTGGCAAGCTACTATGCTGCGTGTGACGTGTTCATGTTCCCCGCTCTCGGCGAACCCTGGGGACTGACACCGCTCGAGGCGATGGCTTGCGGCAAGCCCGTTGTGGTGGCCCGGGACGGAGGTCCGAGGGAATTCATAAAAGACGGGGTGGATGGCGTCCTAGTGGAACCTAGTGACCCAAGCTCGTATGCTGACGCCGTGATTCAGCTACTTGAGAATGGCAGTCTGTCTCAAAGTATCGGAAAAGCCGCAGCCGAGAAGGCACGGTCATACACGTGGGCAAGTATGGCTAAAGGAGTGTCCGAGCTCTACCGGACACTAATCATGTCAAAGCCTTGAATATGTTCAATAAGTGAACTAATCAGGTTCGGCGTGACAACTCATGAGCAGTATCGAGATCAGAGACCCAAAGATCGATGCCAAGAAGATAGTTGAGCAAATCAGGGCAAAGGTAAGACAGAAACGCCAAGCTGAACTCGAAAACCTACTGGAGAGAAGGTTCGATCCCCCCCTCCCCGTAAGCGAGGACGAACTAGAAGTCAAAAGAAGTCTAACGGAAGCGAACCGCGAATGGGACGTTCAAGTCGGGAAACAAATCCTTTCCAATCGGCCAATCATCGGCGGCCTATTAAGGAGAATTCGGAGGCTTCTCCAAACCGAAATCCGATGGACACTTGATCCCATATTGGAGAGGCAGATCGCCTTCAATGTGCACGCCGTCCAAGTTCTCAACGGACTTGCGGCAGCGAAGAATGAGATTCGCTCAAGCTTGGCTGACTTACACACGAGCGCTTCTATTATCGCAGCCGCTCACCTGGATTTGGGAGATAGGCAGGAAGAGATGGACTCTGAAGCTAAAGACAAACTCGCCAAAGTAAACTCAACTCTTTCTGAAACGGACCTTGCGCTCTCGGAGGTGAAAGGTAGACTTGACAAACATGATTTTGCAAATTTGAAGTTTGACTACCCGAAGTTTCAGGAGGAGTATAGAGGGTCGAGAGAGGAGATTGTTCGCAGGCAAGCTGCATACATAGATTACTTCAAGGGCTGCAAGAATGTGCTTGATTTCGGATGTGGCAGAGGCGAGTTCCTAGAACTGTTGAAACAGAATGGCATTGGATCATATGGGATTGAAACTGACGAGCGTATGGTGGAACTTTGCAAATCTCGAGGCCTTGACGCCCGAAGGGGCGATGTGTTGTCGCACCTTCAATCTCTGCCAGACGAAACCCTCGACGGAGTTTTCTCAGCACAGGTTGTAGAGCACATGCTACCTGCAGACCTACTTGAGATAATTGCATTGAGTTACAGAAAACTCATGCCCGGCGGGTTTTTCGTGGCTGAAACCGTCAACCCAAGCTCGCTATACACATTCAGTCATGCTTTCTACGTAGATTTGACCCATGTCAAACCCATACATCCACAGGCATTGCTCTTTCTATTGCGCATGAACGGCTTCAGAGATGTGGCAGCGGAATTCTCTTCACTCCCCCCACCTGAAGAGCGACTCCAGAGTGTTCCAGTTGACAATAAGGCGGGCAGCCTCGAAGGTCTGAACGAGAATCTGAGGAAGTTGAATGACGCAATTTGGGGCCCCCAGGACTACGCCGCGATAGGCAAGAAGTGAGCAGTCCCAGCTGGGAGCGAACACTCGAATGACCGCCGTGGGAACTGATTACAGGGAACTGCCGGATGAGTGTGTGGAATGATAAGGGTCGACCAAATCCTCCCCACGTTGGCGTATGGTGACGCGATCGGAAATGAAGCACTTCACATGCAAAGGATTATCCAGTCTTGGGGTTACGAGTCGAGTATTTACACCATCAATTCAGATCCTCGCCTCACCAACCACGTCAGGCCATATTCTGAATACAGGCGCGACTCGACCGCCGAGGACCTTTTGATATTTCATTACGCAATAGGATCTGAGGTGACCGAGTACGTTAGACGCCTCCCCAATCGCATGTTGCTAATCTACCACAATATTACTCCACATGAGTACTTCGAAGGAATCAGTGACGAAGCCGCCGCGCTTACCAAGCAAGGAAGAGATGAGCTGCTAATGCTGCGGGATAGAGCCACCCTCGCAGTTGGCGACTCTGAGTACAGTCGGCAAGAACTTGTTGAGCTGGGCTTTTCGAATACCGGCGTTCTGCCGCTTATTCTCGATTTCTCACGCTATCAGACCGAACCGAATCCGGAAGTGCTGGAGAAGTTTCATGATGAGGCAGTGAACATCATATCCGTTGGTAGGTTCGCACCTAACAAGCGACTGGACCAATTGATCAGGTTGTTTGCGCACTACAAACGGCGTAAACAACCAAACGCTAGGTTGTTTCTTGTAGGGTCATTTGTGGACTTCCAACGGTTCTATGCTTACTTGGTTTGGCTGGCCCAGATTCTGGCGGTTGATGACATTTACTTTGTGGCTCGATCTGATGGGAGGAGTGTTCCAACTCCAGATCTGATTGCGTATTACAAACTTGGAAGTGTCTATGTGAGTATGAGTGAACATGAAGGTTTCTGTGTTCCTCTGGTTGAGAGCATGGTTTTCGGGCTTCCCATTATGGCGTACAATTCATCTGCCGTCCCGTTCACGCTGGGCGATTCAGGTATACTTTTCAACTCCAAGAATTACGAGGAGTTATCGGAGACGATTGACCTGCTGCAGACTGATCACACCTTGAGAAGAAGAATTATCGATCGGCAGCGGCAGAGACTGCCAGCCTTCGATATCCTCAGACTTGAACCTTTGTTCCGAGCTTGCGTCGAGCAAGTGATCGCTAGCGAACCGCCTCACGTCTACTGGTAGATTTCCATGAAGATAGGTTTCGTTGTTCAACGCTACGGTCTGGAAGTAATCGGCGGCGCGGAGCTGATCTGCCGTCAAATAGCGAATCATCTGTCGAAATATCACACTATCGAGGTCATAACCACTTGCGCCAAAGACTACGTTACATGGAACAACGATTACCCGGAAGGCACGGACCAAGTCAACGGAATCACAGTCAGAAGATTCCGAAACGACTACCCAAGAGACCTAGAACGCTTCGGGAAACTAACCGAGACGGTCTTAAGCAGTCATTCGCCTGAAGATGAAGTAGACTGGATGAAGGCCCAAGGCCCATACTCCACAGGATTACTTGAATTCCTTGAGCGGAACAAGCGGAGCTATGACATGTTCGTATTCTTCACGTATCTATACTGCACGACTTTCTTCGGCTTACGGATAGTGAGCGATCGGAGCCTACTGGTTCCCACGGCCCACGACGAACCTTGGATCCACTTACCACTGTTTGATGATGTGTTCCGTTTGCCAAAAGGATTCATGTATCTCACAGAGGAAGAGAAGCGTTTCGTCAACCAGAAATTTCGCAACGATCAAGTTCCGAGTGCGGTTGTTGGAGTTGGGATCGATGAAGTCAAAGATCTGAAGCCGGACCGTTTTCGCGAAAAATACGGAATCGGGGAACCCTTCATGCTCTACCGAGGTCGGGTAGACACTTTCAAGGGCTGTCCCGAGCTGGTGAAGTATTTCCAGAGATACAAGAAGAGAACAGTCTCAGATCTCAAACTTGTAATGGATGGCCCTCTCATCATGGAAGTGCCCGAAGACAGAAACATCTTTTGTCCAGGCTCGCTAAATCAGACAGAGACATTTGACGGCATATCTGCTTCAGAGCTTACGGTAATGCCCTCAAAGTTCGAAAGCCTTTCTCTGGCCACTCTCGAAGGATGGCAACTTGGCAAACCTGCCTTGGCAAATGGGCAGTCGGCGGTGTTGAGGGGCCACTGTATCAGGAGTAATGGTGGATTGTACTACCGCAATTATGACGAGTTTGCCGAGTCATTGGACCTACTAATGGCTGATCATGAACTGGCAAGGCAACTTGGGGAGAACGGAAGGAGATATGTTGCCGAAAACTACAGCTGGAACATAGTGGAGCAGAAGTACCTATCGTTCATAGGTCGCGTTAGCGCCATGATGCCAAGAACCGGTTAGAAATGTGAGAATGTCAAATGTCTACTGCTGACGCCAAGAACCTTGCTGACCAGGTTTCAAAGATCAAGTGGCATCATTCTATCCGACTCGGGAGTCTTATCACACCTGGAGCGGTTGCGGAAAACCACGAGTTGTGGCAAGCAGGTGTATCCCAATGGACCTTCGCGGCAAGACTGCGTTAAATATTGGTGCGTCGGATGGTTTCTTCAGTTTCCTTTGTGAGAAGAGGGGAGCCTCCCGTGTCTTGGCAATCGACGATCTATTAGGAGTTGCAACTGCAATCGCTACATTAACCCTCATTTTCCGGCCGGAACTGACATCCTTTTCTCCAAGGACTTTCATTCAGACTCTTGCCAAGAGACCGGGACGATCAGGCTTTCATTAAAATACCCATTGAGCTTGTGAAGATTCCATCATGGTGACTTGAGTTCGATTATTGGATACGTGATCATTACAGTAGCAACTCTTGTGGGAAAGAACCCATAAGGTCCTGTCAAAAGTACGTAGCTGAGGGTTATAGAGTTCACCATCTGAACAGCGAAGTGTGCGCGGAACTGTGACGTTTGGTTCTCGGTAACGTGCAATAGGTAGACATGGAGTCCCTCGGTCAACCAGGTGTTCACGGCGTCGATGACGTGTTGATCGAATCGCTGAAAGGGTATTGGGTTCAGAGCGTGCTCGTATCGCAATGGGACGGCAACCCACTCTGCATACACATCATTTGCTCGGTATAGTATCACAGAGTTCGCCGGGAACTGCAGTGCTAGCGCGTCTGTTTGTTGGAGAGCGTCCTTGTACTCGACGTAATTAACAATGAGTGGAAGGTGTTGGGCTGTCAGAATTAGGACCACAAGGAAGAACGCGATTGCAAGCGGTCTGCCAGCCTTCAAACGCCTGAAGCTAAACCCAGAGAGCGATCGAGTGAACTCGCCTACGCCGATCGCTACTAGTGGGATTATTCCAGCTATGAATCTCCGGGCCCACCAAGGTTGGTCGGGAAAGATGAAGGCATTTGCAAGGAAGAGCGAATATGCAAGGAACACCGCTAGGACGAACTTGTTGCGCCTCCAGTCTTTCATCAAAAGCAAGACTATTCCAAGCAGGCCACCAACCAAACCGGGCATGTTGCCCACATACCACCCGATTTTGATGAGGTTCCAAGAGTTGTTGGTGATGTCGCCTGAAGGGCGGATGTAGTATGCATAAAGGAATATTCCGGTAAGAGAGATCATTAGACCCGCAGTCAGTTCCTTCCTCAACCGGGTTCGTCTAAGGGAAACAAGCCGTCCAAGACTGAACCGGGAGAGAAAGACGCCGAACAGTAGAGCCACTGGTATCAGAAGAGCCAAGCCTGTTGTTATTATTGCGAATGTTTGAATCGGCAGCTGGCAGGGGCTAATATGGCCGTATAAGATTCCCCTGATTGTGTCGTCCAGGTAGCGTCTCCAGAAGATGAATGAAGAAATAGCCGAGTAAACCCCGAGACCAACGAGCACGCTAACGGGAATAGTGAAGCGACGTGTGATCAATGGGCGTCCAATGGTATACGCCACAAATCCTACGAGCAAGAGCGCACTAACCCAACCCTCTTCTTTGGTAATCGTCAGCCCTCCCACGGCTAGCGCGAAAACCACTGCGTAGAACCGAACTTCGCGACCGTCGAGCATTTGGATTATGGCAAGAATAGCCGCAAAAATCAGAAGTTGCATCAGGATCTCCGGATAAGGACCTCGTGAGAAATAGATCTCCGCGAAATTGAACACTAGCAAGAGCCCGGTGGCAATTGCAGCCCCCCAACCTGAGATTTGTCTAGTGAGTGCGTACACTGTCGCTATTGAGATTAAGCTCAGCAATGGTGTGAGTAACAGCGCCGCTGTTGGTCCGCCTGCCGCGTAGAAGATCGCCATGACCGATGGGAAAAGATGTAGGAATTGCGGGACTACGAAGCCTTTTGGCGCATCATAGATGTAGAACCCAAGGTGTTGAACGCCATACAGTGTCACCTGACAACTTGGCTTCACTGCGATGTAGAGTGAGCTGAAAGATGTTTCCGGCAGAGCGGCCATCAACTGGTCATGGGCGAGGATTGAGCCATTTAGCGCGATTTGAGCCGCCGTGTTGAAGTAAACGCCAGGATCCCGACCGCCTACGATCCACTCGAACGGCCTGAAAACCAGTGCCGCAGCTGTCGTCAAGATCGCGAACAAGCCCAGTAGTCTGTATGAATTCCTTGGGATCTTGAAGGGTGAAGTAAATTCCAGCTTTATGAAGTTCCGAGACAATAGGATTGCCGAAAATGCTAGCACTGTTACCGACCATGTAACGAATGAGAAAATCCCAAGTTGTGCCAGCAACATTCCTAGAATTCCCGAAATCAATATGCTCACAGTGATAATGGGCAAAATTGTCAGAAGACCCTGCGACCCCTCGCCGTTCCGCCCCAGCCTGCTCCAAACCGCGTAACCCGGCAAGAAGAAAGCCAATAGACTAGTCGGCAGAAGAACGAGAATCGATGTTATGTTCACAGGTTTTTCGCATTAGGTAAGCCTTTGTCCCAAATAGCATTTGCTAGCTGAGATCCTATTAACGCCCTCCTCAGATTAGACGGAGGCATAAGAACAAAGGATACTTCAGGTCATGGGAGGAGAGCAAAACTGTTGCTCTTGTTTCCCATGCTTCACGCTGCTAGGGGTTATGCAAGTGTTTTGGGAAGACTCGTTGGAGGACTAACATCTGAAGTATTGTCTATGTGGACGATCTTAAAGCTTGTTGAAGTAATTAACAATTGGACCAATTCGAAAGTAATGAACTGCTGTCTAGGGTCTGGTACCTTGACGTTTAGCCGCGGCCCATGTTAAATTTGGTATCCTAGGATTACCTAATCTGACTCCAGCCAAGTCTAAAAGAAGCAGCACCGCTACCCATTGGAGAAGTTGCAGCCATATGGGCGTGAACGCCAAGTTCAACCCAGCTTGCGTCCATAAAACATCCTCAACCGGGGCTAGGATCGTTGTAGCTGACATGAGCATGACTGCTTTTCGAGTTATCCTGTTTGTTTGGCTATAGCCTGTGATGGCGATTAGAGATAACGGGAGTGAAAGGAACGTTAGATACTGCGGTAAGTATACGCCTTCTATAATCAGGTAAGCAATGGGTGTGAGACAAGCGAGTGAAGCGAATTTCAGTTCCCTCGAGAGTTTCTTAACTGTTGGTATAGCGAGTATGATACCGACCAATTGGAATGGCGAGGCCATGATGAGTGTCCAATACGCGAATGTCCACCAAGGAGGGTAACGAACTTTAGGGCCTATCCATGAATTGTTCCCTCCAGGAAGCATGCTGATGGGAACTGGATGACCGATCGAGATACGGCCTGCGTTTTTGCTAACCATTTCAGCGAGCCTGGCCGCCGGATCAAACCACATGCGAGGTTGGACGACAATGAACACTATTCCAATTACGATACAGAAAAGGAGGAGGATTAACAGTTTCCTCGAAAGCCTTGTTTTTAGAAGCAGCAAGACATAAGCGAAAGTGACTAGGATTCCAGTGATTGCGAGTAACTTGGAGGTCAAAGCCAAACCCATGAAAAATCCCGCGAGGGCGAGGTTCCGTCCGAGTAGCTTTGAAGGTGAGACTTTGAGCAGAAATGGAAGCGAAATTGCGATGAATGCTGCGGATATTCCATCAAGCAAGGCAAGAGTTGTGTTGATGAAGTACATTGACGAGAAAGAGAACGAGAATGCGAACGCGAATGCGAGTTGCTTTTCATGAAAAATCTCTCTTCCTAAGAAGTACGATCCAATCACACCTAAGGTTCCGAATATTGCGGCCACTATTCTAGCGGCCACGTAAGGTTCGAAATGACCCGTCGCAAAGTAAATTCCGAAAGCAAAGAGAGTCTTCGCGAATTGAGGGTGTTCAAAGTTGTACTGTAGTCCCGGCGTAAGCTCAAGTTTACCTTGCAGAAACCAATTCAGAATTCCACTCGCAGCTTTGACATAAATGTCTTCATCAGATAGCGGGAGAGGCTTTGGCTAATAGTACAATAGACAACGGGCTACGAGACTCGTTACAACAAGAACGAGAACGTGGAACTTACTTTTCATGTTCGAAGTATTCTCCTCGCATATCTACGTGAATTGTCTTGCCCGCCTCGACTTCGAGGTCAGCCTTCGTGGTTCGGCAACTATTAACCGGAGCCAAAGCGCACAACCCGGTAAGCAGAAGGCCAACAGCGTAGTCGGAAGAAGAGCGAGAATTTGAGTTGTCGTCATAGGTTTTCGCGTCAGCTAAGCTCAGTTCACAAATAGCGCTTCCTAAGGAAAGGTTCTTGTCCTCAAATCAATCGGGCGTCCTTGCGTTGTAAAGTCCCACCAGAAATGAGACACCGTAGCAATAGTGCATTGCCACAATTCCCACGAAGACTAGGGGTGCATATCTCATCTTGAGATGGTTTTTCGCAGTCGATGCAACCGCAGCTAGTGCGATGATGAGTAAGTGAAGAGCCAAAATCGCGGCTAGGGCACTACCAAATCGGAGAGAAAAGATCGAAATGACCGGGGTCATAACGGTGAGGAAAACAAGGACGGACGGAGCGAGACAGACTGGCCTCAGACGCCTTGGCCAACTTAAGGTGTACACTGCTCTTCCCTTCGCGTAAATCGAGATCTGCTTGAGGAAGGGCTGAAAGAGAGGTCGCCTATGATGGAAAACCAAACATGCAGGGTCATACAGAACCAAATGCCCGGTAGAGCGAATACGCTCGATTAGCTCGTTCTCCTCACATGCCTCAAGGAAAGTCTGAAAATACCCGACTTCTTCCAGAACACTCTTTCTAAAGAATAAGTTGCACGTGCTCAGGTGCTTCTCTCCGGTCGCCTTCGGGGGGGCTGAGATAGCTGAATATCGGTAGACAGAGGTTGACGTGCCTAATCGTGTTGTTAGCACGGCGCCTGCGCACTTGGACCGCCAATTGTCACTTGGGTCGGTCACACCCGGTCCACCGACGACAGCGACCTTGGGCCCTTTGAAGAACTGAAGGGCGCGTTGCGGCCAGTCCTGGGGCACCGTACAATCATCATCCGTGAAGGCCACGATGTCGCTTGAACTGTTGGAGATCCCTAGGTTTCGAGCCTCGGAAAGTCCTGCATTGGGTGCGACAAGTACCTTCACCCTTTTATCTGAGCAAAACAGGCTCAGATCGAATTCAGCCTTTGAGACAACTATTACTTCAGAAACATCAGTTAGAGTCAACGATAAGATTGCAGCACGGAGATTGGCACTATATCCTCGAGTGGGAATGATCACGGAGACCGCATCGAGAGTCACAATATTCAAGCCTCAACAAAATCAAACGCTGCCCGATGGTGTCCGCAGAATTGCACGTCAAATAGCATGAAACCGTTTTCCTCGTCGCATGTAGTCTCCTCTGCGCTTACCACCCCAGATTTTGCAGTCTCGCGCAAGTCTTGGCCGCCCCACGCTAATGATGGGTTCGGTTCGTATTTGATGTTTCCGGGACGGGAAACTCTTTCGCATTGATGAACTTGACGTTCCGAAAGTGCTTCAGACTGAATTCGTAAACGCTTTTGTTCTTGTGATAGATGGTTGGCAAAAGATAGGTCTCTTTGTTTAGAATAGCTGCGAGGATTGAAACGTGCAAGCGGTCTGTGTACACTTTGCACGCGTTTGCAACGATATCAACAAACGATTTGAAATCAGGCAGTAAATTCGCGTCCTTACTGACGACATGCGTACCCCTCGACTTCGGTATTTTGTTTATTCTCCATGTTGTTGCAGATTCCCTGTCAAGTCGAGGAGCAATGAGAATGTACCTCTCTCGAACATTGCGCACATCAAGATCCTTCCGCGACAAGTAGAAGGCAGTGTCAGGAGACAGATGAATGTGAACGTTCTTCGGGTAGCGGAAAGAAGATAGCAGCTTGTAGCTCTCATTTTCTCTGCAAAAGATGTGGACTTCTTCACGCAGGTTTGCTAGGACTTCTGGAAATCGAGTTTCCTCGAAATAAAATGACTGCGGCGCAACTATGATGATCGTCTTTGGTTTATTACGGACTGCGTTCGCGACTAAGCGTAAAACTCCATACCCTTTCCACACGTCATTCAAGTATGCTCCTCCTCTGAGTAGAATCACCTCTTCAGATAGTTTCGGATCGGAGGCTATGGTCTTGCTTAGGAGATGAGTCAACTGTCTGATCCGGCTCTCTATGACGCCCGGTCTAGACGCGCGAATAATTCGCTGAATGCTTGGAAGCGAATCAAGGGCTCTTGCAAGTGCTTTGTTCGCGATTGGACTCTTTCTAATTCTTAGCAATCGGTAGTGAATATTCATTTCTTGAAGTTTCTTTTCCATACCTAGAAGTATCAGTTGATCGCCGAGACCTCCTTCAGGATCGATCACTAGAAAGCGCGAGGTTTGATGTTTGCGTAACAGTGTCTCGAAAGCGTCCATCGTTATGCTCGCCCTCTGGGAAAGAGTGCATGGAATGACTGATATGCTCGTTGCTAAACAAGTGGTTTGTGCACTTGGGGCGCTGCCGATGAGTTTGAAACAGGCTGCTGACGCTCAATATCAATTCTCATTCGCGGGCGGACCTCAAGGAATGCTAATTCCCCCTATGCTGCACCTGTACAGGTTGAGAAGGCAGCAATGGCTACCGACTCAAGCTCTGAAAGGATTGCAGCAGAGAAAACTTGTCGAGGTGATCAATCACGCCTACAGGAAAGTTGGTTACTACAAGAGACTCTTTGATTCCGTCGGTGTCAAACCTGATGACATCAAGACTGCTGATGATTTGACCAGGGGGTGCTCCAGCAATTACCGCCGTCAGATATTACCGCAAAGGGTCCATTTGGACAGGTGCAAGAAGGGTCTTACGGCAGATTCAAGCGGAATAAAGATAAGGGCCTTGGTATCGAAAGTGAAGTACAACTGACCTTCGATTTGGCTGATGGTTACCGATGACTGCTCATGATCTCGCTCAGCACGCCGGTAACGAACCTCGAACCGAGTACACGTCACAGATTTCTACATATGATGCTGGCCCACAGGGAATGCCGATTCCCCCTATTCTGCAACTCTTCAAGTTGAGAAGACAACAATGGCTCGATTTCGAGACCCTGAGTGAATTGCAACAAAAGAAACTTACTGCCATTGTTAACAACGCGTATCACAACGTCAGATTCTACAGAAAAGTTTTCGATTCCGAAGGAATCAAACCCGCAGATATCAACTCTATCGAAGATATGAGAAGAATCCCGATTACCGAGAGACAAGACCTTCAGGTCCACCCGGTCGGCGATATTACGGCAGAGTCTGTCGACCTGCAGAAGTGTAAGAAGACGCTGACCTCCGGCTCGAGTGGGAGGCCCTTAACGATCTATAGGACCAGGCCTGAAGACAACTTAATTGATATTGTATGGGCACGGGCGTTCCTTGAGAATGGAGCAAATATCTGGGACAAGAATGCTGACTTTCATGCCTTTCAGAGTATTCCAAAACGCTGGTTTGAGCATTTTGGAATTTGGCGAAGAACGACCATTCCTTCACTCGCTGACCCAATGAAGCAAATAGGAATGTTGAAGCAGGCCGGACCCGACGTCATAAGAGGAAATCCATGCCTGCTAGTGAACTTGGTTACGATCATTCAGCGAAAGGGGATTGAGGGTATAGATCCACGGCTAGTCTTCACTATGGGAAATCTGCTAGATCAAGACAGTCGTGCGCTCATAGAATCCGTTTTACATACGAGGGTTTTCGACTACTATGGCACAACCGAATTGGGCTGCATAGCATGGGAATGCTCCGAGCACACAGGGTATCACATCAACAGCGACTCCGTTGTTATTGAGGTCATCAACGAGAAAGGGGAGCCTGCTAGGAAGGGCGAGAGGGGGAAACTCATCTGTACGGGGCTTTTGTCCTACGCCATGCCGTTCATAAGGTATAACATAGGGGATGTCGGCATTTTGGGCGCCAAGAGCTGCCCCTGCGGTCGGGGTTTGCCGTTATTGGAACATCTTGAAGGGCGCGCCTTCGACTTCTTCGTTTCAGCCGACGGCACACATCATTCTCCAAGCCTCATACACAACCAGATCAAACACGTTCCGGGGATTCAACAGTATAGAGTTGTCCAAGAGAACGAAACAAGCGTGACAGCCGAGATTGTCCCCGACAAGAACCTATCTCAAAAGACGAGTGAAGAGCTGAGACGAATCATGAAAAGGGTATTGGGCGACGAGGCCGAAACTAGAGTTGAGATTGTTAGTGAGATTCCATGTGACGCGTCTGGAAAGATGCAGGCAATCGTCTCAAAAGTGAAAAAGGGATTCTGATGGAGAAATATCCTGTCGTTTCGGTAATCGTGCCTGTACGTAACCGAGAAGATGACATACAGGAATGCTTAGACTCCCTCATCCAACTTGACTACCCATCGTTCGAGATGATTGTGGTGGAAGACGGGTCCACCGACAAAACACTTGAGATAATCTCGCATTATCCAGTAAGGGTACTTGAAACAAATGGGGAGGGCGCATACGCGGCTAGAAATAGGGGGATTCAGGTAGCGAAGGGTGAAATCGTCGCTTTCACTGACTCAGATTGCGTCGTGGACAAAGGATGGCTCAAGAATCTCGTCGAATGCTACTCCAATGATCGCGTTGGCGGGGCAGGCGGACGGGTTCTTACTTTCAAGTCTGACCGGTTAGTCGGAACATTTCAGGGTCTGGGGCCCCAGGAGATTTTTGACGCCCCAAAGCAGGTCCAGTTGGGCGTGCAGAATACTAGTCGGTTTCTCAGCACGGGGTTAGGATCGGGGAACATGTCATTCCGATTGAGCGTTTTGAAGGAGGTAAACGGATTCTCTGAGGATATGACCAAATGTGGAGATTACGAATTGTGCTGGAGAATACAAAGAGCGGGATACCGATTGGTCTACGAGCCAAAGGCTGTGGCCTATCATAAGCCAAGAAGCTCAATCGTAGAACTCGTCACGCAGTTCTTCCAATGGGGAATGAGTCAACCCCAACTCTTGAAGAAACAAGAGGACGGTTATTCATATTTCGAACTGAAGACCTACCTCTTTCCGACTCGAGGGTTTCGGCGCAAGCTACCGATTCAGATGCTAGTTACCGTAGACTTCTTCAACTTGGCAACACTCAGCCTGATTCTTGTTCTTGTCAACCCACAGTTCCTGTTCCTGTTCGTAGTTTTTGGGATCATTTGCCTCAAGCAGGCATGGACAAAGACGAAAGAAATTACAAGCTTTGCTCTGAGAGCAGAATTGCTGCTCGTGTTTCCTTTCCTTCACGCTCTTCGGAGCTATGCATATTCCCTGGGACGATTCGTTGGCGGACTAACATGCAAGATACTGTCGGTATGAACGATTTGGTAGCTTAGGGAGACCATTTGCGAATGGGTTTCTTCGGTTGAACCATCTTCGTGTTCTGTGTGAACAATTCATCTATCCTGTCGAGGAAGTTTCGTGAGAGTAGTATATCATCGGCAGTGAGAATCGCTATCTCTCCGTTCGATGCTCGAAAGGCGTCGATCCAAGCGTAGTATTCTCGTACCACATTGACGTGCACTGTCTTGCCGATGTCGCTATGAGGTCAGCTTTAGTGGTGGCGACCACTAATTCAACGTCATCCCGTGAATTTGTGAAATGCCTGATGTTTGCCAAAGTCGTTGGCAAAGTCTCCCTTGTACCAATTGTTGATAAAAGGAAGCTGTACTTCATCTGAACCGCCGCCTCATTCGTGCTCCCGACAGATGGTCTCTCTCTCTCATGATCCTGTAGATTGCACGAGAGTGATTGAGTCAAGATATATGTCGGCGTCGGGTGATGTCTGTAGTCCTCTGAACTCTAAGTTGAGCGTGGGCGCGGTGAGGTGGAATGACAAGGTAATTAGTTGCCATTGAGATGGATTTTGCGCATTTCCTGAGACCTCGCTTGACACAATTACTCTCTTCCCCTTGTCGCTTGTAACGTCGATTGTAAGTATGTGGTCCCTAGAGGATGATCCAATTTTCAACCTATACGTAACGTTGTACCATCCTGGTGGAAGGGTCACATATGGGCCGTACCAAAAGAGTCTGTTTGACTTATGTAGGCTAACGAGAACTCGGCCCGTGCTTGAAGAGTTATCTTGGATCATGTTGCTGCTGGCAATGATCAGTTGACTGGGGCTGAACGTGACCTTGTAAGGCTCGAATAGGACTGGCGGTCCTGTGTAATCTCTTTTGTAAAGTAGGATTCCATCGGCTGAGGCATAAACGCCGTACTGAGTCCCCCTAAACGATGTCTCATTCAGAAGATCATTCAGATACCGGAATATCGTGTAGAACCAAGTGGAAGTAGTATCGGCCAGGACAAAGTCTGGTGTTTTCTGGGGCGGCCAATCTGCGGGGGGAACGTACATCTCACGCCGACTTGAGACCATGGAACCAATATCGTTCTGGGTCATCAGATATGCATCCTGCGGAATCAAGGCTGCTACTCGGTCTAGGGCGTCCACATGTGAGGATCTGGTCGGCCACCAACTCGAATGAGGAAGGTCGCTGACTTCTCCATTGTATGGGTTTAGGGGACTCAGTATCGAGACATAGCTCGAAAAAATCAGGGTGGTTAGGATAATGCCCTTCGATAATCTCCGCAGTGATGATTTCGAAACCTCAAGCTTGTCCAACCCGGATGCGAGAGACGCAAAGAGAAACGGAATCACAAGAGCCGAGTAATGGAAATAGATAGAGTAGTATGGCCATCTTCTTCCAAGCAAAACCACGAACGTCCACGGCAGGAGAGGTACCCACGAGAAAGCATCCAGCACCGGAAGAAACATCAAGGGGCCAAGTAGTTCCAAAAAGTACAGGAATTTGGCAGGAAAACCTACGAAGATCAACTGACCTACTTCAACCGGATGACTGAGAAAGTAGCCTGGAATATCATACACGTGAGTGACTGGGACGACGCTAATATTGGCTCCGACCCCCCCAGTCAGATAGTTGACCGCTAGTCGGGTTGAAGCGAGCGGCGTAACAATTAGGTAAACCACGAGAGTCACTCCGGCAACTAGGATTGTCAAAAGGGCGTGCCTCACGAGAGCTCGTTCAGCGAACTTGTTGCGAAGCGTTTGAAGTAGTTCCCCCAGGCCCATAAAGAGGATAATGTAAGGTGCGAATTCAAGCGTCGCCATAGCAAGAGTCAGCGATACGTAGTAAGGTTTCCAATTTCGTCTTCGCCAATAGAGTAGAGCGAAGCCGGCAGTTAAGGGGAAAAAAGCTACTGCATGGAAGTCGAAGCCGTTCACGCCGTGCAGGGCTGGATAGAGTAGGTACGTGGCCGCAATGATCGTTGCCACTCTCCTGTCGCTCTCTACGTCTTGAACGAGGAGGTAGATCGGGACGGCTGCCAGACCCAGAGCAAATGATTGGATTACGAGTAGAGTCGGAGGGCCTGGAACTAAAAAGTAGACCGGCAGTAAGGCGACGAGGAGAGGAGAAAGATGGCCAGCGAAAAAGAGCGAATTAATCCTTAGAAAATTTCCACCGAACGCATCGACCCAGAACGACTGGTTGTAGACGCCGAGATCCAAATAAGTTGCTCTTAGCGCATAATATTTCAAGATACTATAGATTGAGAACACAACAGAATATGTGACAATCGCGACAAAGAGTAGTCTATGACTGAGCACAAATTTGGTGACTCGCGAAAGAGCTTTGGTTACATTCAGAGCTTGCAGTTGTATTTCTTTGGAGACTTGTGGCCAGCTAGTAAGCCTGCGGAACACTGAGGCCTGGTCTCTGGGGTTTGACCATTTGCGTGTACCTGCTGGTCTCACTCTATCATGCCACCAATTCAGGAGGAGGCCTCTTGGTCATGTGTTCTCTCTATAATAAAGTGAAGGCAAATAGAGTCTTTACGAGTTGTGGATGTGCCAGTGGTCGAGCGCCGAACAACAGGAGCAAATGACAAGAGAAAGATATCTCTGGGTGAGTTTGCAGAAACAGTATAAGCATAGTTGTCGTTAAGGACGAAACTGAATTACGGCCTGTAGGTTATTCCTGTTTGATAATCGCAGTTACGATACCCGCCTTCAATGAGGAGCGAACCGTCCGGGAGGTCATACGGAGTATTCCACGCACGATTGGCGAGAATAGAACGCGAATTGTGGTGGTCGATGACGGTTCCACGGACCGTACATCGGAGTTTGCGGCTGAGGCAGGAGCTGACTTTGTGTTGCGTCATAAGTCGAGGTTAGGACTTGCGAGGGCATTCGCAGATGGGTTGGGCGCGGGTTTGAGGATGCGTGCAGATATCATCGTCAACATTGACGCCGACGGCCAATATGACGCTGCGCAGATACCTGACCTCGTTCAACCAATTTTACGCGGCGAGGCTGATGTGGTTCTTGGTTCGAGGTTCGAGGGGTGGATTGAGCGCATGTCCGCGGGCAAGAGGATAGGCAACAACTTGGCGACCAGGATGACTTCCTTCTTGGCAGGGGTTCATTTCTCTGATGCCCAGAGCGGTTTCAGAGCCTTCTCTCGCGAGGCTGCACTGCGGTTGAACATTCTCGGAGATTACACCTATGTTCAGGAGACGCTTATCCAAGCAGCGTATAAGGGATTGAGAATAGTAGAGGTTCCAGTAAACTTCCGAAGGAGAACTTCAGGAGAATCGCGGCTTGTGTCCAACCTGCCAAATTACGCGACAAGGGCTGGATTGACTATGCTTCGAACATACAGAGACTTCAAGCCACTTAGAACCTTTCTGGCGATTGGGGCGGTGCTTTTTGTTGCAGGGTTGCTGGTCGGGTTCCGGGTGATCGCCCATTTCTTGGAAACAGGACAGGTAACCCCGTACATACCCTCCGCAATCTTGACTGGAGTTCTGATAATCCTTGGTTTCCAGGCCATTTTCCTTGGGTTGATTGGCGACATGCTGAGGGGCGACCGACTTTTGCTTGAGGAAGTCTTGTACATGCTACGCTCCGAGGGTGCGCGGCAGCTAGAAACACACACGTCCGAGAAATGATGGATGGAATGACAGCAGATATCATTGCACCTTTGATTTTGGCGGAAACGGAGTAGTGGTGCCGTGACGAGAGGCCAGAGACAACCTGTTATGTTTGGTTATATGACCCGGAAGGCTCTTCTTATGCGTCTAATCGGACGAGAAAGACCCGCATTTTTCTTGGAAGTCGGGTTTGGGCGGGGAGATTGGCTTCTAACTCTCTCGACTATGGGTCATCATGGCGTCGGTTTAGACACGTCAAGGTACGCTGCTCGACTCCTCAAAGAAAATCTACCCGAGTCAAGGACTAGCATTGACCTGATTGTGGGGAACATTCAGCAAATCACTTTCATCGAGAAATTTGATTTGGTTTTCGCATTCGAGGTTTTAGAACACATCGATGATGACAATATGGTAATAGACAAGATTGCATCTCTCCTGAGAACTGGTGGCCAGTTCATATTTTCAGTTCCGGCACACGCGAAACTCTGGACCAAACACGATGAAATGGTAGGCCACTTCCGCAGGTACGAAAGACGCGCACTCGTGGCGAAACTCAAATCCAACGGATTCCGCGTACGCGTCATTTGGTGTTATGGGTTCCCATTCGGCAACCTTTTGCTACCATTGAGAAGTCTGGCTGCGTCTTGGATGCCTAAAATGACCACTCAGGAACGCACGGAGATATCTGGAACCTTTCGGCCCCTCGAAGACCGATTCCGACGAATCTTGGTTATTGCCTTCAAGGTCTTGCTTCCCCTGCAGCTCAGAATTCAGGAGCACTTCCTCGAAACTGATATCGGAAACGGATATGTCGTTGTTGCAGAGAAAAGCACGCTCAGGAGTGCGAACTAGTACCAACCGCGAACTTTTCCAGTAAGTAGCCAACTTGCTGCATAAGAAGACTCAGAGCAAGCAAACCGATTACGATGAAGATTCGTGGCTTTGAGATATTATTCCTAATGATGTTTCGACTCGACCACGATCTAAGTCGAATGAATTTACCAACTTTTCCCACTCTTCTTTTGAAGTGGTAGTTCGCTCTGCCTCTCACGATCTGCCACTTCATGTATGACACTAAATCTTTGCGCGGTTCATGCCAAACAATCAGTGATGGGCAGTACTTTATTCCAACCTCAGTTTTGACGAGTCGGTGCGACAACTCCGAGTCCTCAGCCCCAGCGTAGAGAAAACTCTCATCAAATCCTCCGACCCTCTCGAGAATCTTCCTCCTAATCGCGCAGTTGCATGATGAGATGTGGCTCGTTCGCCCATTTCTGGAAACAGGCCATATCTTGTCAAAGCCCGCATTTGCTCCGCCTGGAAATCCCAACTCAGATATACAATCTCCCAACAAATTCGAAGCAGGAATCCTCGTGCTGCCTGCTATGGCACCTGTCTTACTATCTGCTTCAAACTCCCTTTGAACACAAGCAAGCAAATCCCTGTCAGCAACACAGTCAGAATCCATGAAAAAGATTATTTCGCCTCTAGCTTCCCTGATGCCCACATTCCGAGAAGCTGCTGGCCCCAGTCGCCGTGCGTTCCTTAACACATGAGAGGAGAACTTGGATGCAACCAGATAGCCAGCATCAGATGAGTCGTCGTCAATCAGAATCAACTCGAATTCTCGAAACGCCTGTTGCTCCAGAGACCGGAGAGCTTTCTCTAGAGTTACCAATGAATTGCGGAAAGGAATCACTACAGAAATGACAGGGGTCGCTGAGGTCAAGCCGGTTCAGATCCGCTGACTCCCTAAAGTGACCTCCCCAAAGCTTTCTCCAGCACGTTCGGCTCCAAGACTAATCTTCCCACGATTTAGTCGACTTCACCACTAGATTAACGAATCTGTGGCCCTGCAAACTGTTTCCGCTGAATTTGTCGAGCACTCGGATGGGATTAGAAAGCGCGTGTGCGAGTGGACTCGATGGTTGCGTCACAGGGTTACGCACGAACTCAAGTCGACCGCCAAACCTGTCAAGGAAAGACGCAACCAGATTAAGGAGAAGCGAGCAAAATGGAAAACAGAACTCTGTTGTTCTCCAAACTCTAACTGGACGCAACCCCGTTCGGCTGACTTTGTTCAGAAATTCAGCTTCGGTGTACAGGCGTTGATGGCTGGCCCAAATTCCAGCGAATGCTCTGACGGTTGAAGGAAGATGAATCCCGAGCGTGTGTTCTAGGATAAAATTCAGAGGGTCCCAGCTGAAAGGATACCTAGCGTGCGGTACTGAGAAAAGTACGAAACCGTTACCGAGGACCCGCTTAATCTCCTTGAGCGCCTCATTATCATCATGGACGTGTTCGAGGATCTCCGAAGCAATTATGCGCTCAAATGTTCTGGGCCTAGAAGGCAAATGCGTTGCGTCTGCCCTAACTACATGAATTCTCGATCTGGCTCCTTTGGCTCGCGCTAATCCCAACCTGATGGCATCAAGATCGATCGCAACGAGTTCTATTCGACTAAATAATGTTGAAATCAATACCTCAAACTTGCCTCTCCCGCAACCCACATCGAGAACTCTCTGTGTGGGAGTCGCCTCCAAACTCGAGACGATGATCGATGCTCGGCGCCTGAAGGCTGGGTCAGGATAGTCTCTCAGCATACCAATGTCTGCACTAAATCTCGACAAACGGAAGACCGGTCGACTTGTCACCGACGGCTGCAGTTGCAGTCATGCTACTAATAACTGAATTCATACACTAGCGGGAAAGCTCTCAGCTATCAAGATTCGATTGCGATTGGCTCGTCTTTATCATGACCCAGCGAGTTACCATAGCTCTCTGTACCCTATCCCGTTCCCGATGCCGCGCACGAAAAGGAATATGTCGCTTTGAGCAACCACCAACTCCGGCGCGTCGGGTGTTTTTCCAGCTATCATGTACCATCCGGTCCAAGATGTCGTCTTCAAGTCCATAATGTTCGCGAAGGTCTGATTGTTCGAATTGGTAATCACAAGATAGAGTTGTCCTCCGTATATTATCGCAGAGGGTGCTGCCGAGACACTACCTGTAACCCTTGTCCAAGATGACCAAGTGCCGCTCAAGCCCATCGTTCTGTAATATATCGCGTTATCGTGTCCCTTCACGATCACGTACAAATGATCCGCGGAGACTGTCAAAGTTGGCGCGGTTAATGTCTTTCCATCGAGAAGCACCCATCCCGACCACTGCTCAGAGCCGAGATCCATACTGCTGATGTAGATGCTCGCAGTGTTACGCCCTCTAGCGGAAAGGTAAAGTCGGCCGTTGAATATGGCCAACGCTGGTGAGGAGCTGGTGGCACCGGGGAGTTTGATCCAGTTCGACCACGTTCCTAGTTTGTCCAGTTTTCTCCAATAGATTCCATCATCATTTCCGCGTGCTATGAGGTACAAGCTGTTTGCTGTTGCTGCTACTGAGGGCGCGTCCGGCGTTGAACCGGATATGATCGTATATCCGGACCATACACGGGTAGCTAAGTCCATTTTGTTAACGTAAATCCGATTGTCCATGCCTCGCACTACAAGATACAATTGACTGTTGAACGATGTTGCGGCTGGAGAGGATGGTGTGGCGCCCGGAACTTGCTTTTGATACGTGTCTCCTGAGATCACTGAGCTGTCGGTGAGGACTAGGTCGCGGGCGACGACTCCGATGGATGGATTGACTGTCCACGGAACCGGTTCGTTGATTGTTATCGGAGCTGCTGTTCCTCCCGCGTAGACCATTCCGTCCTTCGTCAGAACATAGTAACCCTGCCCGTCTTGGGTTACTGCGAAATCCACTGCCCAATCTTGACCAGGCCAGATCGGCGTGCTCTGCGGGAGTGATGGGGCCTGGCCTCCAGTGTAGATTTGGCCGGTCATGCTGAGCACATAGTAGCCGCGGCCGTCGGGTGTGAGCTTGATTCTACGCGCCCAATCCCCAGATACCACCGGAGTACTGGGCGTTAACGTGGGAGCGTTGCCTGCGATCGCGATCGTTCCATCCTGCAGAAGTATGTACGCGCCCTTGTAGTCATTCGTCAAAGCGAAAGATCTTGCAACATCACCTGAATAGGTGGGCAGAGGTGGGCCAAGGGCGGAGGCTCCCATAATACTGATTGTTCCATGTCCGTCGAGCAACCAATAGAAACTATCCCTTTGGATTACTTCCTTAGTCAAACCCGGTTTCGAATACTGATTGATGGCAATGAATTGGGCCTGGCTAACATTATGCCCTACGCCGTACAAATCATAGACCCAGCCTCCGTTATCCCGCGAGTTCAATGCGAGGACTCTCGCGGCGTCCCACGTCCAGGTCTGGGTTGGTGAAAGCGGATTCGCGGTTCCAAGATTGAAGATGTTACCGTCCCCGCGAAGCACATACATCGCTGGATTGCTTCCCACCTTTACAGTCTGGTTCGATGTGCGACCAAACCAGAGGCTGAGCGAGTCACTCACCATTCTCCAGTCAGTTGCATAGACCCCCTCAGCTGCGGGAGCCTTCATAGGAATCTGGAAGGTCACGGTCGCTCCAGGTGAGACAGAGTTAGAGAGGCCGATCCTATTGCCCACGATGAATGGGTCGCTATCTCCGACAGCTCCAAGCGTGAATGTACCTAGAGTCCACGTGCTCGTCCCAACATTCTGTAAGGTTAGGGTGGAGGTGAAACTCTGCCCAGGCTTTACCGCAACTGGGAAGCTTCGACCAAGAATGATTGAATCGTAACTCAACGGCTTTAGGTAGAGGCCCGTGCGGGACGGGTTTTGGTGGAACATGGGCCACGGCAGATTGGCAGGTTTAGGATTGTTGACCGGTGCGATTTTCCATACGTAGAGGTATCCATGGAGACCATCGTATCGGTGGCCTCCCGCGACAGCGACCTCAAGGCTGCCATCATTGTCAATGTCACCAACTGCTGGCGTGTCGAGCACGGACCAACTCGCCCACATTGTCCAAGCTGAAGGGTTGTTGGGCGGTTGCCCATTATCTGTAATTTGCTGACCGGTCAGGGCGTCCAGAGCATCCACGACCCAGCCAACTCCGATCAGCACCTCAAGCTTTCCGTCGAAATCGATGTCAGCGACTGCGGGGCTTGCGGTCAATGAGAATGTATTCCCGAATGGGTCCTTAGGAATTACCGACCAAAGCTGCGTTCCATTAGGATCCCAAGCAATCACACGTCCATCCCTCTGGTTGGGCGATGACTCTTCAGTGGCAACAATTATGTCCAGACGACCGTTCCCTTTGACGTCGGCAAGCGCGGGGGACGAACGAACATATCCGGGCGTTGCAAGTTGTTGAATTATATGTCCAGTTCGGTCGAGTTCAGTCACGTGTTTTCCAGTCCCGGAGAAGAAGTCACCGGAGCCAACTGCAATCTCCAAGTTACCGTCACCGTTTAAGTCCCCTACTGCCGGTGATGAGTAAACGACCTGATCAACGAACGTTTTCCATTTGACGTTGCCTTTGTAGTCGAAGGCGATTGTGTAACCTCCATTTGGAGTCCCTAGGACCGCGTTGGCGCTAATGTCTGCCCCAATGATTACTTCAAGAAAACCGTCGTTGTCCATATCCGCTAGGACGGGCGATGACCAGATAGTGTCGGCTTCGAAATAGTTCCAGAGCATCTTCCCATTTGCATCGAGAAGGTATATTCGCCTGTCGAAGGAGCCGAAGGCGATTTCCATCCGACCATCGTTGTTAACATCTCCAATCGCAGGTGTCGAGATTATGCTATCAGTGTATCCGTCTTTGGCTGCGTTGAAATCGTCACCTGTGAAAAACCTCCACACTACTTGGCCTGTTGCGCCGTTCACAGCGATAACGCCGCCATTATGGTTCATGTTCGATATGTCAACGTCTCCTATGCCGACTACGACATACTCTGTTCCATTTCTGAAGAGGTCGCCCACTGCGGGAGACGATAATGATGGTGCATCCAAACTGACCTGCCAAAGGAGCGTACCGTCAGTCTTGTAGGCAAGCAATTTCGCTTGAAGGGTATGTTGGGTTGTGTTAGTTTGATCTGTAGTTGAAATGATCACTTCTTTGGAACCGTCGTTGTTAATATCAGCGAAGACCGGCGACGACCACACGACCAGTCCCGCCTGGAGTTGAAGCCCGGCTTGAACGTCGTCTGGCTTGAGCAGAGCGTGTGTGAAGCCCGGCTGCGGCGGTGGGTTGTTGTTGTAGATTGCGTGGACTGGCGTGAGGGTTAGATAGGGCATAGTTAGCACTAAGAATAGGGCTGCAACGAGTTTGACCCGCCAGTGCATCGCCTATCTCCTCGTCTATTAGCGCACTCTGAACAGGCTTGGAATAGGGTAAGTAAATACTTGTGTTACTCTAATGTGGAAATGAACGGTACGCGTATGGAAATCGGATGTTGTAGCTGGCTTTTTCGGCAACATTGAAGCATCATAGGAAACCCAAACCGTTCCAAAAGAGAAGACTCGCATGGATGAAGCTTTCTTCTTTCGCCGGGCCAGCTGACACTCTCTGCAAACAGACGCAATGATCATTGCTGTCTGGAGAGTTGACTTGATCCATATGGTTTTCGGAAAGGGGAGGTCTACGACATTGGGCAAGAATTCTTGCCGAATTGCTATCGGGCCTGAGGATTTCCGCGAAGAGCACCTTCGACTTGGTCAGGTGCTCTTATCAAGAGCTGGCGCGGTATCTTTCTAACGGTAAGGATTGCATTGTATGCTACTAAGTTCACTAAGGAGGAAACTCTAACCAAAATCAAGTCATTCGACGGATGGTACCATAAGGTCGAGGTTGCCCCTGGCGTCGTCACTCCGGGAACAGCCGACTGTCTATCTACTGCAGCCAAACTGCAGCTCACTGAAGATTGCACGGGAATGCGAGTGCTTGATTTGGGCGCTTCTGACGGTTACTACTCGATCCTGCTCAAGAAACGCGGTGCAAGAGAAGTTATTGCGATTGATCACAGGTCGCCTGAGAAGACAGGCTTTCCGATTCTAAAGGAACTATATGGGGTAGATGTGGAGTATTACACTGACAGTGTGTACAATATCTCCCCCGAGAAATACGGGACTTTTGACATAGTGCTCTGTCTCGGAGTGCTCTATCACTTGAGAAACCCGCTTCTCTTGTTGGACAGGATCCGCGAGGTGTGCACTAGCCAACTGTATGTGGAATCTCATGCGATAGACAACTACATGCTACAATGGAAAGAAGGTAAACCATTCGCACTTTCTAAACTACCAACCGAACTAACAGAAACCCCTGTGATGCAGTTCTATGTGAGGGATGAATTCCACAACGACCCAACCAATTGGTGGGGACCAAATCTTGCTTGTCTGGAAAGGATGTTAGAATCCGCCAATTTCACTGTGATCCACAAACAGCTCCTGGAAAGCCGGGCATTTCTAAAGTGCAAAATCAACAACGACCCTGATGCGCGACACTGGAGGGAAGTGGAACACTCTCCACAATGGGACTACTGATCAAGGCCCTTTTCGACAAAGATCCAAGCAACTTAAACGATACGATTCGCCTCAAGCGCCGAATGATTCTTCCGTTAGATTGCGGTAATGTGTTTGTCTGGGTGGTCGACTCCTTTCGAGTCCCATCGGAACGACGCCGCGCCTTGAGGCCTCTGAGTTTCCAATCCTGCTTACCTCACGCAAGTTTGGCTATGTTGAACACAGCGAGACAATGACATTTACAGTGGTTTCATTGCCTGACGCTTTGTCGCGCAAGTGGAGAAATAGATATGGCTGACCTATTCAGTGCTTTCCTTCCACTCAAATGAAGTGAAACTGCATCATGTCAGGGCGCGACGAAAGGCCAACGAAACCGGGACTAAGTGTGGGTATCTTAGCATGGAATGCCGAAAAACAGCTACCGGATCTGCTCACCCACGTTCGCGGCTTTGCAGATGAGATCGTGGTCGGCGTAGACAACGCCTCGACAGATGGAACCTTCGAAGCAGCCAGCAGTTGTGCCGACGTGGTTTTCCGCTTTCAGCATACTGGAGTAAGTGGACCAGCTCATATGCTCCTTTTGGATTATGTCTCACGCGATTGGCTTCTGGTCCTCGATTCAGACGAACGCATGGATGAACACGTTGCGTCCATAATTCCGGAGCTTCTCGAGTCGGAGTACACGCACTATTTGTTTCCCAGGAAACTGGTTGTCAGTCTTCAGCCGCCAAGGTATGTTCGGGGAAGCCCTTGGTTTCCAGATTGGCAATTGAGACTTCTTCGGAATGATAGAAGTCTAGTATGGCATAACGGTAGCGTTCACGGTCAATACCAAGTCATGGGTCTAGGATGTTACGAAACGCGCACATCTATTCTTCACTTTGAACGGCTAGCGATTAGCGAGGAGGAACGCGCGGCCAAGCTCCAGCGTTATCGCGAACATGGTAGCAAGCTAGTTACTGATCGGTTCGACTACTCAATCGATGGGCGCATATGTGAGCTCCTTGAGCTACCGCGAGGCTTGGAGAGCAATCCGTCCCAGGCAAGGATTTCAACTCGCGTGATTCCCGGGATCCTCAAGGTCATGGTTGAGGGGTCACTTCCCCCTTGGGGCGCTGCCCTTCGGGTAGATATGCCGAGAGAGTTCAGCCCAGGCGAACAAGTATTCGCAGACGCAACAGCGTCGAACAGAGGCAGACTCGCATGGTTCCAGCTTGGAAGGGAACCCTGGCCAATTCTGAACCTCTCCTATCACATCCTTGATGAATCGGAACGCGTGATCCTGCGGGACGGAGACCGCACTCCGATCCTACGCGTAGTGAACCCAGGAGCTACTGCAAGTTTTCTAGCGTCCTTCACTGCACCAAATGAACCCGGAAAATACCTTATCGAGTGGGACATGGTGAGTGAGGGAGAATGCTGGTTCGCTCAATGCAAATCATCCACCATGAAAGTACCGATTACAGTTAAGGGCCAACAGTAGTGATCTGGGTACGCTCCATTCCTATCCGTGCGTAGTAATGTGCGCAAATACTACCAGTCATCAACGAAAAATGCGTAGCTTCTCCATCAGCCCAAAGTAATTAAGAAACCACCCCTCAGGGGTCCTTTCCGTCAATGAGACTAGGCGAGTCGTCCGCGTCGGGACAACCACGACTCAGCAATCACCTCGGTCACACTTTTTTGGCCAAACAACACAAACCAACCCCCAAATCCCCAACCAACCCCAAAACAAAACAGCCCACAATCGCGACTTCCCATTTTCTCCCATCAAACAAGCGGCAAAATGACATGTTGTCCCTCGTTGCACCTGAGGCTCGCCGAACTCCTTACTCATTATCCTGTGTGTCTAAACCACTGTGACATGTCTGTCAGGATGGTTGATTGCGTTGGAGCACAATCGGAACCATGCCACGCCTTCTTGCAGAACTGCAAACTGAAGCAAGTAACGTCCTTCTTCTTTCGGTGCTCTAACAATAGCTGATATCGTTCTTCGCTGACCTTTCAAGATCCCTGACGGAGGAAGAAACGATCTCTCACCATCCCACACAATGAGGTTTCCTTTCTCATCTAACCAGTGGTAACTGACTTTCAAGCTGCGCTCGAGATCTCCACCCAACAACATTGAGTTCCCCTGGTTTTCTAACGTTACTTCTGCTACTGCAAACTCGTTTCTCGGGATTTCGTCAGGAATCTCTACATCCGCTAGAAGTACGTTTACTTCATCAGGGCTCAAAGCTGGTACAGTGGGTTTGTTTTGATTGAATCTCCGTGCCTCGGCGACGAAACGCTGCTGGAGCAGGTAAGCTATTGTGCCAATAGGTAGAGCAACCGTCGCGTTCGGATACTTGTCGAGCATGCACTTAGCGGCACTCGCGATTTCGGCCCAGTCCGGATCCTTGAACCGATGATGTGGACCATTCAACGTGTATTCATAAGTAGCCTTTCTGATGTGTAAGAATCGCGTTTTCGATGCCATTCGGACCCAAAAGTCCCAGTCACACGCAACTCTCTGTCGCTCGTCGAGTGCTGTTTCTCTTGCGAGCGCTAAGTCGAAAAGTACACTGTTCGTGAAGCATGCTCGCATGAGCAATAGGTCGGCTAGATCGAATTCCCACGAATAGAACGTCCTCGCAGGTTGGCATGTCTCTTTGTCTGAGTCAACCTCGCGACCATGATAGATCCAAGAGTCGCAATAGGCGACTCGATAACCTTGATTGCATTCGAGTCCTTTCACCAAGATGCCGATATGATCGGGGAGGATGGTGTCATCATCATCGACAAAGAGAGCATACTCGCCCTTGGCAGCTCTTAGAGCAGTGTTGGCTGCCACCTCACGCCCTCGGTTCTCACTATGCTCCACAAGAGTGACCGCACATCGCCGCTTTCCAACCTCAACCGCTTCAGTAACAGTACGTCCGCCATCATTGACTATCACTATCTCTATGTTCGGATAGGTCTGGGCGCAGATTGACCGGATGGCGCGGAGAAGAGTGGCGGGTTGATTGAAAGTCCGAACCAGAACACTAACCCGCTTCAACACGCCTGCACACAGGGCAATTCTCAGTCCTCTTAGTTAAGTGTCGGTAGGCATGCGAGAGTCAACTCCTGACTCACTACCGAGATTCTCAATCTGACTTCATGCGACAAACAATCTTAGACATGGGGGGTTTCCGACCCTAAGCTATCCGAACTCCTCTAGTTGGTTCTTCCAGTTCAATTACCGTTCCCTTCGTCCTATTCGGTTCATTCGTTCTATTCGGTTTGACCTTTTTCCTTCGATGGCTGCTGGGGCGTGGGGGGTATGCCCTGTTTTTCGGAGGGGTATGTTAAAGGTATGGCATGGGGGTGCCATGGTGTATGCCATTTTCGATGATGCCCTCCGAACCCTCATTTTGAACTTGATTTTGGGTTCTTGAGCCTTTGAGCATCCCCCCATGATGGTGCCTCTGGCATCACCCCGTGAGGTGAGGTGGGCATCAACATCACCGCCCCCGAGGTTCACTCGGGCCGCTCCCCGTCGCAATGATGTCATCAGGCGGCCACTGAGGTGACAGGGGAGTGAGTGAGGGGTGAGAAGGGGGTGACAAAGGGGTGAGGGGGGGAGTGACAAAAGGGGTAGTGAGAGACGTACCCTCATTTTGTGCTTGATTTCGTGTTTTGGAACACTTTTTCACTACCTCCGATGTCACCCTCTCACCCCCCTTCTCACTACCTGAATTCTCCTTTCTCACTACTCTCTCACCCCCCTACTTGTCAATTTGCCGTCTTTCTCACTACCCGGTAGGGTGACAGTGACACCACTTTCACTACCCAGTGGGGTGACAGTGACATCATTCTCACTACCTAGTGGGGTGGGAGTGACACTGTTTTCACTACCCACTGGGGTGGGAGTGGCAACATTCTCACTACCTAGTGACATGGAATTGGGGGTTTTCTCACTACCCTGACATCTGTGTCACTACCCCCAAGGCTCACTCGGGCCACCAGTAGTTAGTCGATTAATTCTTGCGACGTTAGTTCTTTCTCCAGAGTTCGACGACGCGTTTGAGTCCTTCCTCTAGTCTGATGCTAGGTTTCCAGTTGAGCTTGGATCTGATCTTATCGCTGTTCAGCACAATGTAATCAGTATCCCACTTGACGGGTCGAATAGGATACCCAGGCGGATAACTGCTCTCAATAATCCTGCCTTTGTAACCCGTCAACTCGGCCACCTTCTTCGCAAGATCCATGTTTGATATTGGGTTGCCTGGTGAGACGTTGAAAACCTCTCCCACAGCGTTCTCATTCTCAAGAGCCCGCACATAAGCATCCATGTGGTCGTCGACAATCATGTAGTCACGAATGTGATCCGGCGCTCCCACGTACACAGGCTGATTGCCAAGCATTGTGCTGATGAGGTACTCAACGAGGAAACCCTTCTCGCCAACTCTGCCGTACGTATTATTGCAGCGAAGAATCGTGGCTCGCAGTCCGTAGACCTTCATCGCCATCTGAAGATACTTGTCGGCGGCAACCTTGGAGACAGCGTAGGGAGATGAGGGGTTGAGCTGCGCATCCTCGGGGGTCGGTTTGTGTGGCTGCCAACCGTACACCTCGGCCGTGGATGCGGCTATGATTCGGGTTTTAGGAGAGGCTTCAAGGATTGCGTGGGCCACATTCATGGTGCCCTGAAAATTCACTTTCATGTAGGGGAAGGGATCTTCGAAGCTGTGCCTGACCGGAGTGATAGCCCCCAAGTGTACTACAGCCGCGGGGGACACGGAAGATATCGCGGAGCGCACAGAATGATACTCAGCCAAATCACCCTCAACAAACCGCACTTTCTCTAGAACAGCTCCGAGCGAGCGCAACTCCGATCGAGACACATGCCTAATCAAGCCGTAAACATCGTGCCCTTCCTCAATCAGTCGGCGTGATAGGTTCGACCCGATGAACCCCGAAATCCCAGTTACTAGAACCGACACTTGTTCAATCCTCTACGATTGCTACAACCTTCGATGCTTTTTAGATTTCCTCGCTCGTCGAGAAATGAAAGCAGTGCCCGTACTAATGCGAAGAATATTCTCAGATTTGCTGTGATCGAATGGTACCACTGTATCCTGGCAAGAACATCCCTCAATTCATCGACGTTCACGCCCGTCACTTTCAATCAGTCACCTAATCCTTGGTTCGTCTTAAGAACTGCAGTTCTTGGTCGTAGTGTGCGTGTCGTGAGTTCTCTTGGCATACGCGCGCTAGTGAACAGGAGCGTTTGTTCGACCCGTTGAGCTGTCCTCAGGCTTGAATAAGAAGGAATCATAGAACTTCAGTATTGGTTGAGAGATTATGCCTACAATGGCGCGGCTCTACACTTGGCCGAACAGATTGCGCTCAATGTGGCTGCTTATCGTTCAGGACTCTTCATCCCTTTAGAAGCAACCCACAATTTCCACTGTCACGACGGAGCTCTAGTTGAGCGCGATGAAGCCTCTGGCAAGGTGGTGGCCAAATCGCAACCGTTCAGGGAGATCGGCATCGTTCATCTTTCCGACTCGCCCTCTCATTTGCCCGAGTATGTAGAAAAAGGATTGCTCTGGGACCGCGGAAGGTATCTAACACAGATTGAAAGACAGCATCTTCAACTGTACAAGCGCATCTGACCTACTGATACACGGAGAGACATTCTCACAACTCGGGAAATGGGCGAATACCTTGAGCACTGCGATGACTGGCCAGCATTCACTTAGAGCCAAACCTCTGCAGGCTGAATTCTCATAACATAACAAAGAGAAGGGGAGGTTGTATTTTTCTTGGAACGTGCCCAATGCTCCGCGTTTCCAGCCAGAGCTTAGTGGAGGAAGAAGAAATATGTGCACGCAGGACACAAATCTGTTCGAGTTTGCACCACTCGTATTTTTCGGGCAGCACATATATAGAATAGGTCTAAAGTGCTTGTATTCGGGTGGCTGGGTCATCTAGAATCCCGGTTGATGATGACGTTGCAGTTCAAGGTGAGGTTGAGAGCCATTGTTGGTTCAACTTTTGTTGTTGCTTCTTTGATTTTGCTTCGCTTCTTTCAGCTCTCTGACGTTAGCTTGGTTTGGATAGTGTTGATGGGAGGTGGGGTTCTCATGTTCGTGATTGGTTCGAGATGGGTCCTTGAGGGTGTAAGCCCCTTTGCGGGCTATAGGAGTATGTGGCCTGTTTTTTCTGCGGCGATGGCTATTGCATGGTTGATACATGCGGCTCAAATTGAGACCTATGCGGCCGATTCTTGGTTAGGCGAATTCTTCGGTAGCATAACCGTTTCCGTCACTGTTGGTCTCCTCCACTTATCGAATATGCCTGTTACGGTTGCTGGTGATGTCCTGTCGTTTGGGTCGCCCTCGCTCGTGGGAGCGGTTCAGGTTACTCCTCTGTGTGGCGGGTTTCTGTCGGTTTTGATGTTCATTGCAGCCTTCAGCTTCGTAACAGTTGACGTCGGGAGATCGCTTGGCTTACGGAGACTCATGCTGCTGTTACTGGGAGGAATTGCTGTCACGGTTATTGCAGCGGTGTTGCGAGTGTACGTCGTTACGTTGGTAGGTTTCTACTATGGTTGGAACGCTCTGGATTTGGCTCATGCTTATCTTGGGTACGTCTTGTTCATATCCGTGGCAAGTCTGTTCTGGTACATCTCGTTGGGATGGAGCAAGCGTCTGACAACTTGAGGTTCCGCGTCACCGCGAAAATCTGCATCCAAATTGTTGCCTCCCGAACCGAGCAAATCTATGAAGAGTGCTAAGCGACGACTTAGCAGTCAACGCTTCTCTCGGAGCACGGTGATGAGGGTGAAGAGGATTATTGCGGTGAAAAGCGCTAGGAAGGCCAGAATTCCTGCGGCAACGGACACTAAAGCCAAGTTCGTTACGACGCGCCCCCACTTCGCATAGTAGTCCAATGTCTGAACTCCGAAGATTAGGGCGATGAGAAACATGATCGCGGAGAATCCTCCGTAGAACACAAATGGATGTCGAATAGAAATGAATTTCACGGCGCTAAAGAGTACGTCGAGCGCGTGGAAAGCTGGGTTATGTGTCGAGGTATTCGACCCTTCATACGTAACCGCCACAGGGACCTCAACGATTCGTAGCCCTTCTTCGTTCGCTTTCATCAGGATCTCTGAGTCAACGCCCATGCCATACTCAGCGGCAGTAGTACGCTCCAACGCTTTTCTTGAGTAGGCTCTGAACCCGCTTTGGGAGTCCACTAACTGTCCGTTGACACGAACGCCAGTCGCATGGTCCAACAGCTTTCCCCCAAAACGTCGGAACTTCGGGATATCATGCCCGAACCGTCTGCTGCCAATTACGACGTCCGCTCGGCCTTCCAGAATTGGTTGCAAAAGGTTTGGGATGGCATTCGGGTCGTGCTGGCCGTCGCTGTCCAAGGTAACAAGGATATCCACGCGTGACTGTTTCGCATACCTGAAACCAGTGGCTAGCGCAGCTCCCTTTCCTAGGTTCCTTTCGTGGCGCAATACTGTTGCTCCAAGTTTCTCAGCGATTGCCGCCGTCATGTCTGTCGAACCGTCGTCTACCACCACGACTGCGTCCACATGCTTCTGAGCCGATAACACCAATTTCGCAATCGCCGCCTCCTCATTGTAAGCCGGCAACAGTGCCATCTTGTCAGCTCTGTAGGAGGACATTGCTGGTCACTTCTCTACTCTTGTCCACCTTAGATAAACTTCCTTCCAGCAAAAGCCTAAGGGCCACAATGATTACAATGCGCATCTAACGGTATAAAAACGGGTAAAGCCGGGTAGGTCAACCTGGCGCGGGCCATGGTCTTATTCCTCCCGATTGAAATGGGGATGTCACGGACACAGCGTTTCTCACGAGGGATTTTCATTTTGTGGTTGCTACGGCCAACGCATTATCGTTATGAACTCATCCTGATTGAATTGTATCCATCTCCGGGATGGCTGAAAGCTGAAATAGTGCAGTCTATGCGAACAGGTCCACAGGAAGATTTCTCAAGATGCGCAGCCTCGCAATCATCACACTCCTAGTTATTGTAGTGTTGGTGTCCAGTCATGTTCTGATACCTGTTTATGGGTTGGGAACATTCACAACCGCAACGTCTGCTTCCAGAGCAACCTCCTTCATCACAACTTCAAATTCCACTTTCGTAAACAGCACAACAACCGGAACGACCACTAATACTTCAGTAAACACTTCGTTCACGACGGCAACGGCCTCGGCAACTTCCAACACCACGAAATTCGCGACAACCACTGCAACAACATCGCAACTAACGACTTCGTCTGGAATAACCAGTTTCACAACCACCACTACAACCAGCGGACCCCCAACACAAACATCGTCTGCCGTCAACTGCTGCCAATACGCCTTCATCCTGAGCAACATCGAAGCACATCCAGGTGAAGTCATTCAAATCACAGGGTTTGTTGGCGATCAGTACGGCGCAGCCGAAGCTAGCGTACAAGTGCAGTATTATGACCCGACGAACAATCTGCACGCCACCACGGACTCGAACGGTATCTTCCGCATCAGCTTCACGGTCCCTGAATTCCCAAGCTCCAGCATCGCATACTACACCCTCGACATGAAAGACCCAGACACAAACTGGAGCGTAACAGCGAACGGCTCATATTCGATGAATACTGCCGCCGCCTCCGAAAGCGTACCCGTGGTTTATTATTCGCTAGCGTTAGGTGGGCGTGGCTCGTACCTGAAGTTAAGCTCACCCACAATGCCCGCCGTCATTTTCGTTGGGGGCGGCTATGAACTCGACTCGCTGCATGGAGTTAGCCAACTGGATGACGCCACGACAGGCTTTCTCGACTACCTCGCAGCTGCAGGATTCAATCTCATCGCGCCGGTCGGGTGGTATGTGCCTGACGTTCCATCGTTCCCTCTCGTGCTTGGCGCTCTTCTGAAGCATGGTTTCCTCATGAGCCGAGTCTACCTGATTGGTTGGAGCGCGGGCGGCGTCGCCTCGGCTTGGGCCCTAACACACGATTTTCACAGAATACTCAACATGGCTGTGATAATGGATGCCGAGCTGACTGGACCAACGGAAACAGGAACCCACACGGATATATCAGCCTTCACGACCGCATCGATCTCAAACCAAGTATCGATCCCACATCTCCTAGTGTGGGGTCAGGACGATTCAGGCACAATTAGTATTCAAACCGCAGCTCAATGGTTCAAGAACGCCCAGCCCGGTCTATCACGAGTTGACCCCCTCCCCTACTCTCACACTTGGCTTGGAACATCCGCCGAACCTCTCATACGTCAAGACATTGTTGCATTCTTCAGAGCAGGTCAGGTTGGTAACTTCGCGACTGTGCCAATAAACACGGCCCAGGCACCGGCTGTAGTGAAAATCACAAGTAACAATCCGGTTCGGAACGTAGCGTACAATTCAACCGTAATGCTTCTCAACATAACTACTGCTGCTCAATCAAAATCCATCGGAACTATCGACATAGTCATTCCAAAGGAGGCGCTAAACGGAGAGCCCGTAGTAATGTCTGGAGGCAAGATACTGAGCTCTTCGACGATTACTGACGCGAACAATTACTACGTCTTCTTTACTTACACCGACGACCCCCTTGACATTCTCATCGGTGGCCAAAGCAGTGTGCCAGAGTTCAGTATGGTTCAGCTGGTTCAGGTATCAATGGGGTTGGTGATATTCGCTGTCGTCATTCGCGGCAAGAAGAGGGCACAGAAGGTGACTCACGCATCGGACCGAAACAATGTTTTCTTCTTTTCCAGTAGCTCTCGAACTTCTTCGAGGCTCTTGAATGTTCCAATGTCAAAGTGGCGCTCGTTTGTGAGATAGGCGTAAACTGGTCTGCTCTCTCGTAAGAGCTGTGGTATCACGTTTTGAGCTATGTCCGTGTGAGGGGCACAGTACGTGAGAACTTCTTTCTCCGCAACGTGTATGCCCATGCTTACTGGATATTCTTTTATGATTGGTTTCTCTTGGAAATACGTGACCCGTCCATCTGAAGCAACCTGCCCAACGCCATACTCGATTGGAACAGCCGTGCTCAATGCCAGTGTGCAGACGGCTTTCTTCTTCTCGTGGAACTCAATCATTTCCCGAAGGTTCATGTCGGTCAAGACGTCGCCGTAGTAGATGACGAATCGGTCGCCGAGTAGGCTTGCTGCTGCGCCGACCGCTCCAGCGGTTCCGATCCTGTCGGCCACAGAGTACTCAATCTTCGCGCCGAAACGTTCCCCATCGCCGAGATGGTTTCTAACGAGCTCAAACTCGCTTTCAGAGAGTAACAGTACGAGTTCTGTGATTCCGTGGTGTTTGAGGTAATCGATGACGTATTCGATGACAAATCGTCCGCCAATTGGGAGCAGTGTCTTTGGGACATAGGTCGTGATCGGGTAGAGTCGTGTGCCTGCACCCCCAGCGAGAATCGCCGCCTTCACGGGAAATTCCTGCCTTATCGCGTGAGGCTCCGTGACGATTGGTAATAAACCTTCGATGAGCACCATGATTTGCGTGTACTGAAATCACTTATAGCACACTTGAGATTGCCTCCCACAAACCGGAGAATCACCATTATTGGAAAGCCAAGCTTCCGTCGCGAGAGGCGCCACTTCGCTCTACGTCGCCAATGTTGTTGTTCTGTTGGCCAACACTCTCTACTTCCTGGTCTTGACCAACATTCTGCGATCAACTGCGCAAGTTGGAATCGTCACGGCACTGAACATTGTGATTTGGCTCTTGGTCACCGTCTGCATACTTGCACAACCCGTAACCGCTCAATCGCCCATCCCAGCGCCACAAGCAGTTCTCAAATTCCTCCCTGAACTGTTAGCAAAAGGGTCGCATGGAAGCGCAGCTAGGGTTTTCAGAATCAGTCTAACATCGGCTGCTGTTATCGGTGGAGTAATTGCAGTAGTCTTGGCGCTCTTTCCCGGGTCAGTGGCACCGCTAGTCGGTGGGGAGGCAGTACTGCCGTTCTACATTCAACTCTCAGCAGTGGACATTCTAATACTTGGAGTGGCGCAAGTGTGTGTTGGTTCGCTGATCGCTCTAGGTGACATGCGGAGCGCCACGATCTACCTCATTCTGTGGAGTGTAGCTCGGTATAGTCTGGCCTCACTTCTCCTGGTCCCATTCGTCATAGTCGGTGTCCTCGTGGGTTGGATTCTTGGTGATGCGATTCTGCTAGGTCTCGCCCTTCAGAGGTCCCTTAGAGGGATTCGCGCTGGGAACGGTAAGGCCGCTGGGTTCTCCGTTTCCGACCTGACGAAGTATTCACTCTATACCTTGTTCAGTGCGTTGATTGGTTTCGCGATAAACCAGGCGGATAAGATTTTCACTCTAGCCCAGCGGGGTCTACAGGAGCTGGCAATCTACAATGTGGCAATCGTTGCGGCCAGTTTCGCAGGCTTCGCGCCGTACGCCTTGGTCACCGTGCTTCTCCCAACCCTCTCCGCCCTGCATGCCTCAAACAAGAAGCGGGAGATGCGTCATATGGTACGCACGTATACCCGGTACGTTTCCATAGTCGTCTTGCCCATTGCCTTCGGTTTCGCCGCGATCACTCAAGTTGCTCTGCGAATCTTCGGCCTCGCTTATGTTGCAGGCCTAGCGCCCTCCATGATCGTTTCCATTGTGACGGGGTTGGCGGCGGTTGGGGCAGTCTATGCTGGTGTGCTTCTGGCTCTTGGCGAGCTCAAATGGTACGCGGGCGCTAACGTGCTCGGCCTCATCAGTCTTCTAATAGTGTCGTACGTTCTTAC
>Ga0187870_1000321_pt1 | contig 58167 bp, 43 predicted proteins | sample June2016WEW_13_1_3_FD_132974 | JGI IMG/M metagenome (GOLD analysis project Ga0187870, IMG submission 132974) | Peatland microbial communities from SPRUCE experiment site at the Marcell Experimental Forest, Minnesota, USA - June2016WEW_13_150 | ecosystem: Environmental > Terrestrial > Soil >...
ACACACCAGCGCGCGCGGGCGGCGGCGCGGGCGGGTTCGCCGGGGGCATCGCGCCGGGGCCGGGGCCGCTGCTTTTGGTAAGAAGCCAGCCGGGTCACGGCGAGCACCAACAGGGCCACCCCGCCGAGCAACAGGTACACGCCTGCATCCATTCGCGACAACTGGCGGAAGTAGCGCGCACGGAGCTGCAAATCGAGCTGGCGAATGTTCTGCTTGAGCTGCTCATCGGCTGGGCTGAGCCTCAGTTTCTCTTTGTAGGCCTTGAGCCGGGGCGAGTTCAGCGGATCATCCGCTCGGGCCTGGAGCTGGCCCAGGAGCATCCCGAGACCGACCAGAGCCGCGAAAACGCCGGCCACCCACGCCGTCAGGCGCCAGGCGCGGCAGGCGCCCTGCTCCACGCCCTCCGAAACCGGGGCCGTGGCTCTCGGTTGGTCAACCTGATTCCCACTCATTTGAACTTATAGCTCCGGTCAAAAGCATATCCCGGCATCACTCTGCCTCAAACCCGAAAACCGAAGGCCGAATGACAAAGGCGCAAACTATACCTGCAGGCAGCATGACCTGTTTAACTTACTAGCTCGTCTAACGCTTCAACACTTCAAGGCTTCAGCGCTTGAACATATTCCCTCGGTCGGCGCCCGAGCCGGACGATTTCGCGGGCAATACTCGAAGCAGCGCGCGCAGGCGACGCAGGCGCCGCGATCCGGCTCGTAATCAGTCCGCGGGCGATAAACCGAGAGACTGATGAGCTTTGCGCCGATGACCAGCCCCACCCAGGCGCCGAAAATCCAGCCGCCGACCAGGAATCGCTGCCGGATGGCCGCGGCGTCGGTCAGGAGTTCTTTTGGGCTTTGGCGGGCGCGTGCGAGCGCCAGGTCGGCGTCCGTCAGGGTGCCGGTCTTGGGCGGGGTGTCGCGCTCGCGCACGAAGCGCTCGGCGAGCTTAACGGTGGGGTGCAACCAGGCGGCGGGGACGCTGAAGCGCCCCCCGAGCCAGACGCCGCCGGCCAGGAGCACCGGCAGAAGCAGGAGCAGCCAGGCCAGCCGGCGGCGGTCTTCGGCCAGTTGCGGTTCGGCTCTGGCGGCCTGCGGTCGGCGCATCGCGCCATAGGGGCAAGCGGCCTCGCACAACCGGCAGCGGGCACAGTCATCGGTCGCCACGCGCACGCCCCATTTCGCGACTGCCGCGCCCAGCTTGAGCAAGGCGCCATAGGGACAAAGAAACCGGCAGTAAGGGCGGCCGACGAACACGCCCAGCAGCAGCAGGGCCGCCCCCGCCAGCACCATCAAGGTGCGCCCGTTCAGCCGGAAGATGGGCACGAAGGGATCGTATTGACAGATGATAAACGCGCTGCCCGTCGCCGCGAACAAGACCCCCGCTCCCAAGTAGATGAAGGGCAACACACTCAGGCCATGTTCCAGCCAGGAGGGCACTTTCACCGGTTTGAGCAGGAGCAAATCCTGCAACGCCCCGTGCGGGCAGACGCCCGCGCAGAAGGTCCGGCCCGCGAACAGCGCGAACGCCAGCGGCAACACAAAGAAAGCCGTCACCACCAGCGGCACCGCGTAGCCGCCGTCTCCCAGCGCCAGCGCCACATTCTGCAGCGAGCCGATGGCGCAAACGCAGCCTTTGCGCCAGAACCCGAAGTAGAGGAGCGAGAACCCTGACAGCGCCAGCACGCCCCGGCGCGAGCGTTTCCGGTACACCACCCAGGTAGCCAGGCCCAGCATCACCCCCAGCACGGCGACATCCAGGTACTGCAAGAGCACCGCGCGCGCCGCCGGCGTGGGCATGACCGGGAGTTGATGGCCGCTCTCGAATTCGGGCGGGGGAAAGCGTTGCTCGGCCAGCCCGCTCGCACAGCAGAGGGTGAGGAGCAAGGCGTAAAGCGCAAACCGCAAAATCCAGCCCGACGCCGAGGCAGGCTCGACCGAGGGACCAGCGCCGCCTGCGCGCGCCGCCCGCCGCCTGCTGCACTGCGCACTGGCTTGGCGCCAAGTCATTCAGTGGCTCCTGGTCTTGAGCAGGTAGGGTTGCTCCGCCGGCACCCGGCGGAAGGCATCACCGGCGCAGACTTTGGCGATGGCGCATTCATTGCAATTGACACAGCGGTCGTGGCGGACCTGGAGGAAGAGCGAGCCGTTGCCGAAACGGTTGCAGCCCTCCACGCATTTGGCGCAGCCGATGCAGAGCCCCTCCTCAATCGTGTATTCGTAATACGGGTCCTCGACGAAGGTGCGTTTGATGGCGCCGGTCGGGCAGAGGCAGTTCTCGGCGCCAGTGTTGAGGTCGTTCGGCTCCGGCTCGAAATAGCCGGTGCAGAGCTGGCAGTAGCCGCAGATGGCGAAGGCATGCACGCACTTCACCGCCGACTGTTCCAGCACGCAGTGGGTGGCGCAATTGCCGCAACGCACGCACTTCTGCGGATCGATTTGCCAGACCGTGCCTTGGGCCGCGCTGCGCCCGGCGACCACCCCGATCAGACCGCCCAGGCTCGTCAAGGCCGCCGCGCGCGCGCCCTCGCGCAGGAACTGCCGGCGGCTGACCGGCGGCTGGCTTGGAGGTTGGTTAGCCATGGTTTTTCAGCAGAGACGAGCTTTCAAGAGCCTTGCGGGGCAGGGTGGCGGGGGCCGAGGGTCGAGGGCCGAGGGTCGAGGGAGGTCACTTATTTAACCTGTTTAACTCCTTTAACGCTTCCACGCTTCCAGGCTTCCACGTCTTCACGTCTTTGCTTTCATCACCCGCACATCGGCGGCGACCAGGTCCAGCACATAAATCCGGCCTTGCGAATCCACGGCGGCATCCAGCCCGCCCAGCAGGCCGTCGCTAGTGTCCTTGAGGGCCCCAGCCCTGGCGTTTTCCGGTAACGATTCGGGCCCGACTACGACGCTCTCGAAGGCGCCTGAGGCCGAATAGATTTTCACGCGCGGCAATCCTTTTTCACAGGTGACATAGCGGCCGTCGGCCAGCAGGGCCACGGCCACCGGGTTGCAGCACCCGCAAAAGCCTTCGATGCCCGCCCCGGGTTTGCCCCAGGCAAACTCCAGGTCGCCCTTGACGGTGTAAACCTCCACGCAATGCCGCCCTGGATTGTTCACGCGCAGCAGGCCGTCGCGGGCCACTGCCACGTCCAGGTAAGGGCTGGGGACGATGAGCCCGGGGATGTGGCGGTCTTTATTTTTCTCGCCGATGCGACCGGCCAGTTGGCCGGACTTGTCGTAATGCAGCACGACCCGGTTGCCGGCGTCGGCCACGAACACGTCTTGCCCGGCCACCGCCAGGCCCGTGAGCCAGGCCTTTTTGCCCGGCGAGCCCCACGCCGCCAGGCGCTGGCCTTTGCGGTCGAACACTTCCACATGCTCGCGCAGCCCGGCATAGACCGTCCCATCGGTGGCGACGGCCACGCACCGCGCTGGGGCTGGCAAGGCAATCTCGTCCAACTGGGCGCCCGCGCGGTCAAGCACGCTCACGCCGTTGCTGGCCGCGATGTACAAGCGGTCCTCCGGGCCGACGGCCAGGCGGCGCGGCGCGGGACTCGGCGAGGCGAAGCGCGCGACTTGCTCGTAACGGATCAGCCTGGGGTCGGTCTTGCTCACCCGTTCCAGGTCGTAGGCAAAAGGGTTGGCGCCCTTTTGAGCGGCGCCGGCGCTTCCCACCCGCCCCGAGGCGGCCAGCCAGGCGCTGCCGACGCCAAACCATCCGGCCCCGCGCGCGCTTTGCCGGAGGAATTGACGTCGGGTGATGGCCGGATTCCGATTTTTCATGTTCAACCTCCTGATGGCGCGCCCCTGGCGGAAAGGGCTTGCGGCAGGCCGCAAGAGCCGAACACGGCGCAGCCGCGGCAGAGGCCGCGGTTGACGCAGCGTTGGCCGGCCGGCGTGCGCGACCGCGCGGCCAGCCCGCCGGCGGCAGTCAGCAGGGCCAGCAGACCGCCGCGCGCGGCCGCGCGGAAAAACTCGCGCCGGCTTTCAATCCTTGCCGAAAAAGAGCGCATAATCGCCAATGTAGCCAATGGAGGCAACATAGCAAATAGAGCTTCCCCTACGAACAGAAAATGGGCTACAGCAGGATTGTCAATTACCAACCATTTTTTGCCATGCCCATAGCCGTTTTTGCGAAAGCCCGCCGGCCGCCTCTTGCTCCAACCCAAGGTAACCGATGCTCTTGCTGGGCGTCCGGGGCGTGCGCCGGCTCCAAAAGCCCTGGCCTGGCCACCCAGGGGTGAAGGAGGGGCGGGCCAACCGCGCCACCGATTTCCTCTACGAGGACCAATTGCTGGCCTGGCAGCGGCAAGGCAAACTGCACCGGCTGGACCTGGCCTTCTCCCGCGACCAATCGCACGAGCTTTACGTCCAGCACCGCCTGCTCGAAGAGGCCCGGGAACTCTGGGCCTGGCTCCAGCACGGGGCTTACTTCTACGTCTGCGGCGACGCCAAACACATGGCCAAAGACGTGCACCAGACGCTCATCCAAATCGCCGGCGAACAAGGCGGTCTCGCCCCGGCCGCCGCCGCCGAGTACGTGAACGTGACTTTAATGAAGACCCAGAAGCGTTATTTGCGCGATGTGTATGCACCGTTGAGGGGTTAAGGGTTCATGCAGGAACAAGTTCCGAAGGCGAGGCGTAATGCCGACATTATTCTCTGGCACCCCTCCGGGGTGCGACGGCCAGTCCCGATTCGGAATCGGGAGCCCGGTGGTCGTTCCCCCTTTACCCTGAACGACCACCGGCTACTGTCTGCCAACCCTCGGGGTTGGAGAGAATCGGAATTTATTTTTCGCCGCTCAGCGACCGGTCAATTGCTCGAGCTTTTCGGGGTACCGAGCCCCTTGCACGGTGATCTTGGAGGCGGCGCTATCAATCTCACGGAGGTCGTCCGGCGTGAGTTCGACTGAGGCCGCCCCGATGTTCTCGTCCAAGCGATGCAGCTTCGTGGTGCCCGGGATGGGAACAATCCACGGCTTCTGAGCGAGCAGCCAGGCGAGGGCGATCTGGGCGGGTGTCGCCTTCTTGCGTTGGGCGATGCTGCCGAGCAGATGAATCAGGGCCTGATTCGCCTTGAGAGCGTGCGGGGTGAAGCGAGGGAGGGTGCTGCGGAAGTCGGAGCTGTCGAACTTCGCGTTTTGGTCGATCTTGCCCGTGAGGAAGCCCTTGCCCAGAGGGCTGTAGGGAACGAGACCGATCCCGAGTTGTTGGAGCGTCGGCAACACTTCCGCTTCAGGGCGTCTCCACCAGAGCGAGTATTCGCTCTGGAGGGCAGTGACCGGCTGGACGGCGTGTGCGCGACGGATCGTCTGCACGCCCGCTTCGGAAAGGCCAAAGTGCTTGACCTTGCCCTGCCGGATCAGGTCCTTTACCGCGCCCGCCACGTCTTCGATCGGCACGTTTGGGTCGACCCGGTGCTGATAGAGCAGGTCGATGACCTCGACTTTGAGCCGCTTGAGCGAGCCCTCGGCGGCCTGCTGGATGTGCTCCGGCCGACTGTTCAGTCCCGGCGCACCCTTGATCCCGCGAGGATCGAGATTGGGACTGAGGTCGAACCCGAACTTGGTGGCGATCACCACTTGCCCGCGGAAGGGAGCAAGGGCTTCGCCCACGAGTTCTTCGTTGATGTATGGGCCGTAAACTTCAGCGGTGTCAAAGAAAGTAACGCCGCGTTCGACGGCTGCCCGGAGAAGAGCGGTCATCTCCTGCTTGTCCTTGGGGGGGCCGTAAGAAAAGCTCATTCCCATGCAGCCGAGGCCGAGGGCTGAGACTTGCAGATTGCTTTTCCCAAGTTTGCGCTTTTGCATTTTCGAATCCTTTCTTTGAGTTTGCATTAAAATTCAGTGTCCCACCACCTCGACCGCGGCCTTGCTATGCCGCGTGCGCCATTCCCCCGGTGAAGTGCCTTCCCAGACGTGAAAGGCGCGAATGAAGGAGTTGGCATCCTCGTAGCCCAGCAAGAAGGCGGCCTCGTTCAATTCAACCGTGCTGTGTTTGAGATAGTGGTGCGCCATTTCGCGCCGGGTGTCTTCCACAAGTTGCCGGAAGGTAATGTCGGCATCGGTAAGGCGACGTTGTAGTGTGCGCACGCTCATGCAGAGGTCTCGCGCGACCTGCTGGAGCGTTGGGCGTTTCCCGGCGAGGGAGCGCTTGAGCGTGTGCTTGACCTGTCCTCCCACATCGGCGCTGGCATTGCGCTCCTGAAGCTCGGATTCCAGGTGGGCCCCAATCGCCGTGAGCAGTTCCACGTTGTGGGTTATGAAGGGCAGATCCAAGTCACTGTTGCGAAAGACCAGCGCGTCGCGGCTGGCTTTGAACCGCACGCGGCAGCCGAAGTGGGATTCGAGCAACTCGCGGCTGCGAACAGGGCGGGTCAGTTCCAGGCGCAGGGGCGTGATTCGGCCGTCGGTGCCTCGGCGACCGATGCCTAGAATCCATGAAAGAACAAGGTCCCCCAGAATGTCGGGCTGGGGTTCCTGGGCTTGAGGGTAGATGAACTCCACGGAGGCTTCGTCCCGAGTGGTGAGAACACGGATTTCTTGCGGACACGTCAACTGCTTGAAGCGGGCGATGCGGTGCAGGGCGTCGCGGAAGGACTGGCTGCAAACGGCCGCGACGGTGGTGGGGTGGTAAAGCCCAAAGCGTGGCTCCTCGCCCATTTTCAGGCCAATGGCGGGATCTGGAGTCATTTCGCGGACCGCACGCCATAGGGCGAAGACTTGAGCGGTGGTGGCGTAGATTTTCTCCTGCTGGAAGAAGATTTCCGGCAATCCGGCCCGGCGGAGCAGGGCGGGAAGCGGGATCTTGAATTCGGTCAGCCGCTGTGCCCACGCGCTGGGGAGGTGGAATCGGTCACTCATGCAGTGACGTGAGCTTGTTAGGCATGCGCCTTTGCCTTGCGTCATAAGAAGTTCAATGGGGGAAGGGTGCGTCACGGCCCTAGGCGAACTCTGTAAAACTTGGCCGGCAGGTTCGTCGCGCCTCCGACGTCGAGGTAGTTGGTGCTCGCGAGATAATTGCCGCGAGGGACGACCACCGGGCTGAGATTGGTGAAAGTGTTGGAGGCACTGCCACTGGTAAAGCCCGGAGCGACTTGCACGCGGTTGGTTGAGCCGCCCTGAGTCGTCCACCTGATAAGAATATCGTTGCCTTGCCGCGTGATAGAGGTTAAGCGGAATGGCGTCGAATTGGTATCCATCGGGTCGGTGCCGGCCTGATACTCAGTGGTATTGTTCATCCCATCACCGTCCGGATCGCCGTCGGGGCCGCCCCGGGGGAGCAGTTCGATGCCTTCGGTTCTGCCTAGATTACGGGAGTACAGCTTGTCCACCGCGTTGTTCCAGTGCTCGTGGACGCCGAGACTGGCCAGACGAGATCCGGTGCTGCCGGGGTCGTAGAAGCTGCCCGAGGGCGGATTGGCCGCCTGGGCTGCCTCGTGGAGGTAATTGTCAACGCCTTGGCCGGTGCAGTTGCTGGCCATCAGCGGTTCATTCCGCAGGATGTCCACCACGACCGAATCGATCGCGATGGGGTCCTGCGACGCAAACACGCTGGCGGTCCAATTGGTGCCAAAGGACCTGTAGCGGAGCACCGTGGTGATCGCGTTGTCGGAACCATAGAGACCATCCACCAGGAACAGCAGCGTCTTACCGCCGAGTTGCGGGTGGCCAATGAGATCGACAATACAGTTGTAGGAGCCCATGGGATTATTGCGAAGACCGAAGTTGTGCAGGGGCGAGGGCGTCCAGCCACCGTTCCACGACCCATAATTGGCATTCGTCCGCCAACAGACCGAGCCAAACCAGTTTTTGCCGCACACGGTCACACCGAACATGCTATGCGCCGAGAGCGGGGCCATATCGATCAGATATTTGGCTTCGGTCACGCAGGTTGGCAGATAAGCCGTGGCATGGTTGGCGGGGCTCACGTTCGGATTGGCGAAGTGGACGGGATAAGCGGGGTCATAAACCGCACCGATGCGGCCGTTGCCCGTGGTATTGGCAACGAACCTCACGTTCTGGAAATTCGGGTCCGAATCGCCGTGGATCCGGTTGTAGAGCGGATCGGCAATGGCCCGCGAGGCATCATAAATGGTGACGTTTGATCCGGAGACATGCACCTTGTCGAAGAGTTGGGCAAGGAGGGAGTGAATCGTCTGCGGGCTTGGCATGCGGCCGTTGCCGCCATAAGCGGGGCCGTATCCCTCCTCGTTCAGGTTGATCTTGATTGCGATCTTTTCGCCCGGCTGGTAGCCGACGTCACCAGCACCGTGAGTGCGATTGAAATAGCGCAAGAGGGCGTCCCAGGCGGCCGCATCATTCTGCTCCGCCGTCAGAGTCCGCAGGGCATGCGAGAGCATCTTATCCACCGCCTGCTGATCCAGGTTCTGCACGTCCCACCAGTGGCCGGTCACGCCATCCCACTTGGTTGCATTTGGGTCGTGGACCCATACGACCCGCCCCGGATAGATGCCCTTGCCGACGCCCATCGGGCTATTGGGCGGATCGCTCGGAGTAAAACCCGCACGAGCGCCATTGATGGTGGGCAACCAACAGATAGCTGCCACCGCCACCGCCACCGTCGCGAGGAGTGCAGCAGCCAAGTAGCGGCCTCGGCCCGCCAGACGCTTGGCCTTGCAATACGCCAGACTCGACGCGACTATGCTGGCCAGCCACACCACGAAACCGCCCGCGAGGGGAAAGGCTGCCCGCTGGCATGGATAGGTGGCCCGCGAGGGCTTGGGGAGCACACGTATCAGGAACCACAGCAGCGACACCAACCCCACAAAGGGCAGCGCCCAAGACGCCCAGCGGCGTTCCCTTCCGCGCTCGACACGACGCCCGGTCTTCGGGCAAATCCTCGCAGCATTCTCATCGTTGCCCGAGGAGGGCTGATTCATTGATGTTCTCATAATTTGAGTCTTTCCACGGGAACCAAGGACGCCTTACCTCGCCTTCACATCGTAACAGAACAGGAGGTCCTGATCGCGGATGTACAGTTTGCCGTTGGCAATGACCGGGTGCGTCCAGGCCGGCTGCTGGCTGCGGTCGGGCTGGTCGAAGCGGCCACGCTCGAGGTATTGCTTCGGGTTCGGCTCAATCAGGAGCATGGTGCCCTTCTCGGTGCGATAGTAGAGTCGGCCATCCGCCAGGGCCAGCGAGCCTTTCGGCGCCCGGCGCTCGGCGTCGTCGCGCTCGTCCCAGAGAACGTTGCCGGTCTGGAAGTCGAGACAGACGAGGAAGCCACCCTCATTGCCGCCGTTGGCGCCATACAGGCAGCCGTCGAAGAAGATCATGCCGCCGTGGTGGTTTTGCATCTTCCTGGAGGAATAGACTTCTTCGGCCTTGACACCACCATTCGCATCCTTGCTCAGCTTCACCAAGCCACCGCCCGCACCATAGGCCGAGGCGGCGAACACCGTGCCATCGTGATAGACCGGCGTGGAACAGTTAATAGCCATGCCGTTGGCGGGCCGGTCATACCGCCAGAGGAACTTGCCGTCGGACGCCGCGACCCCGACGAGTGCCCTCGCGGTGAGCTGCACGTACTGGCGCTGCCCGTCGAAGTCGATTGCGATGGCCGAGGCGTAGGCCGCTCCAGAACCGCCGAAACCACCGGCACCACGGCCGGAGCCACCGGGACCGCGGCCGGGACCACCGGGACCGCGGCCCGGGCCGCCTGGACCACCATCGCGATTACCCCGACCGCCGCCGAAACCGCCGGCCACCTGGCTCATCATGCCTCCCTCAAAACCTTCATCCGGCTTCCAAACCTGGCCGCTCGAATCCGTAAATGGCGCGGACAGGCCGGCCTTGATCCGTAGGGTCGCTGCGGATGGCGCCGCACCGGTTACAGCCTCTGCCTGCGGAATGAGTTCAATCCCCTTAATTGCCGCGTTCTCGATCTGAGGCGTGAAAACAATGCGAAACTCTCCGTTGGTGACTTCCACAGGCACCGTTTCGATGTAGGCGCGGTTGGGACCGCCGGCCTTCGCCCAAACGTCAAAGTCCTTGAATTCATGCCCCTGGACATTGTAGGAAAAAACGCGCTGGCCAGGGCCGGTAATCCCTTCATAGGTCTCCGCAAAGTAGAGCTTCGCGAGATACTTGCCATTGGGAACCTTGGAGGAGAAAGCTGTCATCCCCCAATGCTCGCTCATGAACAAGCCTGGGTCTTTGGTTCCGGTCACCACCGGGGCCGAGCCAGCGCCCCGTCCGCCGAGACCACCGGGGCCGCCGCCGGGACCGCCAGGCCCGCCCGCGGAACCACCCGGGCCACCGGGACTGCCACCGGGGCCGCCACCGGGACCGCCGGGCACCTGGCTCTTCCAGATCGTGTTGCCGGTCAACTTGTCGAGGGCCACCAGGATCGCGTCCTGGCCGCCGGGGGTGCAGATGACCTTATCACCATCAACGAGCGGCGATTCGCGGTAACTCCAGGTTGGTACGCGCCCGCCAAAATCCCTCTGAAGGCTGCGTTGCCAAATGATCTTGCCGTCTTTGACCTGCAGGCAAGCCAGGTCGCCGCCCAAGCCCAGAACATAGAGCCGTTCGCCATCTACGGTCGGCGTGCACGCCGGCCCCTCTTTTCCCTGCGGCGCTTGCTGCTTGAAAGCGGACCCAAGGCGCGTCACCCAAAGTTCCTTGCCATCCTTTTCGGACAGGGCCCAAATGACTTCGTCGTCGCCGCGATTGCTCATGCCGAAGATCCGGCCAGCGGCAATGGAGGGACCGCTGTAGCCACCGCCGAGTCCGTTGATTTTCCAGGCGAGCGGTGGGCCGTCTTTCGTCCATTCCTTGAGCAGGCCGCTTTCCTTGGACATGGCGTTGCGGTCGGGACCCTGCCACTGCGGCCAGTCGTCAGCGCGCGCGCAGGACAGCAGGATGGTCCAACAAAGGGCGCTGATGACCGTCCTCTCAAGGTGCCCAGGTTCTTTCGTTCTCATATTGCGTTTCGCGTTTTTTGGTCATTTGACCGTTTTCCGGCATTTAGCTGACGTGACATGCGGACATTCAAAACGAAGTCCGCCAACTTTTTCGGACGTGCTCCCGCGCCGCGATGTCATTGAGCCACCTTCACGCACTTTAATTGTCTCTGATCCCGCACGAGGAGCCTTCCATCGGCAAGCGCCATCGGCGCCCAGTTCTGAGTTTGACCTCCAACTCGTGAAGCCAACGGATCATTTTCTGATCCTGTTCCTCCTTCTCCAAGCAACTTTGCTGATGCAAGCTGCTTAAAGCCGGATGGATCAGGCTCTATAAGGTATAACGTCTGCGCACCATCGCTGGCCAGAATCAGCCCATCGACCAGAATCATACTCCCTTTATTAAAATCAGGTGAACGCTTGGTCTGCCACATGATCTTGCCATCCATGCTCATACACACCATGCCGTCACGCCGTTCATTGGTGCCGTATTCACCATAAAAGTAGCCTTTGTAGAATATCGGCGGTTTCGTCTGGTCGCCAAATTGCCTGGTGGTAAACAGTTCGGTTGTGCCGTAGCTGCCTTCCGCCTTTTTTTCGACCTTGATCATCGTTGCACCGAGTTCATATCCCCCGACAACCAGCACTTTGTTGTCACCAGCATCAACCGCACTGGGCACGGAGATGTGACAATGCCACTTCGCATATTTCCACAGGATTTCTCCCGTAAGCGGCTCTATGCCGATGATGTTCCCCATTTCATTTTCATCCGCTCTCGCCCGTTGGAAAGGATTGGTGGATGGGGTTACCATAACAACCTGGTCTTTCCCGTCCACCTTTACGATTGCGGGGCTGACGTATCCGACATAGCCCAGGGAAGGCGTGCTCCATTTAACTTTCCCCGTGAGCTTCTCATACGCCACCACGCCAGCCTTGGGCGCTTGGGAGGCCACAATCAGCAGGTCATCGTAAATCAGCGGGTTCTGGGTGATGGCCCACGTTGGAAATCGGCCTTCGGGTCCCGCTCCAAACGCCGATCCACCGCCTGCCAGACCGCCGAAGTCCGTCCCAATGTTCTTATTCCAGACTGGTTTGTGTGTGTTTATGTCTATGCAATAAAGGTCGCCGTTGTGACCGCATGAATAGACGTTCTTGCCGTCCACAGTTGGGACGCTTCGTGAGCCGGGAAACATAACAGTTCCGGGAGCGTCATAAGCAAGATTCCAGAGCTCTTTACCGTTGGAAAGGTCTAAACAACGAAGATTATCGCCTACCTTATCGTCCCTATCGAGCAAGTAAACCTTGCCCTCTTTGACAACAGGTCCACCAAAGCCTCTGCCAACAGTAACAGTCCATACAACTTCCGGCCCATTCTGAGGCCAGGAGCGTAAAATGCCTTTCTGGGCTGATGTGCTGTTCCTATTTGGTCCAAGATATTGCGGCCAATCCTCCGCGACCGCGGAAGACATCAGGATTGCCCAAGAAAGGGCGCTGACTAAGGTTTTGGTATTCATAGAATGTTATCTATCAGCTTTATTAGTTTGAGTGTTATACGTGAGGGTGGGAAAAGAGAGGCAGTACTGTTCGAGCCCCGCTCGGCAGTTGTCACAGGTGCGGCACGAATCCACCATGCACCCCACCGCGCTCAGGTCCCCCGGCTTGAACTTGGCAACGCGGGAGCCCGCCCGGGTGACGCGGCCGAGAATCTCATGACCCGGCACGCAGGGATAAATGGTGTTGTGCCATTCATTCCGGGCCTGGTGCAGGTCCGAGTGGCAGACCCCGCAGTATAGAATTTCGATTTCGACGTCCAGGGGGCCGGGTTCACGCCGGGTGATACCAAACGAGGCCAGGGCCGAAGTGGCGCTCTGCGCTGCATAGGCTTGGACTTTGGTCGTAGTCATGTTCTCAAGATAACTTCGGTCCAAAAGGTGTCACTAGCAGAGCGCGCCAATCGGCTTGCAAAACACGCCACTGGGCAGCCTCGGCAATCGCCTCCGGCTTAAAATCCCTCCGACTTATTTTCCGGAAAGGCTCTAAGCGCAAAGGCTGCGCCTCAGGCTTCCAGGCGCGTGAGCACTTCCTGGGCGAGCAGTTCATAGGCCGCGGCGCCGGCGTTGTATTTGTCGTAGTAGATGATCGGCTGGCCAAAGCTGGGCGCCTCGGCCAGGCGGGTAGCGCGGGGAATGAGGGTCTGGAAGGCCTTTTCGCCGAAATGCTGGCGGACTTCGCCCACGACCTGCTGCGAGAGCTTGGTGCGGCCGTCGAACATGGTCATCACCACGCCGAGCAACTGCAGCCGGGGATTGACCCCGCTATCGTGCAACTGGGCCATCACCCGGTTGAGCATCGAAAGCCCTTCCAGCGCGTAATACTCGCATTGCAACGGCACCAGGACGCCGTCCGCCGCCACAAAGGCGTTGAGGGTCAAAATGCCCAGCGAGGGCGGGCAATCGATGAAGATGACGTCGAACCGCTGCGCCTCCAGCACCGGCTGCAAGGAGCGGGCGACCCGTTGGAGATGGTTTTCTGCCCGGGCCAACTCCACATCCGCCCCGCACAAATCCACTTCGCTGGGGATTAGCTCCAGCCCTTTGAAGGCCGTGGGCTGGATCTTTTCCAGGAGACCGCCTTCGCCCAGCAAGACCCGGTAGGCGCTGGCGCCCGCGATCTTCTCGAGGCCCAGGCCGCTGGTGGCATTGGCCTGCGGGTCGAGATCAAACAACAGCACCCGGCGGCCCACGGCGGCGACGCAGGCGGACAGGTTGACGGCGGTGGTCGTCTTGCCGACGCCGCCCTTTTGATTGGCCACTGCAATGACTTTGGCAGGCACTCCGCACATGTAATCAAAGGCGGGCGCCGATTCAAGTTTTCCGGCTGGATTTTGTCCGCCGCTGGCGGCATCATCGGACCATGAACATGATCCTTTCGACGCACAATGTGACCCTGACCAAGGCCATCGAAGATCACATTATCAGCCGGCTCCAGAAGCTCGAGCACCTGCATCCGTATGCGACCAGCGCTCGGGTCACGCTGGAACACGACTCCGCCAAAGCCCCAGAGCGCCAGTTTTCCTGCGCGCTCCGGCTCTCCCTGCCGGGACCCGACCTGTTCGCCGAAGACGTCCAAAGCGACCTCTACGCCGCCATCGACCTCGTCGTCAAAAAAATCGAGCAGCAAATCCGCAAGCGGCGCAACAAATACAAGGCCCGGAAACATAAGACCGCGGCCCGCGGCAAACGCACCCGCCAGGAAAAGGGAATGTGATCCTCCGCGCCCGCGTGGTCCTGCCCATCCGGCAGCCGCCGATCCCCGATGGCGCCGTCCTGCTGTGGCGCAATCGCATTGCCGCCCTCGGACGCTGGCGCGACCTGTCGGCTGGCCCGCGCCCGGCCATCGACTTGGGCGAAGTGGCCCTGCTGCCCGGCCTGGTCAACGCCCACTGCCATCTCGATTACACCAACATGGCTGGCCACTTCGCGCCCCCCAGGGTTTTCACCGATTGGCTCAAACTGATGAATGCCACCAGGACCGGCTGGACCCTGGCCGATTACACCCAATCCTGGCGCCAGGGCGCGCAGATGCTCCTCCGCACCGGCACCACCACCGTGGGCGACATCGAAGCCGTGCCCGACCTCCTGCCGGCGGCCTGGCAAACCACGCCCTTGCGCGTCCTCTCGTTCCTGGAAATGATCGGCCTCGGTCGCCGTCCCGCGCGGGACATTGTCCAGGAGACGGTCGCCCGGCTCGCCTCGCTGCGCGGCGCCCGCTGCCGCCCCGGCCTGGCGCCGCACGCGCCCTATTCGACGCTGCCGGAACTGCTGCGCCTGAGCGCCGCCACCGCCCGCCGCCGCCGTTGCCGCCTCGCCACCCACGTCGCCGAGTCCGCCCTGGAGTTCGAAATGTTCACCCGCGGCCGGGGCGAAATGTTCGACTGGCTCCGGGGCAACGCGCGGGACATGTCCGATTGCGGCCTCGGCTCCCCGGTCCAGCACCTGGAACGATGCGGGATGCTGAACGAAAACCTCCTGGCGGTCCACGTCAACTACCTGGCACGGCAGGACGCCGCCCTGCTGGGCAAACGCCAGGTCAGCGTCGCCCATTGTGCGCGCAGCCATTTGTATTTTCGCCACCAGCCCTTTCCGCTGCGCGCCTTGCGCCAGGCGCGGGTGAACATCTGTCTGGGCACGGACAGCCTCGCCAGCGTCTATAAAACCGCCCGGCAAAGCCTCGAACTGAACATGTTCGAGGAGATGCGGGCGGTGGCGGAGCGCAACTCCACACTCCCGCCGTGCGAGGTCCTGCAAATGGCCACCCTCAACGGCGCCCGCGCCCTGGGCTTGGAAGGCCAGGTCGGCGAGCTTGCCCAGCACGCCTTCGCCGACCTCATCGCCCTCCCGTTTGCCGGGAACATGCCCGACCTTTACCAGGCCATCCTCGAGCATCGGGGCCCTGTGGCGGCGAGCATGATTGATGGCCGGTGGGCGATTGCGCCCCGCGATCATGAGCGCCTTTAACCAAGAACTGGCCCGCCGCCTGGCCGCGCTGCGCGAACAGGGACTCTATCGCGAATTGCGCCGCGTCGATTCGCCCCAAGCCCCTCACCTCGAGGTCGACGGCCAGGCCCTGCTCAACTTTTCTTCCAACGACTATTTGGGCCTCGCCAATGAGCCCGCTCTGAAAGAGGCCGCCTGCCAGGCCGTGCAGCGATACGGGGCCGGGGCCGGCGCCGCCCGGCTCACCTGCGGCTCGCTCGCGCCCCACCACGAACTGGAGGAAGCGCTGGCCGCCTTCAAAGGCGCCGCCGCTGCGCTGAGCTTTTCCACCGGCTACGCCGCCGCCCTTGGGGCCATCGGCGCGCTGGTGGGCAAAGACGACTTCCTCATTCTCGATAAACTCGTGCACGCCTGCATCGTCGACGCCGCCCGCCTCGCCGGCGCCAAACTCCGCATCTTCGCCCACAACGATACCGAAGACCTCGAGCACATCCTCCAATGGGCGGAGCGGCAAGTCGGCCGCCCGAAGTCCACAGCCGACGCCTCGCGCCCGCGCGTGCTCGTGGTGACGGAGAGTGTTTTTTCGATGGACGGCGACCAGGCGCCGTTGCGGGAGCTTGTGGCGCTCAAAGAGAAATACGGCGCGTGGCTGATGGTGGACGAGGCCCATGCCACCGGGCTCTATGGCCCGAACCGGCGCGGCCTGGCTGAGGAACTCGGCGTCAGCGAGCAGATCGAAGTCCAGATGGGGACCCTGGGCAAAGCGCTGGGCGCGGCGGGCGGCTATATCTGCGGCTCACGGACGCTCATCCAGTACCTGGTCAACCGCGCCCGGACCTTCCTCTTCTCGACCTCGCCCGTGCCCGCGGCCGTCGCCGCCGCCACCGCCGGCATCCGCTTCGTGCAATCCACCGCCGGCCAGCAGCGTCGCAACCTCCTCTGGCAACGAGTCTCCGACCTGCGCTCAGCTCTCGCCAACCAAGCCCCAGGGCCGCGCCCCCCGGCCCTCGCCCCTCTCCGCTCACCCCTGCCCGGCGCCATCATCCCCCTCCTGGTCGGCGACGAAAACCGCGCCGTGCAAATCTCCGCCGCCCTGCGCAGCCGTGGCATTTTCATCCCTGCCATCCGTTACCCAAGCGTCGCCCGCGGCCAGGCCCGCCTGCGCCTCACCCTCACGGCCGGCCACAGCCTGGCCGACCTCGAACAACTCCTGGCCGCGCTGCGGACCCTCGACTTCGGCGCTTGAACCTCAGACGCATTTCACTTTTTTTTGGTAGCCTTTCTGGCTTTTTATCTTAATCCTCGCTCCTGATCTTCATCCGAATGAATCGCCTCTTCGACCATGAGAAACTGGAGGTTTATCGGGAGTCTCTGGCCTTCGTCGCCTGGCTCGAGCCCCTGCTGCGAAAGCTGCCCAAATCGGTCGCCGTGCGTGACCAATTGGATCGGGCCAGTACCTCGATGGTTCTGAACCTTGCCGAAGGCAACGGAAAGTTCACCTCACCCGATCGTTGCCGTTTTTTTGACATTTCGCGCGGGTCGGCTCTGGAGTGTGCCGCGGCGCTGGATGTTCTGGCCTCCCCAGGCCGGTGTGAGTTGGGTGTGGTCGCCTCCGGGAAAGAGCGGCTACGCAGAATTGTTTCGATGCTCGTGGGGTTAATCAAAGCCAATTCTGATTGGCGGTTGCACGAGGGAGATTAGGATTAGGAGATTAGGATTAGGATTAGGATTAAGATTAAGATTAGGATTAAGGTCAGGAGGGACCACCCAAAAAAGTGAAGTGCTCCCTTGAACCTCAGACTCTGGAATCAGGCCTTGAAACATGCACCCCCTCGCCAAACTGGATCACCTCTACCTCTGGCACCCCTTCACCCAGATGCGCGATTGGCTCAAGCGCGAGCCCCTGGTCATTGTGCAAGCCTGCGGCGCCGTGCTGCGCGATGCCCAGGGCCGTGAATACCTCGATGCCAACTCCTCCATCTGGACCAATCTCCATGGCCATAATCAGCCCCGGATCAACGCGGCCATCCGGCAGCAGTTGCGCAAAATCGCCCACAGCTCGGCCCTCGGCTACGCCAACGAACCCGCCAGCCGCCTGGCCGAACAACTGGTCAAGGCCGCCAATCCCTGCTGCGTGGCGCAGGCTGGAAGCGTGCACCGGGCGAGGACATTAGTGGGGCAGGCGGCCCGCCTGCCAGGAGGGCGTCTCGCCCTCGAAACCAACGCGGGCGAGACGCCGGCCCCACTACCCGTGCCGGCCCTGCGGAAAGTCTTCCTGTCCGACGACGGCGCCACAGCCATCGAGGTCGCCCTCAAACTCGCCTATGAGTTCACCCGCCGCGCTGGCCGCAGCGCCAAACCCAAATTCCTCTCGCTGGACGGCGCCTATCATGGCGACAGCCTTGGGGCCGTGGCCCTGGGCCACATTGACCGGTTTCACAAGGCCTACGCGGGCCTGTTGTTCAAGACCGACAAGGTCATGGCGCCCTACTGCTATCGGTGCCCGTTCAATCGCGCCAGACCCGAGCGCGCCGACGCCCGCCAGTATCGCAAGTGCCGCTGGCAATGCCTGGACGCGCTGGAACGGAAATTCGAGGTCCAGCGGAAAAGGGGCAACCCTTATGCCGCCTTCGTCTTCGAGCCCTTGTTGCAAGGGGCGGCCGGCATGATTCCTCAGCCCGCAGGCTGGCTGCGCCGCGCCGCCCAAATCGCCCGCGCCCACGACGCCTTATTGCTCGCCGACGAAGTCATGACCGGCTTCGGCCGCACCGGGTTCCTGCACCCGCCCACTCCCTCACCCGCTCAGGCCCTCTCTCCCGCCCCCGCCCCGCCTCTCTTCGCCTGCCACCATGAGGCCGTCCAACCCGATTTTCTCGCCCTGGCCAAGGGCCTCACCGGCGGCTATCTGCCCATGGCGGCCACGCTCACCAGCCAAGCCGTCTTCGACGCGTTCCTCGGCGAATACGGTGAATTCAAGACCTTCTTCCACGGCCACAGTTTCACCGGCAACCAACTCGGGGCCGCCGCCGCCCTGGCCAGCCTGCAACTCCTCCAAGGGGCCCGGTCCATCCGTGCCCGGCAGCAACTTCAGCAAGCGTTGCGGGACCAATTGCCCGCCCTATGGTCCCTGCCACTCGTCGGCGACATTCGCCAGGTCGGCCTGGTCGCCGGGGTCGAACTCGTTCGCGACTGGCGCACGCGCGAACCGTTCGACCTGCGCGACCGCGCGGGCCTCCGCGTGTGCCAGGCCATGGCCAAACGCGGCGTCCTCACCCGCCCGATCGGCAACGTCATCGTGCTCATGCCCCCCTATTGCACGACCCCGGAGCAGGTGCAATGCATCGTGGCCGCCCTGCGCTGGGCGGTCAGCACGCTATGATTTGCCGCGCGCGAGCCAGGTGCTCCGCGGTGAGCTTGTCCTGCTTTTACGGGTGGGAGACCCCTGGTCAATCAGTTCGTTCTCCGAGCAATAACCGCCCAATTTCCTCGTAGGACTGCACGACATGGGTCGCCAGGCGCAGTGCCTCGGCCGGATGCGTGTTAGTTATCGCAATCACCTGCATGCCGGCCGCCAGGCCCGCGGCAACCCCGGGTTTGGAATCCTCCACCACGCAGCAGCCCTGGGGCGCGACTCCCAGCAGTTGCGCCGCGCGCAGGAAAATGTCCGGGGCAGGCTTGCCGCGGGGCACCTCCGTGTCGGTGACCACTGCCGCAAAGAACCGGCCCAGGCCCTCCAACCGGAGGACTTCCTCGACGATCGGGCGCTCGGAACCCGAGGCCAGGGCCAAGGGATAGCGCGCCGCCAGTTTCTCGACCAGTCTTGGCAGTCCCGCGAACAGGGGCTGCTCGCGCCGGATTAGTTCCACCATCCGCTCCCGCTTCATGGCCAGCAGTTCCTCGGCGGCCTGGCTGGGCTTGTGCCGCGCGATGAAATCCATCCACAATTCCTGGTCCGAGCGGCCCACATAGTCCGAGAACCGCAAGCCGTGCGTGTCGGCGTAGCCGAGTTGGCGCACGACCTCCAGGAAGGCGCGTTCGTGGCGCGGCTCGCTGTCCACGATCACGCCGTCCATGTCGAAGATGACCGCTGCCAACGCTTTCATGGGGCCGTGCTCTCCGCCAGTTTCAGCCGCCTGGCAACCGGCGGCGTTCTTGGCGGCCAATCCCTTGAACCGTCTTCCCTTTGCTATGAAACGTCGTGCTAGACATCGATGACCGGACCGTCGCCATCGCCGTGGGAATCGGGCCGGCGCCGGCGTTGGAAGCGGACCCGGGCGCCGCCGCCGGTCAGGGCGTTGAGGACAGTCGAAATCAGGCTGATGGTGAGCGCGCCCCAAAAAGCAGCCGAGAAACCGTTGACCGAGAAGTGCGGCCGGAGGACGTAGCCAACCAAAAGCAGGAGCAAGGCATTGATGACGAACCGGAACAAGCCCAGCGTGATAAGCACGATCGGGAAGGTCAGGAGCATCAGGACCGGCCGCAGCACCGTATTGAGAATCCCCAGCAACAGCGAGGCGACCAACAAATCCAACGCCTTCTGATAGCCGATGCCCTTTACCACATACACCGCTACCAACACGGCCAGCGTGTTGATCACCCAGCTTTGCAGGAATCGTTTCACACAACGGCCATTGCCACGCAACCTTGAATGCCTAAATGCCCGTCTCGCCGGGGCAGGCCTTCGTGCCTGCCGCTGCAGGCCCCTGCTTCGGCGCGCAATAAGCTGGCGGCGGTTTCGGCTCGGAGCTCGACCTTGGGCAGCCCGGCGGGAACCAGGCAGCACTGACCGGCCGCCAGGGCGAGTTCACTCTGGCCGGCCCGCACGCACAACTGCCCGTTCAGGACCCCGAGAATATGCATCCGACCCGGACCGAGCGGCACCTGGGCGGCCGCCTGGATTTGCCAGGCTTCAACCCTAAACAGCGGCTCACGCACCAGCGGCCGCACCCTGGCCGGCCCGGCGCCGGCAAAATCGGCCCGCACCAGCGCCGGCTCGAAGTCGTTGAAATCAATGCTGGCCAGCGACTGCGGGACGTGCAGTGCGCGGGGTTTGCCGTCCAGGCCGACGCGGTTCCAATCGAACACGCGATAGGTCGTGTCCGAGTTCTGCTGGATTTCAAAGACGACCAGGCCCGCGCCGAGGGCGTGGACACGACCGCTGGGCAGGAACATGGCGTCGCCCGGGCGAACGGCGACGCGGTGGAAGCACTCGGCCACGCTGCCGGCCTGGAGTTTGCGCTCGAATTCCGCCCGGCTGACCCTGCGCTTCAGGCCCACGTACAACTCCGCCCCCGGCGCAGCCTCGGCGATGTACCACAGCTCGGCCTTGGGTTCACCGCCCAACGCCGCCGCCTTGGCGGCCGGCGGATGGACTTGCAGCGAAAGCGTCTCCCGGCTGTCCAGGAGCTTGACCAGCAGCGGAAACCGCCCACGCCACGAGCCGGCCGGGCCGAGCAACTCGGCGGCCTGGCGCTCCATGAGCCAATGAAGGTCTTTGCCCGCCAGCGCGCCGTTGGCGATGACGCTGGCATCGCCGGGGCGGTCGCTGATTTCCCAGGACTCGCCGATCGGGATGCCGGGCGGCAGCCGCTTGTGGTAGAGTTGTTCCAGCCGGCGCCCGCCCCAGACGCGTTCCTTAAAAATGGGGTGGAAGGTCAAGGGATAGAGCATGGCGGTCAGGCCTGAGCTTTTTCCACCACCGCGGGTTGCTTTTCGACGAAGTGTCCGAAGTTGCGGAACTTGGCATAGCGCTGTTTCAGGCGGTCCGCAGGGGACAGCTTGAGGAGTTCTTCCAGGTGCTTGAGCAGAGCATCCCGCACCGTCCCGGTGGTCTGGTCTGGGTCGTTGTGGGCACCGCCGAGAGGCTCGGGGATGATTTCATCCACCAGGCCCAACTGAAGGAGGTGCTGGGCGGTGATCTTTAGGGCCTCGGCGGCCCTTGGCGCGGCCGAGCGGTCTTTCCACAGGATGGCCGCGCAACCCTCCGGGCTGATCACCGAGTAATAGGCATTTTCCAGGATCACAACCCGGTCGGCCACCCCGATGCCGAGGGCGCCGCCCGAACCGCCCTCGCCCACGACGGCGGCGATAATGGGCACCTGGAAGAGCATCATCTCGCGCAGGTTCACGGCGATGGCCTCGGCGATGTGCCGTTCCTCGGCGCCGATGCCGGGATAGGCCCCCGCCGTATCGATGAGCGAAATAATCGGCAGGCCGAACTTGTCCGCCAGCTTCATCAGCCGCAGCGCCTTGCGATAGCCTTCCGGGTGGGCGGACCCGAAATTGCGGAGGATGTTTTCCTTGGTGTCGCGGCCTTTTTGGGTGCCGACTGCCATCACCTTGTGCCCGCCCAGGCAGGCAAAACCCCCCACTACCGCCCGGTCCTCGGCAAACAACCGATCCCCATGCAACTCGCTGAACCCGGTGAAGGCCGATTCCAGGTAATCCAAGGTGAACGGTCGCTTGGGGTGGCGGGCAATCTTGATCCGATCCCAGGCGCTGAGGTTCGCGTAGATCTGGCGCTTGGTCTCCGCCAGCTTCTTTTCAATCAAAGCGACTTCTTCCGCGAAGCTGATCCCCAGGGCAAGCCTTTCCGGATGTCTTTTCAACTCCTCCAGCGCGTTCTGCAATTCCGCAATCGGCTTTTCGAAGTCGAGTTGGTGTTTCATCAGCCCGGAGCTTAGTGCTTCCCAGGCGGGCAGGCAACGCCCTTTTGGTACAGGCAAAGAGCCGGATTTGCATCCGGCTCTTAGTGGTGATGAGGTTTATACGCCTTCACCCAGGCGCTCAGAAGGGTAATGCGGCCAACTATTTGCTCGCTGTTCGAACCGCATTACAAGCAAAACCTCTATACTAACCCTAAACGAACAGCGAAATCGTTATCGCCTTCTTCCATTCGCCCTGCACCTTTATAGATAACATCAGAAAGCGACTTGTTCAAAGTTTTTTTCGCTTTTCAAAGAGCTCTTTCTCTTCGCCTCGCGAAGAACTGCGACGTCCTCGCACCCGCCATTGCAACCCTGTTTATTCCTTTCCATCAGATCCCCCGCCCGTCAAGTGCAACCGCCGATTTTTCTGAAAAATCGCGTCCAGAGCCAGGTCCGTGAGAATCCGGGTGTGGCGGCGCTGCCTGAGCACCCGGGCCAGCGGGGTATTGCCCGCCGGGGTGAGAGACTGGCGCAGAGCGGCCGCCTTGCCTGGGCCAGAGGCCAGCACCCAGACCTGGCCGGCGGCGCGGATAGCCGGGTAACCCAGCGTAATCCGGCGCGGCGGCGGCTTGGGCGCCGTCACCGGCCGATAAACAGCCGGGCTCGCCCTTAGCTCTTCGGCTTCCCCGGCAAATAAAGACGCCACATGCCCTTCCTCACCCATCCCAAGGAACACCAGGTCGAGCGCGGGTTGGCCCCCCTTGCCGGGAGGCGCAATGCGCCGCAATCCCGCCTCCGCCTCGGCCGCGGCGGCCTCCGGGAGCGCCTCCCCGCGGATGCGATGGACCTGCCCGCCGGCAATGCCCAGCGGACCGAGCAGACATTCATTGGCCAGGCCAAAATTGCTTTCCGGGTTGTCCGGCGGCACGCACCGCTCGTCGCCCCAGAAGAAATGGACCCGCCCAAGGTCCAGCCGGCGCGCCCGGACCTGGTCCCTCACGGCCAGCAAGAACCGGCGCGCTATCCGTCCCCCCGAAAGCGCCACGCAGTACGGCCCGGCGCGCCGGCCAGCCGTTTCCAACTGCTTCAGCCACTGAGCCGCCGCCGTCTGGGCCAGCGCCTCCTCATCGCCGAAAGTCAAGAGGTCGTAGGTGCCCATGGGTCTCCGGCAGAGGCGCGCTGGTTAGCCGCCTCGTTGACCGTCCTCGGCTCATGCCAGGCATGGCCGGCCTGGGCCAGCAAATCATCCGCCGCCACCGGACCCCAGGTGCCGGCGGCGTAGAATTCGCGGTTGGTCAGCGGCTGGCCCGCCCAGCTCCGGCGCAGCCCGTCGACGAATCGCCAGGCGGTTTCGACCTCGTCGCGGCGGATGAAAAGGGTGGCATCGCCGGCCATCGCGTCCAGCAGGAGCCGCTCGTAGGCCTCGGGCGTGTAAGCGCCGAACTCGGCGTCGTAACTGAAATGCATGCGCACCGGCCGCACGGCCACACTGGTCCCGGGGACTTTGCCATTGAACCGCAGGGAGATGCCCTCATTGGGCTGGAGGCGCAGGACCAGCGAGTTCGAATCCAGCCGCTGGCCGCATTGGGCGGCAAACAGGACATAAGGGGTGGGCCGGAATTGGATGCGCACTTCACTGGCGCTGGCGGGCAGGCACTTGCCGGTGCGCAGGTAAAAGGGCACGCCCGACCAGCGCCAGTTGTCAATGAACAGCTTGAGCGCGACGTAGGTTTCCACATGGGAATCGGATTTGACCCTGGGTTCCTGGCGGTAGCCCGGGTGCAACTCGCCCGCGACCACCCCGGCGAAATACTGTCCGCGCACGACCTGTTTGGCCACCTCCTCCGCGGTCAGCGGGCGGAGCGACCGGAGCAGCTTGACCTTTTCGTCACGAATCGCCTCGGCCTCCAGTGAGACCGGCGGCTCCATCGCCACGAGCGACAGGACCTGCAGGAGATGGTTCTGCACCATGTCGCGCAGCGCGCCGGCCTCCTCGTAATAGCCCCCGCGCTGCCCCACCCCCGGTTGCTCGGCCACGGTAATCTGCACCTGCTCCACCGAGTCGCGGTTCCAGAGCCGCTCGAAGATCGAGTTGGCAAAGCGGAACATGAGGATGTTCTGCACGGTTTCCTTGCCCAGGTAATGGTCGATGCGGAAGACCTGCTGCTCACGGGCATAGCGGGTCAGTTCGTCGTTGAGTCGCAGGGCCGAGGCCAAATCGTGGCCGAACGGTTTCTCCACCACGACCCGCTGCCAGCCCTCCTCGCCTGGCTGATGCAGCAAGCCGGCGCGATGCGCTTGCTCGACCACCTCGCCGAACTGGCTGGGCATGGTGGCCAGGTAAAACAGCAGATTCTGCCGCAGGGGCGGGCGGCCGAAGGCGCTAAGCTGCTGCTCCAGCTTCCGGTATGCGCCCGGCTCCGTGAGGTCACCCTGGCAATAAAAAATGTGCCCGGAAAACTCCTGCCAAATCGCCTCCTCCACCGGCTTAGTCCGGGAAAACTCCTCCAACGCCCGCCGCAACTCCTCGCGCCACGAGGCGTCCGTCTTCTGGCGCCGGGCAAGGCCGAGGATGCGAAAATCCGGCGGCATCTGCCCCTCTTTGCACAGATGATAGAGCGCGGGGACGAGCTTGCGGGCGGTCAAATCGCCGCTCGCCCCGAAGATCACGATGGAACAGGGTTCCGTCAGTTTGCGCGCCTGCCCCAGCCGACACGTCATCACCTCCTCATATTCCGCCCCTTCAGTTTGGTTCACAGGCCAATTATTGCCGAGGTTGCCCCGGATTTCAACGTTTCCGCCCTACCCACTTGCCTGGAAACACGGCTCTTGGGGATTTTTCCCCCCATTGCCGGGGCCAGCCGGCGCCTATTCCAACGGGCGAATTAGTGCTATCTTGAAGGCGAATTGGAATTAAGATTGCGATTAGAGATTACGGGATTAGGATTAGGATTAAGATTAGGATTGGAATTAAGTTAAAGCCATGAAACGAATTTCTTTCGCCTTGCTCGCCGGCCTGGCCCTGCTCCCTCCTGGCTTCGGGGCCGATTTTCAACCTGCCACCCTGCCGCTGGGCGCGCCCGCGCCGGATTTCGACCTGCCGGGCGTGGACGACCGCCGCCATGCGCTCAAGGACTTCGCGCCGGCCAAAATCCTGGCGGTCATCTTCACCTGCAACCACTGTCCTACCGCCCAGTACTATGAAGAGCGCATCAAGAGCATCGTGACCGATTACCAGGCCAAAGGCGTGGCCGTGGTCGCCATCATGCCCAACGACCCCAAATCCGTGCGCCTGGACGAACTGGGCTGGTCCGACCTGGGCGATTCGTTCCAGGAGATGAAACTCCGCGCCCGCGACCGGCAGTTCAATTTCCCTTACCTTTATGACGGCGATACCGAGGCGGTGGCCCGCGCTTACGGCCCGGTGGCCACGCCCCACGCCTTCCTCTTCGATGCCGGCCGCAAGCTCCGTTACCTCGGCGCCATCGATGACTCGGAACGCCCGGCGCGGGTCACGAAAAACTACCTGCGCGACGCCCTCGACGCCCTGCTCGCCGGCCAGGAACCCCCCGTCGCCCGGACCAGGGCCGTCGGCTGCTCCGTCAAATGGGCCGGAAAGGCCGAGGCGGTCAAGGCTTACCTGGACCAACTGGCCGCCGAACCCGTCTCCCTCGCCCCGGCCGATGCGGAGGCCCTCAAGGCCCTGCGCAAAAACCAATCCGGCAAGTTCCGCCTGGTGAGCTTCTGGGCGACCTGGTGCGCCCCCTGCGTGGCCGAATTCCACGAATTGGTCACCCTCAACCGCATGTATCGCCATCGCGATTTTGAACTGGTCACCGTCTCGCTCAACCGGCCGGACGAGGACAAGGACGTGCTCGAGTTCCTGAAGAAGAAACAGGCCTCCTGCCGGAACTTGATCTTCTCCTCGGCGGACCGGGAAAGGCTCATTGATGCGTTTGACCCCGACTGGCAGGGCGCCGTGCCCTACACGGTCCTGCTCGCGCCCGACGGCAAGATCGTCACTCGCCAAACCGGCAGCATCGATCCCCTGGCCCTCAGGCGTGCCCTTGTCCAAGCCATGAACCAGTTGAAGCCGTGGTAGGGGGCAAACCTTTAGAAGGGGCCACGAAATGCTCCATTAGTCATCTCTGACCCCTTTCTGACCCCTTTCCTTTCCGCGTGCGCCCGTCCCCGCACCCAAGGTGCTTGGACGTGCCGCCGGCCCTCCGGCCGGGCGGCCGAGCGGGCCTGGCTTGCCACTGGAGAACGACTGGCGCTAACATTGCCGCATGAACGAACCCCTTTCCCGCCCTGAGAGGTTGAAAAAGACACTCGCCGGCGCCGCCACTCGTCCGCCGATTTCCACCGCGGCGCTCCGGAGCGTGGCGGTTGGCACTTTGGCCGGCCTGTGGTTCGCTGCCTTGTCGCTCGGGCTGGCGCAAGAGGCAAAAGGCCTTGGGAACGAGAACTCACCCGCCGTACTGCCACTGCCTGAGACGCCCACGCCCCGCGAAGATTCTCTGAGCCGAGCCACCAAGCCTGTCCCGATCCACTCTCCCCGGCGCGACAGCGCCGCTTTCAGCGCGGCGGGGGAAGGCTCTGAGAGCGCCCTGGGCCGCGCCCAGGTCAATTCGTTCACCAGCGGCCAGCTCCGATTGCAGGCGCTGACTCCGACGCTCCTCCGGATGGAATTTTCCCCTTCCGGGCAGTTTGTGGACGCGCCCAGTGTCTCCGTCATCAATCGGCAACGGTGGCCCTGGGTGGCCTTGACGACCAAGGAAGCCAATGGCTGGCTCACAGCCAGCACCGGCCCAATCACGCTCTCTTACAAGTTGAACTCAGGCCCGTTCAGCGCCCAGAATCTTCAGGTCAGTTGGCGAGACGGAGTTGGCCGGCATGAGTGGAAACCGGGTGACCCGGACGGGCAGAATCTGGGGGGCGTTCCGGCCAGCCTCGACAACCGCAGCACCAAGGCGGTGACCGAGCCAGGTCCGCTCAGCCGCAAAGGCTGCTTCCTGCTCGATGACAGCAAGAGCGCGCTCTTTGTCCGCGCCGACAATTGGGTCAAAGCCCGAACGCCCAACGACAGTCTGGACTGGTATTTTCTGGCTTATGGGACTGACTATAAGTCAGCGCTCAAGCAACTGTCCGACCTGCTGGGCCCAATCCCGCTGCTGCCGCGGTATGTCTTCGGCGCCTGGTTTGGTTCGCGCGCGGGCTATTCGGGCGAGCAATGGCAGATGATCGTCCAGCAGTTCCGCGACGAACACCTCCCGCTCGACCTGGTCGTCCTCGACTCCGATTCCAAGTCCAAGATGGTTTGGTCCGGCTACGATTGGGACTTGGAGCAGATGCCTGATCCGGCCGGCTTTTTCGCCTGGATGGCCCGGCAGGGCGTCAAGGTGACCGTCAACGAACATTATCAGCCCCTGACCCGCCAGAGTGACAGCCGCTTCGAGACCATTCGGCAGGCCCTGGGGCTGCCTGCCGACGTGAAAGAAATCCCGCACGCCATTGGGGACAAAAAGTATGCCGGGTTGTTCATGGACCTGTTGCACCAGCCGGATTTGGAGCGGGGGCTGGCATTTTGGTGGCAGGACGGAGCCGCCCCGGCCGGTGTGGAGGGACTGGACGACCTGTTGTGGACGCGCCATGTCGAGTATCAAGGCAGCGAGCGCATCACGGGCCGGCGCACCACGGCCTTCTGCCGCCTGGGCAATCAGTGGGGCTCGCACCGCTATGGCATCTTTTTCACCGGCGACCTGCACGGCGTCTGGGCCTCGCTGCCAGTGCTGATCCCGGCGACCGTCCGCGGTGGCAATCAACTTGTGCCTTACATGAATAATTTGTGCGGCGGGGTTTTTGTCGTGGACCTGCCACCAGAACTCTACTGCCGGTGGGTGCAATTCAGTTCCTTGAGTCCCTTGCTCTGGTTCCACGGCCTTTGGGGGCTGCGCTTGCCCTGGGAGTACGGGCCCGACAACGTGGCCAACTACCGCAACTTCGTCGGCTTGCGCTATACTCTGCTCCCCTACATCTATACCTGCGCGCGGGTGGCTCATGAAACGGGCCTCCCGCTCGTGCGCGGGACCTACCTGGAATACCCGGACCAGGAAGCCACCTACACTTTCGACCAGCAATACCTTTTCGGCGACCAACTCCTGGTCGCCCCCATCACCGCCCCGGGCAATGGCCACCCCGTCCGCAAGCAAGTCTTTCTGCCGGCCGGCGATGACTGGTTCGATTTCTTCACCGGCGACTTCTATCCCGGCGGCAGGACCATCCTGCATGAGTGCCCGCTTGACCGGATGCCGCTCTTCGTCCGCGCCGGCTCGATTCTGCCCCGGGCGCCGTTGATGGACTTCAGCGACCAGAAACCGGTCGACCCGCTCACCCTCGAGGTCTATGCCGGAGCGCGTCCTGCCGCGTTCAATCTCTACGAGGACGACGGGCTTTCGTTGGCCTATCGCGCCGGGGCGTACGCCTGGACGCCATTTCATTTCCGCCCGGCGCCGGCGGGGAACTACACCTTGAGCCTCGGGGCGGCGCAAGGCAACTTTAAGGGTCAACTGGCCAAGCGCCGTTATCTCGTGCGCCTGCACGGCCTGTGCCAGCCCCAGGCAGTCGCCCTCAACGGCCGCAGGCTCACCGAGGTTGACCCGGAACAGGGCCTCGACGGATGGTGGTGGGATGCGCGCGCGCGCACCATCATGGTTCGTCTGAACAAACCGCTTTCCGCCGGCCAAGAGAACGTCCTCTCTTTTTCGAACGCGGGGACGAGCGCCGATCTCGCTGCCTGGCAGCGGGCCAGCAACCTGCGGGCCCAACTGCGCCAGCTCAAACGGGACGTCAAACTCAAACACGCCGCCCTGGTCAGCGGGCCGGGCATCAAAAAGCCCCCGCGCGCCATGCGCGAAATCGAAGCGGTCGAACGCCTCCTGACCGACGTGGTGGATCACCCCAAGGGGCGCGGAACCAACCCGCCTGATTATCCGGCCCTGGAGAGCCGAATTGTTGCCGCCTTGGCCAACGACCCTTTCGAGTCCAATCGGGCCTTGCCGGAGCTCGATCCGGAATCGCGCGCCGGCATGGACCTGTGCAAGGGAGCAAAGTTCACCAGCCAGGAAATGACCGCCATGACCAACCGCCTCCGCGGCGCCGACTCCCCGGCGTGGTTGTGGCCAGCGCGCTGAATCCCCTCAGAACGGGCGGCCTTGGCCGACTGCTCAAACGCGCGGCCAGAGTGCGATTACTCCCTTGAGCCAGGCCTCCCTGGACCTGCTGGCCGAGCGGTTCATTCCAATGAGCGTTCAAGATGGCAATGACGCCGATCACCACCAGCAACTCGATCAGGGTGAAACCGGCGGGGGCTTGGCCCTCTGGCGTCCGGGATAACGGAGTCCAGGAATCCCGTTTTTCATCGCCCTAACCTTTCGCCTGACCCCGTCGGATGGCGGTCAGAACCCCGGGTCTTATTGAGATTTTATCGCATAGAAACGTGCGCTGTCCCCGGCCGAATAGGGGAGGCTGACGCTGAAATTGCCACGGCCATCGAACGTATTGACGCCAATCACCGTCCAGTTGGTGAAAGAAAGCGCCGCGTTGGTGGAGGTCAACACGTAATAGACACTGTTGGCCAGGCCGTTGGTGCCGCTGATGACCAAACTACTCGTTGCCGATTGAAAGCTGACGGCGGTAATTTTCGTCCCAGTGGTGGAGAAAGGCGGAGCGGCAGTGACCACCAGTTGGACGGCGGTGCTGTCAGCGCTCTCCTGGAGGGTCGCGTTGTAACCTGCGGGAAGAGTGCCCAGAACAAAGTCGTAGGTGCCACTGATGGGCGTGAGCGATTGGATCAGTGTCACTGTGCTGGGAACCCTGGCAAGCAGCGGCAATTCGGTCACATTGATGGTGTCGGTGCTGCCGGAAATCGTCAAGTTGCTCGTGACGACTGGCGCGCCCGGTCCGCCGACCGCCAGGTTCAGCGTCGAATTGGCCAGGGTGATGCTGCCGATCGGCGCCGCCGCCGTGCCGATCGAACCAGCGACCGAGGTCAGACTAACGGTGCCGTTCGTCACCGCAATCGAACTGACCCCGCCGCTGACGATGGTGCTGGCCGCCACCGTGCCGGCGACGTTCAAGCTGCCGTACGCCAACGTGGACGTGCCCCCGCCAAACGCCTGCCCCAAGGCAAGCTGATTGTTGACCACCACGGTGCCGCCGGGATTGACGGCGAGCGTTCCAGTGACAGGCCTGTTCCCGGCGGCGGAGGACATGACTCCGAGTCCCAGCGTGTTTACATTCAAAGCGCCACCCCCCAGGTTGAAGATTCCTGCCGAATAGCCGCCGTCAGCGGCATTACGGCCCTTGCCCACTATGAGGGTGTCTATCATAATATCTGAAGTGCCGGCGCTGAGATCCACCAAGCCGGCGCTCGCAACCTGAAAGCCTCCAGGAGGCACAACAATGCCTGAACCTGGAGCGGCATTACAATTGCCGCCATTTTGTGTGTTATCGGCGACAATAAACTCCAACACGCGATCCGAACTGGCGCCGCGAAGGTAAAGCTGTGACGGCGGCGTGAAATCGGGATTGAACTCGAAAACCGCAGTGCGGCTACATTGTTCCCTGCCGATGGTTATCGTGTCAGCGTAGATGGCATTGGTTTGTCCCAAATACAAATAATCCCCGTAGTCCCCAAACCCGGCAACGTCGTTTAGGACAAGCGCGGGCCCGGCGGTAGCCGCATAGCCAGTCCCCTGAATGTTTCCCACCTGGGTCAGGCTTATGACGTTCGTTTTGGCCAGGTACACAATCCCATCCTGACGGCCGGCGTTGACGTAGGTTGCCTGCCCGGGGGTCGGGCCGTTTCCCTGAATGCCAATCAGAAAACGGCCGACGGTGGCTTTGAAGGTATCCAGGCCTGACATATCCAGAGTGGCATACAAACCGATCTGCCCGCCTTGGTAAGTGCTGCTGCCTTCGGAGACGTATATGGCTGACCCAACGTTGGTGTTGTTGACGACCAGAGTCCCACCGGCGCCACTGATGGTATTGTAACAGGTTCCGTAGCCTCCCGTATCCGTGTCCGTTCCAGAGCTCAGCATTATGCTAATATTCGTATTGAAAACCGTCAGCGTCACGCCGGGGTTAATAACGGTGTTGTGGGCATAGTCGTGGTTGCCGTAGGCGCTGCCGTTGGTCGCCGCGTACCACAACCCGCCCACCGTGATGTCGGCGTCCACGATGTTGTCGGCCCCTGCCGTGGCGGAGGCGGACTCGCCGGTGTTAGCAAAAAATGCCGTGTCATACGTGGCCGGCAGCGGCGGCCACAGCCAATTGGCGCCGTCGGACCAGTTGATGTTGTTCGCGTTCGCGACATCGGGGCCATTCCAGAAGACGTTTCCCCGGGGTATAATCGGGCCGCTGCTGAACGTCGCCAGGATGGACATCGAATCCCCGCTCTCGGTTACGTTTTGGACGACAAAACCGCCGGGGGCGCCGACCTGGAAGTTGGCGGCGCCGCCCACGATGGAACTGGCGGACTCGACGACGGTTACGGTCGCGGGATATGACTCGATGGGCGGCAGTGACAACAGATTGATCGTATTGATGCCGCTCGCGCTGACATTCTCGGCGTACATGTAGGAGGTGGCGAAGCCCGAGGCGCTCACGGTAATCGTCGCGTTGGTGAGGTTCAAACTGGTCAACGGAGCCGCGGCCGTGCCAATGCCATTGGTGGCTGCCAGCGAACCGCCATTCATGTTGATGATGCTGGTGCCGGCGCCACTGGCGCCGGGCGAGGTGGCGACCTGGGTGCTGGCCAGGATATTGTTCGCCAGGACTGAACCGCCGTTGATGTTGAGCGTGCCGATCGGAGCGCCGGCCAAGGGGCCGCCGGCAAAGGCCAGATTGAGAGTGTCGTTGACTATCAATGTGCCCGTGCCGTTCACGTTGACCGTTCCCACAGCGTAGTTGTAAACATTGCCGTCGCTGTAAGCCGGGTTATAACTGACATTGACGGTATCCGCAGTGATGGTCCCCGCGTTGAAAGTGAGCGCGCCGGTCACCGCCGCCCCGCTGTTTAAGCTATTGCGCGAGGCTTTGCCGATTTGCAACGTGTTCACCAATGCATTGACCGTCCCGCCGGTAAAATCATTGGTGCCGGAACCTCCGCCGGAGGTTAAAGCGTTTGCCACTCCGTCTCCAATATTCCAACTCGCCACCGCGCCGCCGCTGGCGCCGCCAATATAAACCGTCGGATTCCCATTCGTGAAAGCAGGATTGAAGAATATGCCGCCGCTCGCCCATTGGCGGCCGACACTAATGTAGTCGGCAAAGATGGCGTTGGTCTGGCCCAGGTAAAGGGACGAAGCCATATTATTCCCGTAACCCGCCTCGGTTTCGCCGTCGCCGGCGTCACCGACGTCGAGAGCGACCAGCGAAGAGTCGCTGGCGCCGGTCCCGGAGGACGCCGTAATGGTGTTGGTTTGGGCCAGATAGACGGTCCCGACCGGCTGAAGGACGGTGGTTGGACCGACCGCACCCACGCCCACCAGGAAGCTTCCCACGCTGGCATTGAAGGTGCCCAATCCGGACATATCCAGAGTGGCTTGGGCGGTGGAGGACGCGTCGCTGTGGCCCAGGCCGACGTAAATGTTGCTATTGGTGACGTTGAGCGTGCCGCCGCCACCGGTCACTGTGACATTGCCGGTCGTATTGCCGAGATCGAGCACTGGACTGCCGACCGTCAGGCCGCCCAGGGTGACGGTCAAGGTGTCATTGTTGGCAATGGAGGTGTTTTGATAAGTCCCGTTCGTGTTGGCGTAGGTCAGCTCGAACACCGTGACATTGCCGTCCACGATGTTGTTGATTGTCGAAGGAGACGTCACGGATCCGGTGTTGTTGAAAAACGCCGGGTTGCCGGAGCCTGGTTCAGCGTGCGTTGACCAATTGAGGCCATCAGACCAGTTGGCACTATTGGCCAGGTCAGCGCCGGTCCAGTTGATCGTCAGGTAGGGGCTTTGTGTGAGGACCAGTTGCACTGAGGAGGCGGTGGTCTGGAGCGTTCCGACGTAACCCGCCGGCAAAGTGCCCAGCTTAAAGTCCGTAGCGCCATTACCCCCGATGGCATTGCCCGATGAAATCAGTGTAATGACAGGTGACACACCCGCAAGCTGCGATATGGAAATGATGTTGATGGTATTGCCGACCGTGCTGCTATCCGTCGTCAAATCGTTCGCGACGACTGCCCCCGTCAGGCTGCTCACCGCCACATTCAGCGTCGAATCGCCAATCGTCATGCTGCCGATCGGCGCCGCCGCCGAGCCGATGTTGGCGGCGGTAACGGTGGCGTTGGCCAGCGTAACCGTGCTGGCAGAGCGGCCGCTGTCAACAATCCCATAATTGCCATCGGCCACGTTGAGGGTGGCGCCGTTGGTGAGAGTCAAGTACCCCGTCGCAACCGCGTTTGCGGAAGTGCCGAGCTTGACCCCCAGGGCCAGGTTGTTAGAATTGACCACCACATTGCCGGAATTCACGTTGAGCGTTCCAAGGACAGGCGTTGTCCCGGCGGCGGCGGACATGACTCCGAGGCGCAGCGTGTTGACATCCAAAGTGCCAGCCCCCATGTTGAAGACGCCTACCGTATAGCCGCCGCCAGCAGCATTGTGGCCCTTGCCCACGAAGAGCGTGTCTATCTTAATATCGGAAGTGCCCTGGCTTAGATCCACCAAGCCGGCGCACCCGGCATAGGCACCTCCAGGATTCTGGGCAGCCGTCGGGTTGCCAATGCCTGCGCCTGGAGCTACACCTGCATTCCCATTGCCGCCATTGATTGTGTCATCGGCAACAACAAACTCTGGGACGCGATCCGAACTGGCGCCGCGAAGGTAAAGCGTTGGCGCGGTGAAATTGGGATTGAACCTGAAAACCGCAGTGTGATATGCTTCGTGCCTGCCGATGGTTATCGTGTCAGCGGAAATGGCATTGGATTGTCCCAAATATATATAGCTGCTGAAGTCGTCAAAATTCTGGTAAGTGTCCAACAGGACAAGCGCCGGCCCGGCGGCAGCCGCATTGCCAGTCCCCTGAATGTTTCCCGCCTGGGTCAGGTTTATGACGTTGGTTTTGGCCAACCACAGGACCCCCGTAGCACGCGAGTTGTTGAAAAGGTTTACCTGCCCCGGGGTCGCGTTGACTCCCTCAACGCCTACGAACAAACGGCCGACGGTGGCCTGGAACGTATCCAGGCCTGACATATTCAGAATGGCCCATTGATCGATGGCCCCCGCGTAAGTGGCGCTGCCTTGTTCGACGTTTATGATTGACGCCTGGTTGGTGTTGTTGACGACCAGAGTCCCACCGTCGCCACTGATGGTATTGTAACAGTGTGTGAGGCCGCCGGCCGGATCGCTCAGGCTTCCAGAGTCCAGCATTATCGTAATATTCGTATCGAGAACCGTCAGCGTCACACCGGGGTTAATCACGGTGTTGTGCCATCGGTTGTTGGTCTGCCGGTAGAGCAAGCCGGTCACCGTGATGTTGGCGTCCACGATGTTGTCCACGTTGGCTGCCCCGGCGGCTGCGGACGTGCCGGCCCCAACAAAAGTTACCGTGTTGGTGGCCCCCGGTACGACGCCGCCCGTCCAATTGTGGGTGTCGGACCAGTTGATATCGGTGAGAACATTGGCTCCGCTCCAAGTAATGTTTTGAGCCGGCGCATCGGCGCAGAGGGCAAATAATGCGTACAGAGCCGTGACGCGCCGCAAAACAAGGAACGATGGCTTCATCATGGATGGCTTCATAATGTGTACGGTGTTATACCGCGGTTTTTGCCGAATGAACATTGGACCAGGATCCTGGTGTGAAAAGAACCGGGAAGAAGACCAGAAAGTTTTGGCATTTATTCTTAATCACGACTTTGCGGGTGTTAACGGCGTTATTGGTTCAACATGACCGATTGATGACGAAACTGCAAAAACATAATAAAATCTGGCCATTGATTCACGTATATGCTGAGGGACTCCCCATTGTCGAGACCATTTTTCAGTTAATTTAAGATCGTGAAATTCCGGGCCTCTCAGGGAGGCGAGTAGCGAGGTAAACCAGCGTATTGGCTCAAGTCGAGCATGTACGCTTGATAGATTTTTCCCTGCCGCGTGTTCTTGACCGTGAAAGGGAAAGGGAAAGGGAAAGGGTCACTCCCGGAAATCGGAAACATGGCCTGACGGAACGGCCGATTGAGGGCAGGATGGGCGCCGATGGCTCGGAAGATTCGCCTCGAGTATGCCGGGGCTGGCTATCATGTGGCCCGGGGAAATCAGGGCCGCGATATTTACGCCGAGGATCGCGACCGGAAGCTGTGGCTGAAAACGCTGGCAGAAATTTCCCAATCCAGCCAATCCAGCCAATCCAGCCAATGGAGTATTTGCCATTTCGCCCAAAACCCGCTATAACTGTCACCCGGTGAATGCCAAACTGACAGCGCCGCCTCGCTTCGCGCCCGGCCAGGAACCGGTTCCTGCCCGTTTCCACGCGCGCGGCCCGCCGTTTTTGCAGCTATTTCCAGTTATTTCCACTTAAAAATTCGCTGCTTCAATGACCTGTGGCCGGAACACCGAATCCTTCGCAACCATCCCCTCCGCCAGGAACAATTGCGCGCTTGCGTCGCTTATCCCCAGGCCCGCCTCAGCCAGGAGAAGGTGTTGGCAACCGCCGCCTGAGCAGATGAAGCACTACACTCGCCGCCAGTTTTTGGCCCGGGCCGGCGGGCTGGGCGCGCTGGCGGTTTGCGCCGGGCCGGTCCTCGCCTCGAGCAGCCGCCTGGGGAACAAGCTGCCGCTGGCCGAGGCCTTTGACCGGGAGATGGAGCGATTCATGTCGGCGCGGAAGGTCCCGGGCGGCGCGCTGGCGGTGCTGAAGGACCAGCGCCTGGTCTATGTCCGCGGCTACGGCTGGGGGGACCGGGAGAAAAAGGAGCCGGTGAAAGCGGAGTCTTTGTTCCGGATTGCCAGCATCTCCAAGCCGTTCACCGCGGCGGCCGTGCTCAAGCTGAGCGAGAGCCGCCGCCTGGACCTCGAGGCGCCCGTGCTCGAACTCGTGCGGCTGGAGCCGGTGCTGGCGAAAGGCAAACAGCCCGATGCACGCTGGCAGCGGGTCACGGTTCGTCATTGCCTGCATCATACCGGCGGCTGGGATCGCGCAGCCAGCGGCGACCCGATGTTTCGTTCGGGCGAGATTGCCCGGGCGGTGGGCGTTCCGGCCCCGGCCAACCAGGAGGCGATCATCCGTTACCTGCTGGGCCAGCCGCTCGATTTCGAGCCCGGCGCCCGCTATGCTTATTCGAACTTCGGATATTGCCTGCTCGGGCGCGTGATTGAGAGAGTGAGCGGCCAACCCTACGAGCAATTCGTGCGGCAGGCAGTGCTGGCGCCCATGGGCATTCGGCGGATGCGGCTGGGGGTTTCGCTCGCCAGCGGGCGGGCGGAGGGCGAAGTGAGATACTACACCCCCAACAACCGCCGAAGCCCCAGCGTGTTCCCCGGGCAACCCGCCAAAGTCCCCGAGCCGTACGGCAGCTTCTGCCTGGAAGCGATGGACGCGCACGGGGGTTGGCTGGCCTCGGCGGTCGAGCTCGCCCGGTTTGCAGCGGCGCTGCAGGCGCCGGCGGGCAATGCCTCTTTGCAAGCCGACACCCGGCGAATCTTCTACGAGCCGCCGGCCCCGCCCGTCAGCCGGAAAGCCGACGGCTCACTGGCGGATTATTATTACGGCTGCGGCTGGAACGTGCGCCCGGTGGGAAACCAGGGGCGCGCCAACTACTGGCACAACGGCAGTCTGCCCGGAACGTTCACTCTGCTGGTGCGCCGCTTCGACGGCCTCAGTTGGGCGGCCCTCTTCAATCAACGCTCGGAATCTTCCCGCCTGCCCGATGGCGCCATCGACTCGGCCTTGCACCGCGCCGCCGATGCCGTGGCCGAATGGCCGGCGGATGATCTCTTTGCCCACGGACCACGGACCGGACGAGCGTGAGTGGGTGAGTGGGTGAGTGAGTGGGTGGGAGCCAAAGCGGCGTCTCCCGACGGGTCGGGATTGCCGCCCTGCTCCATAGCCCCGCCGGCGATGCCCTATCCAACGCGCGCACGATACCCCAGACGCGCCACCGCCTCATCCCCGGCGCCAAGAGCTGCCAGAGCGGGCGAGGAGCCGTCCCATTCTAGGCGCTTGAGCGCCGCCATCGAGGCCGCGAGGTAGGGAAATCTCAGGTCATAAGTTCGATAGATTGTCTCGAAAAAGGCGACAAGGTTCAGGGGACTATCGGCGGGCGGGAAGCCGCCAAAAACCGTTCCAGGCGCCTCTGCCCCGGGATTTACCAAAGCAAGCGAAACGGCTTCGTAGCGCGTGAAATCGTCGCGAACGAATCGCCGTCCAGCCAGACCAAGCAATATGTCGTGGTATCGGCGGATGGCTTGAACCACTTCCCCCTTTTCATCCACGGCGATGTCGTTGGGCGCAAGCCCCTCCGCTCCGGCGCGGTGGGCTTTCATCACGTGGAGGAAGGCGTAAACGAGTCCGGGGTACATTATATGGAGGTTGGTGGAATCGCCGATCGCTTCCTCCATGCGATTAGTCAAATTCCGAAATGCGCCGCCGGTACCCTTTACAGAGATTGCAATCACCGGCCCAATGCCGGGCTTGGCTATGACGACATCGATGCCCTTGGTCTTCAAACCGCCGAGGACAGTTTGCTCTTTCTCCTGCTGTGCCCCCTCGTCGAAGACCAGCCTGCGGCGACCTGCGCCGGTTTGCACGATCAGCGGCGGGTGCGGCGTGATCTCGTCAGGATGAAAGCCGCCCTCGATAACCAAGCGGATCGCGATGTGCTGGTGGAGCGGCTTAATGTGGCGCTGTCCCTGGGTCTCGAGGACGGCGATGAACTGTGCCAGTGCTGCGTCAAGCCACAGGTAGGACGGGATCCAAGGGTCAGGCATAATGCCTCCAGCGACGTGCTTCCGTGAGCGTTTCTTCAAGAGTGGCGGCGTCGGCCCGGCTGATGGCTGGGCTGCTGAGTGGAAGTCTCACGTTGGCGACCTCTCCCGGCTCCAGCTTGAGCATTCCTCCGCCTAGCGGATGCCCCTCAATTTCGCAGCTTAGCTGGCACAGCGGGGTTTGCCATGCCCGCTGGACGTCTGCGATCTTGAAGCCAGGGGCCAGCCCGACCGCATGAACGGAGTTCGTGCAGACGCACTCGGCCTCATTGGCAACGAGGGTTGGAGCTAAGCCGCTCATGTAGGAGAGGAATGCGTCAGGGCTCTTCACATCGGGCACCACATACCAGGGTTTGCGGTTTCGGCATTTGTAGGTCTCCTTGGCGTCCTGGCCGGCGTCGGTTTCCAAGTACTGGCGAACTGGGGTTGGCAGGGGGCTCACCCCGAGCAAGTGCAAAAGGAGCACGGGTTCATCGTTGGCTATCCAATTGCGGACGGTCCGCTGGTCCACACAGCGTTCTGGGAGTTGCTCGCCCTTGCGCACCGTGACTCGAAGGACTTGCGGGGGTAGGCCCCAGAACTGTGCTTCGGTGGGTCTCAGGTGGAAGAAGTCGTTTGCGCCCGTAACATACCCGACTCCCGCATGGGCGAGTTCGGAAAAACGACGGACGTTTGGCAGGCCGATGAGCCGGTCGTAGAGCGCTACGCCACGCTCCGGCAGGAGGAACTTCCGCAATCGGCCGCCCGATTGACGCCAGGTTGCAAGGCCCACCCGCCGCACTTCTTGGGGAGGGGCCTCAAGGGGCCTAAACACGTCCAGTGCGCTGAGGAGGATTTCCTCCGTGCGCCCGCCGAAACCAGCGCAGTGCAGCAGCCAACAATCCTCGGAGAGCGCCGGGAAGAGCTTCTCCCGGACGGCGATGATGTGAACTCGATCAAAATGGCCGCACAAGGCCGCCAAGAGCGGTTCGGCATAAGTAGCATGACCGATCTCCGCAGGCACCACAAAGGCCATAGCTCCCCCGGGCCGAAGCAGACCCGCAGTGACAACGAGGAAAGGAGCCCAGGAGGAGCAGAGCCCATTGAACCGCGCCCCGAGCCGGGCCGCTTCCGCCAGGGCCCGTTGTCGCGTCTCACCAGAGAAGAACTGGTAGCGGATGAAAGGAGGATTGCCGGCTGCCGCATCGAATCTTTCAGGGCTGCGAGATGCCCACCGGAAAAACTCCCCCTCATGAACCAAAGCCCAAGGCGCACGAGAGCGTGCCAAGAGCGCATGCTCGCGCCCCACGTCAACTCCCACGGCCTCACGATGGCAGACCAGAAACTCGCCGTCACCGCAGGCGGGGTCCAAAAGGCGCTGGCGCGGGTTGGTGATCAACCATTGCACCAACGTGCGCGCCACCGCCGGCGGCGTGAAGAACTGGCCCAGTCTCTTGCGGGAGTCGCCCACGGCTCCTTAATGCCACGGTTGCCGCGCCCCGTCCAGTCCGAATATGGTGCTGCTGGCAGGCGGCAGGACAAGAGTGGCTACTCCCGCAAGTACTGGTCAAACCAATCCGCAAAGCGCCGAATGTCCCAGATCATGGTGGGCCAGCCATGTTTGCCGCCGCGGTGGATGACCAGCTTTACGGTGCAGCCGGACTGCCGCGCCTGGGCCTGGAAGCGTTGTGATTGGTCCAGCGGCACCAGCGTGTCAGCATCGCCGTGGTAGATAAGCGTGGGCGGGAGATTGGAGGTGATGTGGAAAATCGGCGACAGGTCGCGGCCGATGACTTTCCAAAGGGCGAGGTTGGTGGACTCCGGGCCGAAGGCTTGCACGAAATGGATGGGCGGCCCGCCATTGCCGGGGTTCTCGGTCGAGGTGCCGAGGTTGAGCAGGTCGGTGACGGGAAAGAAGATCGCGACGGCTTGCACGGCGCTGCTTTCCCGGTCAACCGGGTCGGGTGCGCTCGCCGGGCCGGGACCGCCGCCAGTCGCCAGCAGCAGGCTCAGGTGGCCGCCGGCGCTGCCGCCAGTGACCCCGAGCCGCTGCGGGGCCACCGCGTAATCGCGGGCATGATGCCGGATGTAGCGCACCGCGCGGTTCATGTCCTCGGCTATCTCCCGCACCGTGGCCTCCGGTTGGGAGACGTGATAGACGGCGAAGACCGTGTAACCACGGCGCAGCAGCGGCGCGGCGACCCAAGGCTCAAAGGAGCCGGGCGGCGACCGCCAGCCGCCGCTGACCACCACGACCACCCCGAGCCCGTTTGGCTTGGCGGGGCGCATGACCTCCAGCGTCAGGTTCCGGCCGTGGCGCTGCCCATAGACCACCCCGCCCGTCCGCGTGACGCGCGGGTGCAGGTAAAGCCAGAGTGAGCCGAGCATCGCGCCGGCGACCAGCACAACCACCGCCACCAGGACCAGCAGCATCCGAAAAACCCGCCGTGCTTTCATGCCGGAGAATCCTCAATCCGTTCGCTGGCGGCGCAGGAGCCGGCGCAGGCCAATCCAGATCACCACGGCCACGGCCACGGCCAGGCTGATGACCCCGACGCTCCTGGCAAACGAGGCCTCCAGGGCGCCGGCGCCGATCAGCGTGCAGGGCACGGCCTCGGGCAACTGGCCGATCAGGCTCCCGACCAGAAAATGCCGGTGGCGGAGAGGGAACAGGCCGCAGGCCAGGTTCACCAGCAAGCCTGGGACCGGCAGTTGCCGCGCCAGGATGACCCCCGAAATTCCTTCCTGTTGCAGCAGGCTATGCAGCTTGCCGCGTTTGGAAAGGTACTGCTCGGCCCATTGCCTGGCGCCAAAGCGCGTCACGAGGAAGAGCGCGTAATTGCCCAGCAAAGTGCCCAATTGGGCCCAGAGCAGCCCGGACCAAAAGCCCAAGGCCATGCCCGCAACAAAACAGAACAGCAGCCGCGGGAAACCTATGGCCACCAGCGCGGCCACGCTCCCCGTGACCACCAGCGGGGCCAGTATTCCCAGGCCCCGGATTTGCTCGCTCACCTCCCGCAACCGCCCAAGGTAGGCGCGCAGCGGAGACAAATAGACGATCGCCAGCAACACCCCCACAATCACCGCCAGCAAGGCGATTCTTCGCCAGGGCGGCCTGGCAGCCACGCCGCCCTCAGCCGTTTCGCTCAACTGCGGCCTCGGTTCCGTCATTGGGTTCGCGCCCGCGGTCATCCCTAATACCATGCGCCAGCGCCCTCGAAAAATGAATCCTAAAAAAACCGCCGGAATTTGAAGCTTGCAAATTGGGATGGGATTGCGTATGCCGGCAGGGTTCTGGCAATAACTTGTTCGGCAATTTCACTAACCATCAGGAACCATGAACAAGAAGCATAAAGCAGGAGGCCTGGACAAACTGCCGACCGGCATCACCGGTTTTGATCACATCACCGGCGGCGGTCTGCCGGCGCGGCGCACGAGCCTGCTGGCCGGCGGACCCGGCAGCGGCAAGACGGTGCTCGCCCTGCACACACTGGTCAGGGCCGCCCAGCGCGGCGAGCCGGGCGTTTTTGTGAGCTTCAACGAGTGCCCGCGCCAGTTGATGGAGAACGCCGGCGCCTTCGGCTGGGGCCTCGAGGCGCTGGAAAAGAACAAGCTGGTGTTTCTGGACGCGCGCTTGCGGCCTAAGGTGGTCCGGGCCGGACAGTATGATTTGACCGGCATGCTGGCGGGCCTGCGCACGGTGGCCACGGACCTGGGCGCCCGCCGGTTGGTGTTCGATTCGATTGACGTGCTGCTGACACTCCTGGACGATCGCCTGGCCGAACTGCACGAAGTGCTCCGCCTGCACGATTGGCTTTGCGAAAACGAATTCACCGCCCTCATCACCGTCAACGTCGATGGCGGCGACCCCCGCGCCGCCCAACGCTATGCCTGCGTGCAGTCCATCGCGGATTGCGCCATTCTGCTCGACTATCGCCTGACCGAGCGCGCCGCCCGCCGCAGCTTGCGCGTCCTGAAATATCGCGGCTCCCGCTTCCTGGAACAGGAATTTCCGTTTGTGATCGCCGATTCCGGGATCGAGGTGTTGCTCCCGCGCCCCGCGAGCGCGGCGGCCGCCACGGCGCCCCCGGCTGAGTCTTACGGATTGCGTCTTTCTTGAAGTGATGAAACGCTCGGGTCTCAGCGAGGCCATCGCGCGGGAGGAGGACTTCGCCGCCCAAGGGCGCGCTTCCATGAACCGCAAACTTCCCCGCAGCCTACGAGCCTGTTCGGCTGGCGCAGCGCCGGAGCCAGGCACTATCACTGGTCCGTCCCGATTTTCTCGTCGCCTCTTCATCAAGCGGTCTGCGACCGCCGGCCTCGGCTTAGCCTCGGTCGCGGGCTTGGGTCTGTTGCCCAAGGGCTTAGGGGCCGAGGAATCATCCGCCGACGGTCAGCCGTTGGTTGGCAGGATTGCCGATGCGGAAATCCGCGCCGGGGTCGAGGCCGCGATTGCCAGGAACCTGATTCCCTCGGCTAGCGAGCAGGCCTACCCCGGCCATTTCACTATTACCGCGGACGGCAATGGTTACGGCGGCAATACGACCTGGCCGGGGTTGGATTCATGGCAGATGAGCGGGGCCTATCTCCTCCTTGGCCGCCGGCGGCTGGTGCTGGACTACTTTGAATTCGTAAGGGCTTCCCAACGAAAAGACGGCAATGTCCCGTTTGCCATTTTTGCAGGCGACACCCGGCCGGACAAAGGTTGCCTGCGCGGTCTGAAGTACCCGGACGATGTCTTTGCCTACAAGCCCCCCAAACGCGAAGGTCTGCCCGTGGCCGCCCAGGAAACGCGCACCTGGATCGGCCTGTTCGAGCATTGGCAACCCAAGGCCAATCCGCTGAGCACCCTCGGTTCCATCTGCTACCTCCTCACGGCGGCAGAGATCTTCGACGCCACTGGCTCGCTGGCCTGGCTGCGCCTCAGACTGCCCTCGCTCCAAGCGGCTGCGAACTACCTGCTGAGCCGGCAGAATGACCTCGGGCTGCTCGGTGGCTCGGGCTTTTACACTGAATTGCCGCCCCGCTATGGCTCGGACGGCGTCACCCAGTGCTATGCCATCCATGCCTTCCGCCAATTGGCAAGGCTATGCCGGGCGGTCGGCGAAAGGACCAGCGCCGGCGTTTGGTCCCGCCACGCCGAGAAGCTGGCCAAGACGTTTGTTGCCGCCTTCTGGCGCCAGGACCATTTCGCCGAATACATTCACGCCGAACACGGTCTGGTCGATGCCCACGGCCTGTCCGATGTCAACTGGGCGGCGGTCGCCTTTGGCATTGCCACCGGTCGGAACCTTAAATTGCTTTGGCCGCGGCTCTTGCACGAGCCGGGCTTCTGGCACGGAGACATGCCGACGCAGACGGTCACCAAGCCCTTTACCTACCAGCCCTGGGAACATAATGAGCCGGTCCCCTTCCCGGTGCAACCGCTGCAGGACGTGGCCGCGATGGGGCGAGCATGGTATCTGGAAGCCACCGCCTGCCAGCGCCTGCAGGCGCGGCAACGGCTGCTCGACTCGGCGCGCAAGGTGTGCCGCGCCGCCAAAACCGATGGCTATTGGCGCGAGCGCTACCATCCCCAACCCAACGGCACGGTTTCCCCTGCCGGCGTTCAGAAGTACTGCGAATACCCGGCGGTCCTGGTGCGAGTCGTCTTTAAGAATCCAACTGCCTTCTGCCTGTGATCATGGTTTGATTGCAAAGGTTTGATTTGCCGGATTCATTTTTTCTCGCTGCGGAATTGGCGAAACAGCTTTTGTGCCAGGGGGAAGGCCGGGCTTTGGCGGCCCTTGTCCAGACAGTAGGTGACCACACCCTCGCACTTGCCTTCCTGCCGGGCCTGCAAGGAGAGGCGGAGTTGTTCGGCTATGCGCTCGGGCGAGGCAGGGTCCCCGTGGCGCAACCGAAATTCCTCCGCGTCCCCGGCGGTCATCGAGATGAAGGGGATGTGGAACCGGCGCGCGCCGGTTTTGGGCGCGCTGCCGAATCCGCTCTCGAAGGGTCCCTGGCGGTTCACCTTCCAGGCCTGTGCCTGGCCCAAGTCAGCCTGGAATTGCAGGCCTTCCGCCCTCAAGCCGCCCAACTGCCAGCGGACGCCAAAGTTGCTTACACCCTTCTTATCCCACAGCCGAAACGCCACCGTCACATTGGTCTTGCCACGCAGGTTCGGGCTCACGTCCACGCTGACCTGGCGCCAATTGGCCGGCCCGCCCGCCACGTCCTCGGCCCAGACCACGCTTTCGTTCACCAGCAGTTGCTTGAAGTGGTAGCCGGCGGTCGGCCCGGAGAAATTGTCGCGCTCGCGAAACTGAACCAGGCATCGGTCAGCGGGCAGCACTTTGGCCGGCTGACTGGCCATCACAAAGTCGCCCGCGCGCGAGGGTGTGTTCCCCGGGCAAACCAGCTCGGCGGCCGGAGGGACGGTCGCATCGTTGAGGACGGCCCAGGTCCTCTCAATCTCCTCCCGGTCCTGCAAATAGGCCACGACCACACCGTCGATGACGGCCCGATAGTCCTCGGCGAACCGGGCGTTGACTTCGTCAAAATACATCAGCGGCAGGAAGGCCAATTGCGGGTTGAGGCCCTTGGCCCGCGCCTGCAGGGCGCGCACGTAGGAGGGTGTGAAAAACTCATGATTGGCATAGAAGTCGTCGATCACCCACGCCGTGAGGTTGGGGTGCTGCCGCGACAGCCGCGCGATTCCCTCCGCCCAGCGTGGATAGTCCAGGCGAAACGGTTCCGCCGGCGGCCCTTCCGAGGGCGGCACCAGGTAAACCCAGACCTCGAGACCCGCCGCGGCCGCCCTGGGCAGAAACAGCTTCAGATCCTCCCAGTCCGTGGCGGCGTGCCAGATCAGCCAGTAGTAGGTGGTGACGCCCAATTCCTGGAGCCGCTTGACCATCAAGTCGATGTCCACGCGGCCGTCGGGCCGGCGCAGTTCGGAATCATAGTCAGCCAGGTGCTGGCGGCCGACCGCTGGACCTGGCGAGGCAGCGCCCGCCACGCCATTGGACCCAGGCGTGGTCAGGAGGAGGACGGAGAAGATGGAGCATAAATACCTTTTCATAGCTGTCGCCTTCGAGGGCCAGGATGAACCGCTGGCCGGCTGAAAGCAAGGAAAGAGGAGTGCGCCTGGAGTGCCGATCGTGGTGGCTGCGGCTGGTTCATAATCCGGGGCGATGGGGGGGCCAAAGTCCAATGGCCTTCGGCCCCGATGACAGCCTCCATTTCCGTGTTGACGCCGCGGCCTGGCCGGCTACGATCAGGCTGCACGGTGTCAGTCTCCGTCATGAAACGCGCCATCCAGCTTGCTTCCCTCCTTTTACTATTGATTTTGAGCTTTGGATTGGTGGAAGCGCAGTTTCATATCTTGCGCGGCCTTTTCGGCGGCCGGCCATTAGGCCAACGCGAATTGGCCACCCAGTTCCTCGGGCAGTATCTTGCCAGCCAATATCCCGGCAAGCGGGCCATCGTCTTTTCCAACCCGTTCTCCAACCGGCCGGGCCAGCCGCCGGAGATATACCAGTACGAAAAAGCCGGGTTGCGCGGCCTGCGGCGGGGTTTGGGGAGCGCGGTGAAAATCGAGCAGGTCGTGTTCCCGGACTTAAGGCCGGGCGCCCTCCAGAATCCCCGCGCGGTTGAGATTGATCGCGGCACCACGACCCCGCTGAGTTACCTCGTGGCGGACGACGCCCTGGACCACCTCGCCAATCAATACCCGGGCGCGGAACTTTTAGTGAGTCTCATTGGGTTGCCAGTCCATATCCGACAAACTGAAACCTGGAAGCCGGGCAATGCCAGGAAGTTTGCCCTGCTGTTGCCGGATTTGCGCATGGTGGGCAATCAAGCCGCTATTCGCCAGGCGGTCAAAAGCGGCAAGCTCGCCGCCCTGGTCCTGAACAAGCCCGGGGCTCCGCCGGAAGACCAGCCGCTCGGCAAGGACGCAAAAATGGAATTTGACCAGCGATTCCTGTTGCTCACGCCGGCGACCGTGGATGAATATTTGCGGGCCTATCCGCGTTTGTTTTAGAGCGTCTCCCCTCAGAGATTGACAAGCCTGACCCGGAAGAAGGCGGGGGAGGGGTAGTTGGCGACGGTATAAGTGTTGGTCGTCAGGACGGGTGACACGGCCGAAAAGCTGGGCTCCGAGAGGGAAGGACTTGTCTCGACCACGTAACCATGCACGCGCCGCGTCGTGCCGTGGACCGCATCATAGAGGTCGGCCGCCGGGCCATCCCATTGCAGGGTCAAGCTGCCATCCGCCAGGGAATACTGCCACTGCCTTAGCCTCGGCAAAGGATGATAGACAATAACCCCTCGCACGGGCAGATTGGCCTCCCAGAGCGCCGAGGTCCAGGCATGCATACTGTTATTGCCGCTCGCCCAGCTTGTCCGGTATCGCGCGTAGGAGACGCCGTTATTCACATAATAGCCGTAGGCCAGCATGCTATGGATGTGCGGGTTGACATGCGGCGTTGAATTCACGGTTCGTGACATCTCGGTATAACTCTGGAGCGACAGCAACACCGGATAGCCCGCGTCGATTTCGGCTTCCAGATCGTTGAAAGTAAATCCTGTGCCCGCGGGTATGTTAGGATTGAAGTCCACCAATTGCGAGATGACCGTGCAATCATAGCCTCGGAATTGGGTCCAGGCGCGAAGGCCGGATTGAACGTCGCTGGCCGGCAGGCCCGCCGCGGCATCGGGCACGAAATTCGTCCGTCGGTCGCCGTTGGTATCCCAGTAATTAAAGCAAAAGCCGTCAATATTGCCATCGCACTCATTGGCCATATTTGTCCATTTCAATTGACTCATTCCGATGAAATCCCCAAGGCAATCCGGGGTGTGTTCCGGTCGCTGGGCGATAACGTAAGGGTCGGGACCGGTGTTTTCGTATCCGGCCCAATAATCGTCCACATGGCCTGGTTGATCAGCCGGGCGTCCGTCGTGGCCGGCTTGAGAGGCCCACAGCGACACGATACCCGAGTTGGCCCCGCTATCATTCAGCGGGGCCACCCCGCCGTTCACCGGTCCGGTGTAAAAATCAGGGAACCCGTGCCGGTCCCAAAAACCCATCAGGTTGCCAGCGGCTGTCCCCATACAGCCGTAGGCCCAGTTATAATCCGGCACCCCGGTCAAATAGACCGAGGTCGAGCCGCCGGCCGGGGCGGCCCAGAAGGCGACCGAGGCTCCAAGGATGCCCAGTTTGGCCAGCGTCTTCATTTTCTTCCTTTGCTCACGGCGGGAAATAACCCGGTATGGTGTCCTGGCCGTAAAGGGCCTGGATGCCCAGGCGCTCGAGTCGCACCCGGTTGCAGGACTCCACATGGCCCTCCATGAAAAGACCATTGGCGTGGAGATTGTGGCGGGCGTGCACTTCATATTGGTGGTCCGCGTCGAAGTAATAATATTGCCTGGCCCCGGCGCCGCTCCGGCCCCGGCTGGTGGTATCGGCCAGGAACAGGTATTCCGTTGGCTGGCGCAGCAAAGTGGTGTTGAGAATTTCCCCAAAGTCACCCTGGGTATATTCGGGCGGCGGGTCCTGGCGGACGCCATAAATGTAAAACCAATTCTCGAACCGTCGCGGAGCATAGGCAGGACAGACAAACACATCCAGCGCCTTCAGTGGCTGGTTGGTGTTGAGAATACTGGCCCAGGTCGTGTCCGGCTCCAGGGGAGCATCAATCTGAATGCGCCCGTTAAATTGTTCGAGATAAAGGGCTATAGCAACCCCTAACTGGCTTAAATTACTGGCGCATTGGGCGCGTCGCGCCCGCTCCTTGGACCCGCTTAGCGCCGGCAACAGCAGACTGGCCAGGATGCCGATGATCGCAATCACCACCAGCAATTCAATGAGCGTGAAGGCCCGGCCGCGCCAGCCCGCCACGGCCTGTGGTATTGCAACCCGCGGCTTTCTCATTTGGACTTTTTAAACTGTGGCGTTACCGGCGCCCAGAAAATAGCTTAAGGAAATCCCACAGTGAGTCAATAAGCAATCGTGAACCGGGGGGCCGACGCCCCGCTTGGCCGAGAGCCTGCTTCCCTGTTTCGCGCAAATTGTGTAAGCTGGCGGCATGAGAACAACTCGGTTCAAAACTCTTCAAGTCGTGACGTTTTTCTGCGGGGCCGCTCTTTGGCTGGGGCCGAACCCGGCCCGGGCGGAGCGGACTTGCCTCTCCCTGGACGGCACCTGGGCGGTCGCGGAGGGGAACTTAAGCCAGGCGCCCTCTTGGTTTAATCACCGGGTGCCGGTGCCGGGGCTGCTCGATGAGGCGCGGCCGGCCTTCGCCCAGGTCGGCCTCAAAAGTCCCTTGCGTGAGGCCTTCTGGTATCGCCGCGAATTTCGCATCCAAGGCGAAGTGCCGGCAGTCGCCAAGCTCAAAGTCCACAAGGCCGCCTACGGAGCGCGGGTCTGCCTGAACGGCATTTTCCTGGGCGAGCACCTGCCCAGCTTCACGCCGGGTTACTTCGATGTCCGGCGGGCCTTGCGCGGCCACGGGGCGGCCAATGAGCTGGTCATCCGGGTCGGGGCCTTGCCTGATGCGCTGCCAGCCTCGCTCCCCTCGGGGTTTGATTTCGAAAAGAGCCGTTACATTCCGGGGCTGTTCGATTCGGTGGAACTCATCCTGTCCGGCACGCCGCACCTGGAACAGGTCCAGGTCGCGCCCGACCTCGCCAACCGGGCGATTCGGGTGCAGGCCGCCGTGCGCAATGCCGGTCCGAAGACTGACGCCCGGCTGTTTTTCCGCGTGCGCGAGGCGCGCTCGCAAAGGCTGGTCGCCGAGAGCAGTTCGGAGCCGCTCCGTCTCGACCGCGAGGCGGAGCAGACCGTCGAGGTCCGCATCCCCATGCCCAAGTGCCGGGCCTGGAGCCCGGAGGACCCCTTCCTCTACGAACTGGAGGCCGGCACCAGCGCCGACAGCCTGCGCACGCGCTTCGGCATGAGGGAATTTCATTTGGACCCGGCGACGGGCCGCGCGGTATTGAACGGGCGGCCGTATTTTTTGCGGGGCAGCAACGTGACGCTTTACCGGTTTTTCGAGGACGCGCAATGCGCTGACCATCCCTGGCGGGCGGACTGGGTGCGCCGTCTCCACCGGCAGTTCAAGGCCCTGCACGGCAATGCCCTTCGTTACTGCATCGGCTTCCCCCCCGAGCTCTGGTACCGCATCGCCGACGAGGAAGGCCTGCTCATCCAGGACGAGTTCCCCCTCTGGTTTGGCGACCGCTGGCCGGCCGAACTCAAAAGCCAGGAGTTGATCCGGGAATACACCGAATGGATGCAGGAACGCTGGAACCACCCCTGCGTGGTCATCTGGGACGCCCAAAACGAGTCTGTCACCGCCGAGACCGGCAAAGCCATCGCCCAGGTCCGCAGCCTGGACCTCTCTCATCGTCCCTGGGACAACGGCTATGGCCAGCCCCAATCCCCGGCAGACACTTTCGAGTCCCATCCCTATCTGTTCAGCAATCCACGGTTCAGACTCTCCGGTTTGGCTCAGGTTTCCGGCGTCCCGCAGGGCAACGCCATTGCCAATGCCGGCCACAACCCGATCATCATCAATGAGTACGACTGGCTGTGGCTCAACCGGGACGGCTCGCCGACGACCCTTTCGGGGAAAGTTTACGAGAACCTGCTCGGCCCCAAAGCCACGGCGGCGCAGCGGCGGCTGCTTTGTGCCAGGTACAACGCGGCCCTGACCGAGTTCTGGCGCGCGCATCGGGCCTGCGCGGGTGTGCTGCACTTTTGCGGCCTGGGCTATTCGCGCACCAACGGCCAGACCTCGGACAACTTCATCGACCTCGAGCGGCTGAAATTCGAGCCGCACTTTCAGCACTACATGGCCGACGCCTTTGCCCCGGTGGGATTGATGATCGATGAGTGGCGCCCGGTGCTGCCCCCCGGAGTGGAACAGACGACTGCGGTCGTCGTCATCAATGACCTCTACCAAAAGTGGCAGGGCTGGGTCCGGTTTCGGGTCCTGCGCCGGGGCCGGCCGGTCGCCGAGCAGGTCCGCCCCTGCGCCGTGGCGGCGCTGGGCGAGACGAAATTGAACTTCCGCGGCCGCACCCCAAAAACGCCGGGCCATTACCAACTCGAGGCCTCCTTGCTCCATGCCGGCGCCCGCCCGGTCCGCAGTCTGCGCGACTTCCGCATCGCCGCCACGGAGAGCAACCGGGACGGGGGAATCGCCCTGCACCAGCCCGTGAAGGCCTCCTCCAGCCATGTCGAGCCGGGCGCCAATTACGGGCCGGAGAATGCGGTGGACGGGGCGGACGATACGCGGTGGTCGTCTGAGTTCAGCGACCCGCAATGGCTGGCGATTGACCTGGGCAGCCCCAGGCAGTTATCGCGGGTGGTGCTCGAGTGGGAGGCGGCTTACGCGCAAAGCTATGCCATCCAGGTCTCCGACGATGGCGCCACCTGGCGGGAGGTCTATACGAACACCAGCGGCAAGGGCGATACGGAAGAGATCAGATTTGCCCCGGTCTCAGCCCGCTGGGTGCGGTTCTATGGCACGAAACGGGCCACGCCCTACGGCTACTCGCTCTGGGAGATAAGAGTCTTTCCGTGAATTGAATTGCCAATCGCCAATGGCCGAGTGGTCTAAGGCGCAATGGTGGAGGTCCTGAGAACCGCTTTCCCACGGCTGGCGTCATGGGCTGCGCCCCCCGCGCTCCCTGGCAGGCGAGACGCCTGCCCCACTACCTCGTTGGCGTCACGGGCTGAAATGTCTGCGCCCCCCGGCTCCCCCCGAATCCGTTCGGCCTTGGGCCTGCCTGGCGCCGGAGGCGCCCCCGAACTCTATTCCACCGGGATGTTCTCGCCCTTGGCTTGGGGCTTTGAATAGTGCGCAATGCGCGCATCGAGCATCGCCCGGAGGCCTTTGAGCAGTTCCATCCGGGCGGCCTCGAAGTGGCGTCGTGCCTCCTCGGGCGGCCCCAACCGCCGCAAAAAGTCGCTCAGGCCAGGGCCTGCCCCCTGGCAGAGACACGGACCATACTCCGGTTTTGAAGATTTTTTGGCTCTCTTCTTATTATTCATACTGCCTCCTGCAGTTCTACCACCAACAGGCCGCCCTCGAGCCGCGCTCGGACCGGCGCCAACCCCATCATCGAACTGGGCAAACCAATGTGCCGCCGCACGGTCCCGATCTCGATGACCAGTTCTTCCCCTTTTTTGAAAACCCCAACCTCGCCCTTGGCCGCAAACGGCGCCTGCATCCGCACTTCGTACCGGCCGTCCCGCTTGCTGAACGAATAAGGCCGCTCGGTGCGCGTCACCGCGCTCGGGTCTTCCCGTTCGCTGAAGGTTGCGCGGGCGAGTTGGCGAATCCGCTCCAGGCCCAGCACCTCCTGCCGGAACAGCGGCACCTGCCGCACCGGCACCGGGGCGAAATAGGCCTCGACCTCCTTGAGAAACTTCTCCTGGGTGCGCCGCCACTCCCGGAAGAATGCATCCTCCACCTGCTCTGGCAGCACCCGATTGACCAGCACCTGGTCCACCGTCAGACCATGCAAGGAAAAATAAACGAACGCCCGCTGGGTCTCCCGCACCACCATCTTCTCCGCATTGGTCACCAACCGCACGCTCGTCACCCGGGGGTCTTCCAAGAGTTGATCGATCCCCTCAATCTGGCCAAACAGCTCCTTGACGCTCGCAAAATAGCTGTCCGGCGGCAGCTCGAAAGGCGCTACCCGGTTGGCGATTGGGCGCACCGCCTTTAACAAGCCGCGCTGGAGGGGGAAGACATGCTGCATGTACCACTTCATCGTCGTGGGCATCGCGATGAACCGCAGGCTTTCCCCCGTCGGCGCGCAGTCCAGCACGATGACATCATATCGCCCTTCCTTGTGCCATTGGTTGACGTAGAGCAAGGCGCTCAGTTCCTCCATGCCCGGAAAGATGGCCATCTCCTCCGCCTCCACCTCGCTCAACCCCGACGTCCGCAACAGCGAACTGATGTACGACCAGATCCGCTGCCAATGCCGCTTGATCTCTTTCTGGATGTTGACCTCGTGAATCCAGAGATTATCGGCGATGCGGTAGGGATCGGCGGTCCTGGCATCGAACAGGCCGGACTCCAGGTCGAAGGCATCGCCCAGCGAATGCGCCGGGTCCACGCTCATCACCAGCGTGCGATAGCCCAACTCCGCCAGGCGCGTCCCCGTCGCCGCCGACAGACTGGTCTTGCCCACGCCGCCTTTGCCGCTAAACAGAAGTATGCGCATCCAGCAATAAACTTACAGACGTGAAGGGTCGAGCGGCTCGGCCGGGCCTTCATGCAGCGCATCTGCCACAAAAGCATCCAACTTTGGACGCGCACGGGCATCGCCGATGATACGTTCCCATTCCAGGTCGCTGGCCTGTTGTTGGAGAAAACGCGCGAAATCCACCGCCTCCCGCGCCTTTTCCTCCGGCAGGGCCTCTACAATCTCAATCAATTCTTGGGCGACTGCGCTCATGTTCAAAGACTAGCCCGCCCGGCTGGGTATGGCAAGCAAAGCGATCCGCGCCTGTAATACCGTGCTCGCGGTGGGCCGCGGGTTGCCCGGTGCCCCGCTCCGCCACGAGTTCGCGGACCTGTGTGCCGGGTCGGGGCCGAGCTCGAGTGCCAAGGTGCCGGAGCCAGGGGGATCTTCCCGATAGCCGATAGCCAATAGCCGATAGCCGACAGGTGCCAAGGTGCCGGAGCCGGGCGGATCTTCCCAGGGAGACTTTTGCAACGCATTGACTGCCAAGGACTCGCGGACTGACGGCTGGCCCCGAAAGCCTTCGGGGCACTGGCCGGCTGGGAGCCTGCCGCTACCGGCCTGGTGGTATTCTCCAGGTGCCTCCGCCGGCCTAAGTGGCACATAAAAAGTTGCATTCCTGGCTGGGTATGCTTTAGTGTCTCTCCGCGACCAAGCGAATCATACTTGACGAAGGCAAACCGGCATTCAAAACCATGAATCCTGGGCGAACATGCAAACGGGGGGGTATGGGTAGGTAAGGCTTTGGGACATCTGACCACTGCCGCATGACATATCTTCTTATAGTTGTCGGCCTCATAGGCGCGGGTACTGTTTCGGTGCTGATCCCGCTGATCCTTAGGCAGTGCGCCCAGCGGCGGATGTTTGCTCGCTCGCCCGACCTGCACCACACCCACAAGCGCCCTGTCCCGCGGCTGGGGGGAGTGGCGCTGGCGGTGGCTTTTCTCGTCATCGAAGGCTTCATCGCCCTGGTCAGGCCGGAAGACCGCGCCCTCACTCCGGAACGCAATGTCATTGTGCTCACTTGCCTGGCGATGTTCGGGCTGGGGTTGTGGGATGACCTTCGCGCATTGGGCGCAAGGAAAAAACTTCTGGGCCAGGTGCTGATTGCTCTGGTGGTCTGTTATTTTGGGCTTGGCGTCCAGCGTTTCAAGATCCCCTTCGGCGGGGATGTGATTGAGTTGCATGGCTGGGGGCTGTTGGTCACGGTCATCTGGCTAGTGGGCATGACCAACCTGATCAACCTCATTGACGGGGCCGATGGGTTGGCCGGGGGTATTTGCCTCATGCTGATGGTGTTGCTGGCTTATGTCGGCCATCAAGTCGGGCACTTCGAACTGCTGACCGCGGGCATGGCCGGGGCATTGCTGGGCTTTTTGTGGTTCAATTTTCCCCCGGCGCGAATTTACCTGGGTGACGGCGGGGCCTATTTCCTGGGCTTCCAGATCGGCTTGTTTTCCCTGGTCAATTCGCACAAAGGGGAGGTGTTTGCGGCGCTGGCCGCGCCGATGTTGGCGCTGGCGCTGCCGATCCTGGACACGGGCCTGGCGATCGTGCGGCGGGGGTTGCGGGGGCTGCCGCTCTTCCGGCCCGACCGGCGGCATCTCCATCATCATCTCCAGGGCATCGGCTTTTCGCGGCGCAAAGTGCTGTTCTCCTTTTACGGGGTAACGCTGGTGTTTCTCATGCTGGGCGCGGCGGCGATTTGGTCGCGCGGCCAGTGGCTGCCGGGACTGGTTGGTTTTGGGGCGCTGGTGTTGGTGATCTGCGCGGGCAACCTGAGTTTCAGCCGGGAATGGTTTGATGTCGCTCGGGTGGTGGGCAGTTCCCTGGAGATGCGGCGGGAAATTCGGTATGCCCTGAGCCTGACGCGCTGGCTGGAACTGGAAGGCGAGCGGCAGGTCTTGCTCGAGGACCTTTGGCAGGACTTTGTCTTTGTCGCGAGGAAGCTGGGTTTTGCGTCGGTCACGCTGACTTTGGCGGATGGCCAGCGGGTGTGGGCAAGGCCGGGGGCCAGTGGGCCGAGGCATTCGATCCGCCACGAAATGCACGGCGGGGATTCGGGGGCGCTGGAGTTGTCGGCCCTCACTTGCGAGTATCGGGATGCTGGGCCGGGTCTGGCCCTGCCATCGCCCTCCTGCAATCGCGCTTTATGCCCCTGCGTTGGGGACGCCAAGCTGTTTGAGGTGTTGAGTGAATTGCTCGCCGAAGCCTGGATGAAGGCCGTCACCCGGTGGAAAAACGGCGAGCGGCTCCCCGTCCGGTTCGATTCCCGGAGCTTGGCCTCGAGCGACGCGGTGGCCCGCGAGCCTGGGCTCCGTTCCGTCGGCGCGCCGGTTCCCCAGGGCAAGGGCAATCCCCAAAGGTCCACCACCGGGCCGGACACGGATAACCTCATCCGCAACCGCTAATAAGTGCGGAGCGTGGAGCGCGGATTGGGCGGTGGTCGGCCGCCAGTTCTGGCGGAGGCGGCAGAATGCAGGCTCTCACACCGGGAGCCGCCCTCCTGGTTCCCACCCACTGACCCCACGCACTCATTCCTCATCGGCTCGCAGAGGCCTTGCCGGCGCCGGCCCGGCGGCGGCGGCCTCGAACTGCAATTCATACATGCGGTAATAGCAACCGCGCGCCTCAAGCAAGTGGGCGTGGGTGCCGCTTTCCACGATTCGCCCGTTGTCCAGGACGACGATGAGTTGAGCGTTTTGGATGGTGGAGAGCCGGTGGGCGATGCAGATCGTGGTGCGGCCCTGCATGAGTTGCTCCAGGGCGGCCTGCACCGCGCGTTCGGATTCGGAGTCAAGCTGGCTCATGGCCTCGTCCAGGACCAGGATGGGCGCGTCCTTGAGAATGGCCCGGGCGATAGCAATGCGCTGGCGTTGGCCGCCGGAGAGGGTAGCCCCCTTCTCGCCGACAACCGCTTCATAGCCTTGGGGCTTTTCCAGGATGAAGTCGTGCGCGTAGGCATGTTTGGCGGCCGCTTCGATTTGGGCATCTGTAGCGCCGGGCCGGCCCAGGGCGATATTATTGCGCACGGTGTCATTGAAGAGGATGGTTTCCTGGGTTACCAGGGCGATTTGGCGGCGCAGGTCCTTGACCGCCACCTGGCGCAGGTCGGTGGGGCCGATGCGGACGGAGCCGCGTTTGGGGTCGTAGAAGCGCAGCAGGAGATTGGTGAGCGTGGTCTTGCCCGAACCGCTGCTGCCGACCAGGGCGACCATCTGCCCGGCCTTGACCCTGAGGTTAATGCCGCGCAAGACCGGCTTGTCGCCGTAATCGAAATCGATGTCCGCGAAATGAATGTCGGCCCCGTGGGCCTGGAGCGGGACCGGCACGGGGGGATCCACCACGGTGCTCGTTTCCTGCAGCAACTCAAAGACCTTCTGGCTGGCGGCCGCGGCCTGGTGGAGCTGGTTGTGCAGCCGGGTGAGCGCCTTGATGGGCTGGTACATCACCACAATGCTCAGGATAAAGGCGACAAAGTCGCCCGGGGCCTTGATGTTGGCCATGGCGGCATAGACCAGGACCAGGGCCACGCCCAGGGCGCCGAGGAACTCGGTGAATTGGCCGGGGATTTCATTAGCCCGCACCAGGCGCATCACGTGGCCGATATATTTCCCGGTGGTTGCCTGGAACTGCTTCAGGACCGTCCCCTCCAGGTTGTAGGCCTTGATGATACGGTTGCCGGTAAACGATTCGTGCATCAGGTCGGTCAACTCCGAAACGTGGCCCTGCATGAGCCGGGCCGACTTGCGGGCTTTGCGGCCGTAAACGATGATGGGCACCAGGCAGAGCGGCAGCACGATCACCGAGACCAGCGCCAGGACCCGCTGCTCGGCTTGGGCCAACATCATGCCCAGCAGCACCAGCACAGTCACGGGGTCCTTGATCAGCGAGCCGAGCGAACCGCTGATCACGCCGTAAAGTACGTGCGTGTCACTGGTGATCCGGGCGATCAAATCCCCCGTGCGCGCGTTGCTGAAAAAGTCCTGCGAGAGGTTTTGGAGGTGATCAAAGAGCCGCGTCCGCAAATCGGCAATGGCCCGCACCGCCGCCCAGTTCAGGAGGTAAATATTCAAGTAGGCGAAGAAGTTTCGGAGCAGCATGACTGCCGGAATGGCGGCAATGAGCACCAAGCGGCCCAGGGTGGGAGACTGCAGGCCGTGGAGCCAATCGGCAAGGCCCTGGAGCAGCGAGTGCAGCAACGCAGGGGCCTGTTTGAGGGCTGGCCCCGAGGAACTGGCGCCGCTTCCCTCAAACTGCAGGTTGACCACGAGCTTGATCACCAGGATGAGGGCGCCGTTGGTCAGGGCGCTGAGGACGCCGCAGCCCAGCCCAAGAAACAGCCGGCCCCGGTAGGGTCGCACGAACGTCCAGATTCTCCGCAAGAATAACAGCATTGCCGCCCCTGAGTATGTCGCTGCCGGGCGGCCCAAGGCGAGTACTTTGTGGCCCCAATTCTTAGCGAGGCCGCGCCTCAGACCGACGAGGCATGTCATTCATTCGCGCCTCGGGTGGCCTCGGGTGGCTGGGCCGACTTGGGAATTGGAAATTGAACTCCTTTAACGCTTGTTCTGTGGGCGGCCGCGGGCTACTTAAGTGCCGGAAAAACTCCGTATGAAAGTCGCCGTGCTCATCCGCCGCTACATTACCACGGGGGGGGCGGAGCGTTACGCCGTGGAGGTGGCGCGGCGGCTGGCCAAGGGGCACGAGGTCCATGTCTTTGCGCAGGAGTGGGACCATGAGCCCGCCGGGATGGTCCTGCATCGCGTCTCCCGGCCAGTGCGCAAGCCCAATTACCTCAACGCGTGGTGGTTTTCCTGGCGCGCCGCCAGGCTGGCCCGGGGGTTCGACGTGGTCTATTCGCACGAGCGGGTCACCCGATTTGACGTGATGAACATTCACTGCGGCACGTTTGTGGGCGGGCTTTGGGGCGCCGAGCGCAGCGAACCGAAAGGGGCTTTCCGCACTTGGCTCAAGCTCCTGACCGGACCGAGTATCTGGAGTCACTGGCTCCTGGAGAGATGCAACAACCGCCTGGCCCCGGGCCGGTTCTGGGTGGCGGATTCCCAAATGGTGAAGCGGGAGGTCCAACGCTACTATCCGATCCCTGAGGAGCGCTTTTTCATCGCTCCCTCGGGGGTGGACGCCCCGGTGCCGGACGCCGCCCGAAGGCGGGCCGAGTGGCGGGGCAGGCTGGGCTTCAAGGAGCATGACGTGGTGGCGTTGTTCGTGGGTTCGGAGTTTCGGAGGAAAGGCCTCGGCGCCCTCATCGAGGCCCTGGGGAGGTTGGGCGACCGCGGGCCCAGGCTGCTGGTCGTCGGCGGCCAGGACCGCACAGCCTATGAGCGGCGCGCCGCCCAGTTGCAGGCCGGCCAGCGCATCACCTGGGCCGGCCCCGTAAACAATATCCAGGACTATTACGCCCTGGCTGACATCTTCGTCCTGCCGACGCTCTCCGACCCCTCGCCCCTGGCGCCGTTGGAAGCGATGGCCTACGGGTGCGCCACGGTGGTGAGCTGCGGGCGCTTTACGGGGGCGGCCGAACTGGCCAGCCGCGGCGAGGCGCTCTTGCTGCAAGACCCGAGGGACCCGTGCGAGCTCGCCAAGGCCCTGGAATCCCTTATGGACCCCGCCACACGCAGAGGCTACGCCGAACGGGGGCGGCAACTAAGCCGGCAATGGTCGTGGGACCGCACCGCGGAGGTGGTCCTGGCCGCGCTCGAAAAATCCGCGCGCGAACGTGGCCGGGCATGCTCCTGAAAGCTAACGCTTAGAATCTTTGGTCGCAACATCCACGTTTTTGCGTGAATGTCTTGGCATGTTTCCTTTGGAGGGGCCTGATTCTTCGGCGCGGAGCGCCGCATTTAACGCGGCGGGGAAAGGCCCACGTTGCTCTTCC
>Ga0187870_1000322_pt1 | contig 58086 bp, 39 predicted proteins | sample June2016WEW_13_1_3_FD_132974 | JGI IMG/M metagenome (GOLD analysis project Ga0187870, IMG submission 132974) | Peatland microbial communities from SPRUCE experiment site at the Marcell Experimental Forest, Minnesota, USA - June2016WEW_13_150 | ecosystem: Environmental > Terrestrial > Soil >...
CACCCCTCCGGGGTGCGACCGCCAGACGGCACCCTGCCCGGTGGTCGTTCCCCCTTTACCCTGAACGACCACCGGCTACTGTCTGCCAACCCTCCGGGTTGGAGAAAATCGGAATTTGTTTTTTGCACGGGCGTTAATCACGGTAATTCCCCACACCAGGACCTTGCGAGGCTCCGATTTGGAAGTCGCCGTCAGGGTTCCTTTTCTTGAGCCGGGCGCTTTCCTGGTGCAAAACCCAATTACGATTCCCGTGGTGAAGGCAGAGCGTTTTCTTGGACGCTTGACCGGGCAGCAACTGGCAGCGGTAGAAGCGGGGGGCCGGGACTGGCTGGGGTTGTAGAAGCGCGCCGGAACGCCACGCGCTCCGCCGCTGGCGGTCCATCCACTCTATCGGACAGAGGCGGGCGGGTGGATCGGGATCTTCACCAACGGCGGCGGGGTGTCGGCGGTGATGGTCACTTTGGCGATGCCGGTATAGTTCGGCAGACGGATACCGGTTCTAAAGACCGATGAACGCGGCTCGGGTTCGAAGACTTCGACTACGACGGTATAGTTGCCCGGTTGAAGCCGGGCGGTCTCGAAACGCCCATCCTCGCCGAACGTCAGCGCGTCAAAGCAGGGCAGCGACCATTCAGAGAGAGCGCGCGCGTCGCCAGTAGCTGCTGGCGAGCGCACATAGACATAACCGCCGCGCGCGGTGGTTTGATCCAGGCCGGTCACTTCCCCGTGAAGCGGGTAGCCGGCGGAGCGAACCAGGTCCACGCGTTGGGTCTCCCCGGGCTTGAGGAAAAGCGTTTGGCGGTCACACCATGCGCCACGCTCGAAGGTGCCGGCGACCTTGAGCATCTTCGTTCGGGTGAAGTCATACTCACCGGGGGTGAGGTTAGTCAGGAGGATTTGCCCGGGGTTGGGCGCGCTCGGCTTGAGCTCCGAGCCCGTGAGCGAGTACTGGAAGGGCGCTTGCTGCCCCCGCCTCCAGAGCCCGAGCGGAGCCTCTGCGCCCGCACCCGGTATGTCGAGGCGCACAATGAGCGCCGCCGGTTCAGGCAGGGTAATCTTCCACTCCTGCCCCGGTTCGAGCTTACGGGAGAAGCCGGCTTCAAGGCCGTCCGCCAGGAAGACAACGACTTTCTGTTCGGCCCCGCTCACGCCTCGCAAGGCAAAGCGCCCCGAGGCGTCGGTGGTGGCGGTGCTGCCGCGGAACGTCGAGTTCGGAACGCCATCCGTGAGGTCGAGCCGCTGCTCGGTGACGAGGAACACGCTGGCGTCGGCCACAGGCCGGCCCTTGTGGTCGAGCACGAGGCCATTCAAGGCGCCACCTCGCTTGAGGCGCACGACGAGGTCCCCAGCTCGCGTCGAGGGGAACAGCGGCGGCTTGACCACTTGTTCCGGCAGGTAGCCGTCCGCCAGGACCCGCCAGGTCGTCCACCGGCTCCAACTCTGCAGGCTGAACCGGCCGATTTGCCCGATAATCGGGCCGACGTGCCCAAAACTCCAGGTGACCTTGGCCGGATCCTTTGGATCGGCAGCGCCCGCCTGCAACCAGAAATCGGTCACGGGTTCGCCCGTTTCGTCATCCACCACGCTGCCGCCAAGTTCGGCCAGCGCGGGGCCATCCCGGGGCACTTCATCCGGCCCCCCGGCGGCGCGCATCGCCGCCTCATACTCCGGGTCGGTGGTATGGACCTCGATTTCCACCGGGTTGCTAACGAGGCGAGTCTGCCAGGGGATGGATTGGTCGAGCCGTCCGGCCCACTTGCCCGACCAGGCCGTCGGAACGACGGCAAACCGGACGGTGTGCCTGCCTTGGCGCAGGAGCAGCGGCTCGCGCAGCTTGCTGAACCATTTGCCGCTGAAGCTCACCGGGATGTCGTCGCGCCGATCTCCGGGCCCCAACACAGGCCCTCCCGGCTGGTGCCCATCCAGCAGATAACTTACGCCATCGACTTCGAATTCCCCGAGGCCCAGTTGGTTGGTGGCAATCCAGGGCCTCCTGTCGCCGAGGTTGCGGACACTGACTTTGAAGCTCGGGATGAGGCCGCTTTCCCAGACGGTCTTGTCCGCTTGCAGACGCACCGAGATCCCCGCGACCACCTCCCCCCAACCCGGTTCCGGGCTGGGGTGAGGGGACAAGTCCGCTGGTTCATCGGGCTCCTCGGGAACCGGGGGCGCGCCCAGGACTTCGAGATTCATCTCCGGAGACACCACATACTCGGGACGGTCCTGGTTGCTGAAGGTGAGCGAGACCGTCACGGCGTACTTGCCGGGATAATCCGGGCGAATCAGCGACGAGGCGCTTCGAGCACTGTGATCGGTGGCGGCCCAGCTCACATTCAGCGAGAGTCTGCGGCTCTGCCCCGGCTGCCAGACCGTGGCCTCAGCCGGCGGCTCGCTGCCTTGAAGCAGATAGGCATTGTTGGCCAGCCAGCAGGCCGCCGGTTGGTCCAACCGCCGCACGGCAATCCCCAGGTCCGACTTTGGCCAGGGACCGGAAAAGCCGGCATGAGGAATAGTGGCGGTGATGGCGCCAGGGGAATGATTTTCGATGCGAACCGGGAGCACAGTCTCATAACGCGCGCCCCCGGGGTGCGTGACCTGAACCGGCCTGATCGTGTTAGTGACCGATGAAATGCGCACGTCGAGTTTCGTGCGTTGCTCCCCGCCGGACGGGCGAAGCCAGTTAAAAGGCGGGACCGGACCGGGAGCGAGGCGTTGTTTCAAGGAGCCGACAAGCTGGGGATCGGCCGGTTGGATGGCGTTGGTCGAGGTCATGAGCACCCAGACAGGGTTCTCGATACCCCCGGACTTGGCGAAAAACAGGACCTGATCCCCAACCGCCTGTAACAGAGGCGAAGGGCCTCTTGCTATGGGCCAAAGGGCGACGCATCGAATCTGGGTCTTCGAGTTGAGAGTGCCTTTGAGCACTTCACTCACTGCAAAATCAGAGGTTATCCACCAAGTGTCCCGGTCACTTCTTACGCTCGGAGGCGACGTGAGTCTTCCAACAACGATCAAACTGGAATAGCCCAGGAGGGAGTCCGTGCTGTCCTGGCCAGTGTCGTCCGACACAGCTTGAGGGCGCGGCGCACTAGTGGTGGCCGAGGAGGCCATCCCGCTTGCGATGGTAACGGCCAACATGAGCATCGAAAGAAGCAGGTGGCCCATTGGAAGAGCCAGAATCCGGAGGCAGGCAGACAGGAGCTTCTGTTTCATAAGCGTATGCGCGTCGCCGCAAGTTCGGCCTCGCCGGCGCCAAACTGGCGACTTCCAGCATGCAAGCAAAACGCGGCCCCGTCGTCCAGTGCGGTGCCAAGTCCAGTCAGGGAGTTCACGGCATCCTCCCTTTGGCCTACTCCCCGAGCCATCTGGCGTTCCTGCTCTCTACAGGACGTCGCCGCCCACCTTCCCAGACACCGGAGGGCGCAATTTCTTAGACGAAAAATGACGGCGAGTGCTCCGGGGGCAGAACTCCATCCAGCCGGCCGCTGCCGCTCCGGAACAGCGCAGGAGCTTGCAACCACACGCCAAAACCCGTAGTTTTTGCCCGTGACGACGACATTAGAGGCCATTTACGAGAACGGCGAACTTGTCCTGCCGCACCGGTTGCCGCTGCCCGAAAAATGTCGTGTGCGAGTGATCATTGAGGCTGGCGATACGGAGCGCGAGGCCTGGCTGAAGTTGTCCGAGGAATCCTTGACCAAAGCCTGGGAAAACGCGGCGGACGATGTCTTTAATGAACTGCTCTCGAAATGAGGTCGTTCTACTGCCGATCCCGTTCACGGATCTGGAAAGCCGCAAGGTCCGCCCCGCCATCGTGATCGGCCGGAGCGGCCCAGACCTCGATGCGCCGACCGCGCGGCGGCGGGGCTTTATTGCACGGCGAGCTTGAGTTCCTGGTTGGCCCTGAGCTCCACCGTGTCCGCGAACGTCACCGTTAAGCGATTGCCGGTGAGGGAGTGTTTGCTTTCGGCAGTCCGTCCGTCGACTTCGGCCCGGGCGGTTGCGGGGTGGAACCGCCCGGGCAGCGCCAGGGCCAGCGTGCGCAGCCGCAGCTTGCCCCACTTGAGAGAGACTCCGTATTCCGCGCTTTGCGGCCCGCACTTCTGCCAATAGGCGCCCCACCCTTGCGCCGCGGTGAAGGCGCACTGGAAATTGTCGACTGCCAGGCGCGGGGCAAAGCCCAGGTGGCCCTTGGGCCCGTGGTATTCAAAACCGCAGGCCGCCAGAAACACGCCGTAGCTGGCCATGCTGCGGGCGTAGTGGTCGCCGCACTCGATCTCGTTCCAGGGGTTGCGGCGGGAGGCGTGGTAGCGGTCGTGCACGGCGCGCGTAACGGCCAGGCCCTCGGTCAGCAGACCTTCCCAAAGCATGTGGCCGGCGACCTCGTATTCGAAACCGTTCATGCACTCGTTGAAATAACCCGCGGCCCAGTCCGGGCCTTTGCCTTTGGCTTGCGCGTAATCCCAGTCCGAGCGGGGGAAAGTGCACATCAACAGACCGGCCTCCCCCGGCATGGCGTACCAGCGGCCCGGCGGATAGGCCCGGCGGTAGGGCCCCACGTCGGGCGTGAAATTGTAGCGCCAGAGTGACCTGAGGGCGGAGAGCGTTTGCCTGGCCGGGAGCACGCGCGGCAGGCCCACCTGAAAGGCCCAACTCTGGCCGAAGACCTGGTCGATTTCACAGCCGGTGCCGGAGTTAATCGCCTCCAGGTGTTTGGGGTCCGGTTGGTTCAGGAAATACTCGCCCTCGAAGAGTTGGGCGACCAGGTTCTTTTGTCCGGCCTCGAAGATGGCCCGGCACTGGGCCGCGAAGTCCTTGTCGCCCAGTTCCAGGGCCATGGTCTCGGCGGCCAGCAAGGCCGCCAAATACAATCCGCTCAGCCAGGCCACCGGCCCGTACCAATCCGTGTCGAGCGTGTTGTGCTGGTTGCTTTCGATGAGGCCGTCGCCGTTGCCGTCTTTGGCGATGAGCCACGCGGTGGCCTGCTTGATGGCCCGCCAGTTGCGGCTAAGAAAGGCGTTGTCGGCCGACATCTGGTGTTCGCGCAAGGCGCGCAGGATGCTCCCGGCCTGGGCATCGATGGCCGGAAAGTCGTTGAACTCGCCGCGGAAATGGATGGCGCCGTCGGGTTGCAGCGCGAGGCCGAAATCGACCTTTTCGCGCGTCAGGCGCTCGAGGTCCGGGAAGAGCCGGGCCAGGGCCTGGGCATACTGCCAGACGTGGCCGCAGGTGCCTTCGCAACAGCCGACGCCTTCCCAGCCATAGAACCGTCCGTCGGCAAAGCGATGGCAGGTGGCGGTGGCCAGGATGGAGGTATTGAGGAAGGTGCGGTCCAGGAACCAGTACGGGAGGCTCGCCTCGTACCAGGTGTCGTGCCACAGGCGCGTCTGGCGGCTCAAACGGCCAAAGTGCTGGCAGACGTATTGGGCCACGGCCAAGGCCGAGTCGAAGCGCGTGGCGTAATAGCGGCCCGGCGGCAAGCGGTTGAGCTTGAGATTGGGCATGTGCCAGGTGAGCACAAAGGCCGCTTTGGCGGAGGCGCCGGGCGCGAGCTTCATTTTGCGCGTGAGCGAGCCGATGAGCTTTTGGCCGAAGGGCTTGAGGGCGGGTTCGCTGCGGGGTAGTGGCGCGGGGGTCTCGGCTGCGTTGGTGTCCGAGGCGAGAGCCTCTGGCGGCAGGGGAGAGGCCTGCGCCGCTACTGGGAGGGGCGGTGGCGGCAGGCGGGACGCCTGCCCCACTACTTGGGCGGTGCTGCCGAAATCGCCGGGCTGGGGGTCCAGGAGCGCCAGGCCGAGCGTGCCAAAATCAGCCTCCTGGACCAGTGGTCCGAGCGGTTCGCGCGGCCGGTCGCTGAAGATGATGTCATCCACGCCAATGTTGCCCCAGGAACCTTGCTCGGCATCGACGATCTGGAGGGTTGCCGTTTTGCCGGCCCAGCGGCGGACATCCCAGCTCTGCGGGCGCATCTGGTTGTTGTTCTGGCCGGTGGAGCTGAGCACGACCTGGTCTTCGACGAGCAGGTTCATGCAGGTCTTGGCTTGGTGCGCGCCGCCGCCGATGAGGAAGGTGAGGTAGTTGCGTTCGATGGTGAAGGGGCGGCTGGTCAGCGTGCCCGTGGCGGCGTCCTTCTCCTCGACGCTGCGGCCCGGCGCGGAGGCGTGGCTATTGACGACCCGCTTGCCCTGGCCGCCCACATCGCCCTGGTAAGCTGGCATTCGGGAGATTTCGACCGGCCCGGCGCCGAAGGCGGTGCCGGTGACAGTCCAATTGGCATAGGTTTCGGCTTCAAAGTCCTCGAAAACGATGTCGGGCCGCATGGCCGGGGCGCTGGCGGGCGCGTCCTCCGCGCTGCACTCCAGGAAGAGGAAACCCCGACTGTCGGTCATGCCTTGGGGGGCAGATGGCTCGGCAGGAGCCTCGTCCCGCCGCGGCAGGCGAGACGCCTGCCCCACTACCTGGGGCTCCCCCGGCAGGCGAGACGCCTGCCCCACTACCTGCCCTACTTGCACGAGGCGATTGCGCCGCATTCCGTGCCGCCGCTGGCTGCTGTAGAGGCAAACGGCGTTTTCCAGCCAACCCATCAGTTCCACCTCCAGCTCGGCGCTGCCGCGGTTTTTTACCGTGAATTCGAGCACCGTCGCCGGCAAGGAGGAATCATCGGCGTTGAGTGGAATGAAGGGCGAAAACGCCTCAAGGCTGACGCCGGCCGGGCAATCCGCATCCCGGTATTCCACATAAGCGATGGGGTATTCACCGATGAAGGACAGGTCGCCCCAGTGCGGGCGCTCCAGTGCGCGTTGCTGGGTCTGGCCGCCGCTGGTGAGCCGCAGGGCAAAGCCCTGGTCCAGTGGCGAGGCGGGCTTCATCGGGTGGGCGTAATGGTCGGGACCGGTGCCGAGCTGGCGGTTGAAAATGTCCCAGTGCCAGAGCTTGCCATCGCCGCCCAGGTAGAGCTGGCCGGCGCATAGGCCGCCGATGGGCATCCCGATCCGGTCCAGTTCGGCGCCGCGATACACGGTGCGCTCGCCGCGCGCAGTGAGCGATTTGACCCATTCGGGCCGCAGCTTTTTGTCCGCCGGGACCAGCTTGTCGAAGTCCTGGCGGGTGAACGGGCCGGCCATGGCCTGGAAGGGCGGGCAGGCCAGCGCGCCCGCGCCCAGGCCCAGGAGTTTCAGAAAATCACGGCGCAGCCAGCCGGCAGTGTGACTGGCGGACTTGCAGCCGCAGGCCGGCCCGGGGCGTTTCGGAGGGGAATCGGAGTTCATATCACTTCAAAGACCGTATGCGCGCACAGACTAGCTGCCGCGGCGGCCTGAAGCGAACCTGAAACGCAGGTCGTCCGGGAGGCGGGCGCATCCTGGCACTGCCCCCGAGCGGGGGTGGAAGCCCTCCCCCCTTCCCCCCTCCCATGTGCTCGGAGCGCATGGGAGGGGGGTGATCCCTTTTTCCACTTTACCCAGGGCGGCGGCCCCTCCCGCTCGGAGCGGGACGGGCCTTGCCCTGGGCTACTATCTTCCTGCCCCTCCGGGGCGGAAGGATGCCGCGCTGCGCGCGGGTAGAGTGGAGTTGGTGGCAGTGTCGGGATGAGCCCCCGGGAGGCTCTTGAGCGGCGCGATCAAAGGGGATACTGGCCGTACTGGGCGACGGTGTCGTAGATGGCCAGGATTTTCTCGGGCGGGATGTCGGCCTGGAGGTTGTGGATGGCGGCAAAGACATACCCTCCGCCGGCGCCGAGGAGCTGGACCCGTTCCCGCACTTGGCGGCGCACGTCCTCGACCGAGCCGAACGGCAGGGTGGTTTGGGTTTCCACGCCCCCGCCCCAAAAGGCGAGGTGGCGCCCAAAGCGTTGCTTGATTCGCTGCGGGTCCATGCCTCGGGCGGAAGTCTGGAGCGGGTTGAGCACGTCAATGCCCAGCTCGATGAAATCCGGCAGGATTTCTTCGATGGCGCCGTCGCAATGGATGAAGACCTTGGCGCGGGTCCGGGCCTTGACGAACTCAATCCACCGGCGCTGCCTGGGCTTAAAGACTTCCCGGTAGAGGCGCGGGGAGATTTGCAGGGCCGACTGGGAGCCAAAATCGTCGTTCATCTGGATGGCGTCGATAAACGGCCCGGCGAGGGCGAGAAACTTCTCCAGGATCGCCAGGTCATGCGCCAGCAGGGCATCCAGCCAGTACTCGATCAACTCCCGCGCCGTGACCAGCTTGAGCATGAAGTTCTCGAAGCCGAAGAGCACGAGGCTGATTTCGAAAAAGGAGCACACCAGGTTGGAGAGCCCGGCGAAGAGCGCCTGGTCGGTCCCGTGGTAAATTTCCTGGAGGCGTTTTCGCAGGTACTGCTCTTCGCGCTCGGTCCACGGGTCAGGCCAGGCAAAGCGGTCAATATCGGCCGTGGTTTGGGCGTTGGCCAGCGGGGCCCAGCAGACCTCGTAATAGAGCGAGTCGGGCGCGCGCCGGGCATAAGTCTCACCCTGCCAGAGCACTTGGAATTGGCCATCGGCAGCCACGATTTCCTCGCAGGCCGCCGGCAGCAAGCAAGGCGAGCCGTCGGTCAGCCGCCCGGGTTTCCACCGGTCCAGCGCCAGGAATGACATGCCGGTGGTAGGCGCCAGACGATGCAGACTGAGGACGTCCGCCCCAAGCCGGGCCAGGACTGCCGGCGAAGGGTCGGCCAACTGCTGTTTGATGTCATAAACGCGCACTTCCTCCGGCAGCCCCAGGTGCTGCAGCAGGCGGCGATAGGCGATGGCGCTGATGCCGGTGATGCGGCTGGCGCCGAGATCGACCGGCACGCGGTCGGGCGCCTCATGGTTAAGGGCCATCCGCACGCGTTGACGGCTGGTTAAGCTGGGCATAGTTTTAGGCCGGTTCACCGCCTCGGCTCAAGCGCCGGCCGCTCCCGTGGCCGCCAGCAAGGCTCGCTCGCGTTCGAGCAAAGTCGGGTGCGAATAATAGAAGCCGCTGTAGAGCGGGTGCGGCGTCAGGTTGCCCAGGTTTTTCTCGTTCAGTTTGCGCAACGCTCCTATCAGCGAACGCGGCTCGTTCATCACCTGCGCGGCAAAGGCGTCCGCCTGGTACTCGTGGCGGCGCGACCACCAGTGGGCCAGGGGCCAAAACCAGAACGTGGCCACGCCCGACAACAGGGCACAGAGCAGCAGGGCCGGGACGATGCTGCCGGGCGGGAAGCCGAAGGCCCGGTAAAACCAGGGCTGGCGCGCCAACTGCCAGACCAGCCAGCAACTGGCCAGCGAACCCAGCGCCTCGGCCGCCAGCCTCTTGGGAATGTGCTTCTTGTTGAAATGCCCGATCTCATGCGCCAGCACGGCCTCCAGTTCCGGCTCGGCCAGTTGCTGCAGCAGGGTGTCGAAGAGCACGATCTTGCGAAAACTGCCGAAGCCGATGAAGAACGCATTGGAGTGGCGCGAGCGCTTGCTGCCGTCCATCACCTGGATGCTCCTGGCCCGGAAGCGGGTGCGCTGGGCCAGGGCCAGCAACCGCTGGCGCAAGCTCCCCTCGGGCAGCGGCGTGAACTTGTTGAAGAGCGGCAGGATGAGAACCGGCGCCAGCACGGCCATCAGGAGTTGAAAGCCCAGCAGCGCGCCCCAGGCCCACAGCCACCACCAGGCCCCGGTCCACTCGACCAGCTTGAGCACCAGCCAGAGCAGCGGATAGCCCAGCGCCAGCCCGAGCAGCAGCCCCTTGAGCCGGTCCAGCCACCACAGCTTGGGCGTCGTGGTGTTGAACCCGAACCGCGCTTCCAGGCGGAATTGCTCGTACCAATCCAACGGCAGCCCCGGCAGCGACAGGAGCAGACCGGTCGCAAACAGGAAGGCCGCCATCGCCCAGGCGGCTCCGCCCAGCGCCTGCTCGAACCAATGGAACCCCCAAGGCAGCAGCCCGCTGAACAGCGCCGCCAGCAAGACCGCGGAATCGTAAATCAGTTCGATTTGGCGCAGACGCCCGTTGGCCAGCGTGTATTGCACCGACCTGGCATAAGTCGCCTCGTCCATCACGCCCTGGAAGGCCTCCGGCAGCGCCTGGGCATGGGCCAGCACATGGCGCCGGTTCAAGCGCTCGAGCCAGAGCTGGGTGATGACTTTGGCCAGAATGAGAACCAGGCAGAGGAGGGCTGCAGAACTGGCGAGCTGCATGATGCGGTTACGTTCTTTCGCGCCTGGCTGAGGTCACAAGAGCTCCGCCAATTGCTCCCTGGTCAGGCCACACTGGTTCAAGAGGTCGCTCAGCGTGTAGCGAATGCGAGTTCACGATTTTCAGTGGCAGCGCGGCTCAATGCGCAGCGGCTCCAATAATTGGGTGGGGAGCAGGGTCGGCTTTCAAAACTCAAATCGCACATCTCCCAGGCGCCGGGCAAGCTCGGCCAGGATTCGGCCCTCGTCGGCCTGGTCCTTGGCCACGAACGTCACGCTCAACCGCAGGTATGCCCCCGCGTCGTCCCAGGGCACGGTGGAAATCAATTTCTCAGTGATGAGCCACTGCGAGGCGGCTTGGGCGTCGCGGAATTCCAGGCGTCCGCCGTCCGGCATCCCGGCGGCTTTGGGCGCCTTGACATAGAGGAAGAAAGAGGCCTTGGGCTTCTTGGCGCGGAACCCGGCGCCCGCCAGCACGCGCACCAGCGCTTCCATCCGCCGGGAATACTTGGCCGCAATCTGCCGCGTGATTTCGGGATGGTCGAACCCGTGCGCCGCCGCGTGCTGAATCGCCAGGAACTGCCCGGAGTCGGTGTTGTCTTTCATGTCCCCGTAGGCCTTGACCAGGAGCGGGTTGCCGGCCACAAAGCCGCACCGCCAGCCGGTCAGGTTGAAGCTCTTGCTGGCCGAGTGCAGTTCGAGGCCGACGTCCTTCGCCCCGGGGGCCGCCAGGAAGCTCACGGGTCGGCCTTCGAACACCAGGGCGGCATAGGCGGCATCATGGATGATGACCAGGCGGTTCTGCCTGGCAAAGGCCACGGCTTGGGCGAAAAACTCGGGCGTGGCGCTGGCCCCGGTGGGATTGTTGGGATAATTCAAGACCATCACTTTGGCCCGCCGCAGCACCGCCGCCGGGATCGAGCCAAAGTCGGGCAGGAACTCGTTCGGCTCGGTCAGCGGCAGGTCATAGACCAGGCCGCCGTAGTAGCGGGCGTGCGTGCCGAAGACCGGGTAGCCGGGAACGGTCATCAGCACATAATCGCCCGGGTTCACCAGCACCGCCGGCAGAATCGAGAGCGCCGCTTTGCTCCCAATCGAATGCAGCACTTCGGTCTCGGGATTCACGCCTTTGACCCCGCACACGCGCTCCAAGTACCGCGCGGCGGCCTCTTTCAAAACCCCGTCGCCATTGTCCGCATAGCCCCGGTTTTCCGGCCGGCGCGCCTCCACGCACAGTCTCTCGACCACTTCCGGAAAAGCCATCTCATCCGGTTCGCCAACCCCGAGGTCGATGATTTCCGCGCCCGGGTGGGCCGCCCTGGCCGCCCGCTTGGCCCGCTTAATCTTCTCAAATTTGTAAAGGGCGTTCGACTTGCCGTAGTCCCGGCCGCCGATCCGCTCCGCAAACAGTTCCTGAATATACGATTCCGACATAACGTCAAACGGCCGGCCGCACCGGCAGCAGAGACCCGGCCTCGCTTCGGTTTCGAGCAGTGACAGTAGCCGAAGCGCCCGCCCGATGCAAGCGAGGCCGCTTGACAACCATGATAAAAGGATAATGTTAGTACCAGCGGTCAACGTTGGGAGTTGTTATGAAAGCTTGGAGACGAAGCGAATGGCCGAAGGCCTTCCCGGCCGGCGGACTTTTCCTGGCAGGAACATTAACAGCCGCAACCCTGGCCCTGGCTGCGACCAAGGCGTCAATGGCCGCCGACACCGCCGCCGCCGCGCCATCACCGGCGGTGGCTGTGGCCCAGCAACCGGTCGCGCCGACGCCCGCGCCCAGTCCGCCCGCAGTTCAGTTTTCTCCCGGGGTGGCCGACATTTCGCGGCTGGTGGGCGCCAAAGTGGACCCGGAGGTCATCAAGGCCTTCATCCGAAACTCCCCCGTTGCCTACCGCCTCAATGCCGAGCAAATTGTCGCCCTGAAAAACCGGGGGGTTTCGTCGGACCTCATCGTGGCCTTGATCCAGCATGGCGCAGAATTGAGAGCGCAGTTTGGCGCTGCGCGCAACCAGGCTGGCGCAAGTCCGCCTGAGCCGCCGCCGCAGCCAGGGGCCGCCACCCCTTATGCCCCGGCCCCTGCCGAGAACTACGGCTATGATCTGGGGGCGGCGCCGCCTTACCCGGATTACGAATACCCCTACGAATACCCGTCCCCGCTTTACGACTACGGCTATCCTTACAACTACAACTACTGGGGGTACAATTACGGTTATCCGTGGTCGTGGTCATTTTATTGGCCTTTCTCCTTCGGCTATTATCCCTATTATCAGCATTTCGGTCGCGGTTTTGCTCCCGGGCGTCCTCCTTACGGCCCATCTCGTGGATTCGGCCGTGCGCCTGGCGGCTTGGGCGGGCGTCCCGGCTTTTTCCCGGGCCGTGGTTTCGGCGCGCCGCGGGCTCCCTTCGCCCCGCGCGCCCCGCTAGGCGGTTTCGGTGGCCGTCCTGGTTTGGGCGGCCGTCCTGGTTTTGGCGGCCATCCCGGTTTGGGCGGCCACCCTGGTTTCGGCGGCCACCCTAGTTTTGGCGGCGGCGGCCACATGGGCGGCGGCGGCCATATTGGCGGCGGCGGCCACATGGGCGGCGGCTTTGGTGGCCATGGCGGGGGTGGACACGGCCGCTAAGCGAAAAGCGTTACCCCGAAGATCAAATTGATTGGCAGGCTCGCAGGCCCTAAACCCAAAACGACCTGTGACCGAGACTCGCCCGCCTCGGCAGAGTAACACAATTTTCATGCGAAGTGGTATCCCTGCAAGGAACGGGGAATTCATTGAGAATTGAGTATTGCTTATTGGTCATTGAGTCCGCGGTCCGAAAGTCCATGCGGCGTCCTCCGCGGGCATTTTTCAATAACCAATGATCGTTTTTTAATCCTCAATTTTCAATTCACCTAAAAGAAGCGCTGGCTGAGCGCACTTACTTTTTGGGGAAGAAAAGTCAGGGACTCGAACCTCAGCGCCGGGCCGGCGCTGAGGGCACGCGGGCTGCGTGCCCTCTCCATCGCAACCGAATAGCCACGGCCAGGCGGCAACGCGGCTGGGGGGGGCCTCGAAACACGGTCGTGACATCGCCCTTCGGCGACAGGTTCCCCTGGCACGCGCGCCGCGCGGAAAGCTATTCCCGCACGCGGATGAGCGTCTTGAGCGCGTGGTTGCCGGCGGCCATGGACTCAAAGAGCCTGGGCAGACCGGTCAAAGGACATTCGCTCTCGACAAGATCGGCTGAGCGAACCACGCCGGACTCGATCAACTCCAACGCGCGGCGAATGGTTTGCGGCGTGTGATGAAAGCTGGCCAGCAGCGCCAGGTTGGAATAGTGGAGCAGGGCCGTATCGAACGAGACCGTCGTGCCCGAGGGACAGCCGCCGAAGAAGTTGACCGTCCCGCCCTTGCGCACCAGCCGGACGGCTCCTTCCCAGGTCTCCGGCTTGCCGACCGCTTCAATGACCACGTCGAAGGCTGCCGCGCGCGGGACGGCGGCGGGCAAGCCCATGGACCCGGCCACGACGAAGGCCTGTTCCGCCCCCAGGCGCCGGGCGGTGTCGAGCCGCTCGGCACGCTGGTCGGCCACCGCCACCGAACAACCCAGGCGCCGCGCCAGCGCAATGAACATCAGTCCAATCGGCCCCGCCCCGATGACCAGCACCCGCTGCCCCGCGCGCAGCCGGGTGTCGTCCAGGCCCTGGACGACGCAGGCCAAAGGCTCGACCAGGGCGGCATCGGGAAAAGCGGTTTCCGGTTTGAGCCGGAGCAGGTTCTTTTGCGCCAGCCGGGCCGGCACCACGATTGACTCGGCGTAGGCCCCGTTGAGGAACAACAGGTCGTCGCACAGGTTCTCCTGCCCGTGGCGGCAATGGAAACAGTCCCCGCACGGCGCGGAGTTGGCCACCACGACCCGTTCCCCCACCTGCCAGCCGACCGCCGCGGGCGACACTTCCGAAATCACGCCCGCCAACTCGTGCCCGAAGGCCGCCGGCGGCACGATCATCCTGGCGTGGTAGCCGCGCTTGAAGACCTTGAGGTCGGTGCCACAGGTCAGCGCGGCCTCGATCCGGATGCGCACCTCCCCCGGGCCCAGCGCGCGCGGCTCAATGTCTTCGACCCGGACCTGCTCTTTGCCGTAAAGGATGGCGGCTCTCATTGGCAGTGTTTATGGACGGAAACCGCGTCAATAGGAAGCCGAATTTGGGCCGCCCGGCGCGGGGCGGTGCCGTCTGTTCATAAGGGAAGGTCAACAGCGTTGTGAATTGCGCTCAAGCTGACCGTGGCAACCGTCGTGGCGGGGGCGCCTTGACGAACCTGGTTTCACGCAAGTAGAGCGGCGCCATGTCCTCGCCGGCCATGAAGTCGGAGCGGCCCAGGGCCAGCCGACCCAAAGTGGCCGCGTGGGGAAAGAGCAGGCGGCTGCCCGGAAACCAACGGGTGGCTTCCGGGCCGATGATGGCGCCGCCGGCGCGCTGGCGTGCCTGCACCTCGGCCAGTGCGGCCAGCCGCAGCGGCTCGGCTTGGCGCCAGCCCGCGGCGCTCAGGTCATAGCCGGCGAGGTAGAACTCGTGGCGCTGCGCATCAATCACCACCTCCACACGTCCCGAAAGGCCCTCCGCCTGCGCTTGCGCGGCCAGGCACTCGACGCTGCTGATGGCCAGCAATTTCACGCCCCGGCCAAGCTGCCAGCCCTGCGCCAGCGCGATGGCCGCCCGAATCCCCGTGTAGGAGCCGGGGCCAATCCCAACCGCCACACACTCGATTTGCTCGCCCTCGACCTGCGCCCCCCGCAACGCGCCCGCCACCAATCCGAGCGCATCGGCGGAGCGGTGGTCGGCAGGGCCAAAGGCCGATTGCCGACTGCCGAGCACCCTTGGCCCGCCGTCGGTGGCCTGCACGACGGCGACGCTCCGCTGCGGCGAAGAAAACTCAACCGCCAGGATCTTCATAGGTAATGCGCCGCTCCGTCTCGTTGACCGTCTCCAGCCGCACCCACCGCCACCGCCCCGACCTTGAACCGTGGGCGGTGGACGGTGGCCTTCGGCCTTCCCATTTCTCCGCCCACTCAATGACCGTCACCCCTGCCGGTTCGAGATATTCCTCGAGTCCCGCCGCGGCGATCTGCTCGGGCGTGTCCAGCCGGTACAAATCCAGGTGAAACAACGTCAACCGCCCGCCGGGATACACATTGATCAGCGCAAAGGTGGGCGAGTGCACGCGCGCGGCAATGCCCAGGCCGCGGGCCAGGCCCTTTACCAGTTGGGTCTTGCCCGCGCCCAGGTCGCCGCACAGGCCGATGACCAGCCCGCTTTGCGCCTGGCGGCCCCAGGCCTCGCCGAGCGCCTCGGTCTGGGCGGGGCTATGCGAAATGCATGTAGCCATGGGCGGTCAAGGGGCGCACGCCTTGCTTGTCGCGCAGGGCGAGGCCTTCTTTCTCGGTGATCTTGCCGATGCAGGTCAGCGGCAGGGTGGGGAACTGCTCTCGCCAAGCATCGAGCAGCGGCACCGCGTGACGGCTGGCCACGGTAAAGAGCAGTTCAAAATCCTCGCCGTCCGTCAACGCCGCCAGGAGGGGCGGTTTGGCCGACGACTCGGCCCTGGCCGCCCGGCGCGCCTCGCGGCTGATCGGGATAGCCGGGGAGAGCAGTTCCGCGCCGACCCGGCTGGCCTTGAGGATGTGCGGCAGGTCGCCGGCCAGGCCGTCGCTCAGGTCCAGCATCGCATGGACCGGGAAGTGTTGTGTCAACCAGCGCGCCTCGGCCAGGCGCGGCTCGAACTCCAGGTGTTTGCCCGCCGGCGAACCGCCCAGTTCGCCCGTCACAAAGAGGGCGTCGCCCGCCTCCGCCCCGGACCGCAACACGCCCTTGCCCCGAGGCACCCAGCCGAGCAGGGCCACCGAGACGAGCGTGCGCTCGGGGTTGGTGGTCGTCTCGCCCCCGACGATCGCCACCTCGTGCCGCCGCGCCAGCGCATTCAGGCCGGCATAAAGGGCCTCCACATAGGCAACCTCGAAGTTCCGGGGCAGAGCCAGGGTCACCAGCGCCGCGGTGGGCGTGCCCGCCATGGCCGCAATGTCGCTCAAACACCGGCCCAGCGCCTTGTGACCGACCTTCTCCGGGGGCGCCGCCGCGCTGAAGTGAATCCCCTCCACGACCGCGTCGGTCTTGAACAACAGCAACCGATCCGGCAGGCCGACATCCAGCACCGCGCAATCATCGCCTGCGCCCACCACCACCGATTTGTTGCCCGGCAGCGAGCGCGTCAGCCGGCCGATCAACTCGAATTCGTTCATTTATGGAGATAGAGCGTCGCGAAATTCAGCGCGTTGAACATGCTGTGGGCCGCGATCGGCGCCAGGAGATTGTTGGTCCGCTCGTAGAGCGCCGTCAAGATCAGTGCCAGCGCCAGCAAGGGCACGAAGACCCCCAGGTTCAGGTGGATGGCGGCAAAGCCGGCGGAAGTGCCCCAAAGCGCCAGCCGCGGAAAGCCGGCCTGTTTGACCCAGGGATAGAGCGTGCCCCGAAACAGCAGTTCCTCCCCCACGGGCGCCAGCAGGATAGTGACCAGCCCCAGCGCGCCGCGGGAAGCCCAGGAGGTCGCCTGCTGGAGCACTTGCACCGCCGGCTGCACCTCGGGTTGGAGACCCAGGGCGGGCAGCTTCTTCAATACCAGCGCCGAGGCCTCCTCCAGGGCCCAGCCCATCGGCAGGAAGAGGCTCGCGATGATGGCCCCAAGCAGTAGCGCGTGCCCCCATTGATTGCGCAATCCAAAGGCCTCTGCCCAGCCCTCCCCGTACTCCCGCAACAAGCAGGCGATCAGGACCATCCCCGCGCCCTGGAAACTCAGTATGCTGATGATCATTTGGCGGGTCGAGACCTCCGCCGCTCCGGCGCCATGCTGCACCCAGGCGCCGACCAGGAAACTGGCATAAAGGCAGCTCAGCGCCGTCAGCAGACGCCGCATCAAGTTGTCCAGCCGCCAGGGTTGGCGGAGCAAGGCCAGCGTGCCGGCCAGGCACCCGAAAGCGGCTGCGGCGGCGGGGTAAAAGAACTTGGCGCTGGTCTTGCCGCCGGCGCTGCTGTAATGCAGCACACTCTCCAGCAGCGAGCCGGTTAAAACGCAGGCGATTATGCTTAAGAGCAAGCGCGCCACCGCCTCCAGCCTCCACGGTTTTGCTGAGATCATCGTTCCTAAACTACATCACGGCCCTGGCCGTGACGATGGAAAAAGCGGGTGGGGTGAGACTCCTGCCCAGCCTTGGCGAAAATCAGCGGGACGCCGGAGGCGGCGCGAAACTGGAGCCACCTGAGAGTTTTCGAGGGGTAAGGGATAAGACCCCGATTGGCGGGGCCGGCTCGTTAGGATTTCGGAGTTCGGATTTGAAACCCCGGGCGGTTGGAATCCAGATGACCGCCGCGGTAATCAAATGTAGTACATGTTCTCCTTCTCCGCGCTTTCCTCGAGCAATTGCTGGAAATTGATCGCCTCGGCGGCCGCTGCCAGCGTCTGTTGCAGCTTGCGCCAGGCGCTCCGCAGTTCGGGGGGACAGTCCTGGTCGCTCAAGGCCGGGGTGTCGAAGACCGTGCCGTGCACCGCCCGCAGGACGTCGCCCAGGGTGATTTGCGCCGGCGACCGCGCCAGGAGGTAGCCGCCCTCCTTGCCGCGCAGGCTGCGCACAATGCCCTGCGCCTTGAGTTCGATCAGAATCTGGACCAGGTAATTCGCGGGCACGCCTTGCTCGGCCGCCAGGTCCTCCGCCCGCAGGGCCGTCCCGGCCACATCATGCCGCGCCAGGCCAAGGACCGCCCGCGCCGCATAATCGCTTTTTACGGGCAATTTCACCCGGAAAACTTAGGCGGACCAGCGCCATTGCGCAATGCTGATGATGGGGGGCGACCAATGAGCCAGGGCCGACTGGCGCCAGAGTTTCGGTGACGGTGAGCTGGCGAGAACCAGGGTGATTGCCAGGCACGAGTATCGAGCCGCTTAGCGTCCTGCTTTGAGCCGTTGGTCCATCCACCGCAGCGTCTGCGCCCACATCTCCGGAGTATAAACATGTCCCAGACCGGCATAGACGACGCTTTGGAATTCGTTCTCCCGGCCGTAAAGGCGGTAAACCGGTCGCACGGCTGATTCGATGGCCTGAATGCCGTCCACCGGCGAACCGGCGTCCTGGTCGCCCGTCATAAAGAGCACCGGTCGCGGCGCGAGCAAGGCCACGACGGCTTCGGTATCGAAGTGATTCAGCAAGTTGGGCACGAAGTAATAGATGCCGTGCGCCTGGAGCGCCTGGTGCGCGATGAGATTCTGGTAGCGGGTCAGGCAAGCGACGGCCACGCCGGTCTTAAGGCGTTCGTCCAGGGCCATCAACCACCACGACCGGGTGGCGCCCATGCTGATACCCGTAACCGCCAGCCGGTTGGCATCCACCTCGGGCCGCGAGGCGAGGTAGTCCAGCGCCATCAGGTCGTCGCGCAGGATCATGCCCCAGAGCGTGCGCCCAACCCAGAGGTTGAACTTGCTGGCCGTCTGCTCGCCCTGGCCATTGTTTTCAGCCGGACCGCCCGGCCCCTGGCCATTGCGCTCGCCGAAGCAGCAGGCATCAATGCCCAGGACCGCAAAACCGCGTTTGGCCAAGGCCGGCCCCGGCGGTTCCGGGGTATGCCTGGCGTCAAACAACTCCTCCTTGCCGATTTCATATTCGCCGCCATGCCAGTGGCAATAGAGGATGGCGGGCGCTTTGCCGGCTGGGGTTTTCGGCAGGAGCAGGTAGCCTGGCACGGTCGCCCCGGCGGCGTTGTCGAACTGGAACTTCTCGAGCCGGTAATCGCCGCGGTCTTCGCGTGACAGCGTTTGGGCCTTGGGCAGGCTTGGCCGGGGCGGCAGTTTGCCGAGCAGTTCCCAAAGCTGCGCGCGCACTTGCTGGCGCCTGGCCTCCCAGGCCGCCAGGGAGGCGGGCGCCGCAAATGGGGGCGCCACTTGGGCCTCGGCCAGCCAGCGCGCCGCCGCGGTTTGGTTTGTTTGGGCCCTCAACATATCCGGCGCAAAACCAGTCAGCGCCGGGAGCCATGCCCCGAGGCTAATGAAAAGGCGATACATTTCGGATTTCGCGCCACTCGCGCACCGGCTGCCGAATCATCTCCTAATTCCACCTCGCCGGCATACGGCTTGACTTTCGGCAAGGCAATCTTCCGCTCCAAGAGCTGCGGCTGGTCCGCGGAACGCGTCATACGCCCAACAACTTACCCCACCGCCGGAGGGAAGTCTAAGCCAGAAGGGCAGTTTCGGTAAATTGCGGGTGCGCCTGGAGCCTTGCCCAGGTCTCCGGCGAGAGGGGCGCCTGCCTGTAAACGGGCTCCCACATCGGCTCGGCGCTGGTGGAACGGCGGGCGCGCTGGAGCCAGCGGCGGTCAAGCGGTTCGGCCAGCAGGGCCGGTGTGTTGGCCGCCACAGTCGTCTCCTCCTTTTGGCCCGTGGCATGGCCGGCGCCGACAAAGAAGCCGGCCAGCAGGAGGGTGACACGCAACATAGTGCTGCGGGAGTAAGTTGGCAGCGCGCAGGGGCGGTTTGGGTCGAGCAGGCGGAAGAGCTTGGCAAAGAGCGGCTGGGTCCACATGGCGGGGTTCTTGGCCGGCGAAAACGGGTCGAACAGGATCGTGTGGGGCTTGGGCAAGGTCAGGGCCAGGGGCTGGGTGAGCAAGGTCGGGAAGTCGGCCAGATGCACGTCCCAGCGGACGGCCAGGGCGCCCTCGGTGAAGGAGACGTGGCGTTGGTCGAGCAGGCGCCGGAGGTGCGGCTCGAAGCCGCTCAGGTAGCCAAGGTATTGCGTGTGCGCCAGCGCGAACGTCAGCGGCTCCAGCGTGTGGTCGAAGCTGAGCAGGCGGAGCGAGGCGGAAACGTCCCGGGCGGCACGCAAGACGGTGAGCGGGTTGGCGGCGGCGCCCAGGCCGACATCCCAGATGACGAATTCGCCGACGTGGCGCCGGAGCCGCTCGACCAGGCGAAGTTGTTGAACGTAGAGGGCTTGAGCTTCTGCGACCGGGCCGACCACGGGGTGAAAGGTTTCGTGATGGGCGAGCGAATGGATGCTGTGAGCGCCGCTGGCTAGTTTAACGAGCCGATAGCCGGAGCCGGATTGCACGGCTGAAATTTCGGTCAGTCGGCCGCCGAGGCCAAGCCAAAAAGCCTGCGCGCCAAAGGACTGAATTCTCCTCGAAACCGAGGCGGGCGAGACGCCCGCCCCAGAGCCGCGCTCAATCCGGCTTTGTCTGGTCGGTGCTGCGAATGGCCTTGGCCAGGCCGGCCAGGTGGTGTTCGAGGGTGAAGTTACGGAGGAAGATTTCGCGGAGTTCCTCGCCGGTGGCGCGCGTGAGCGCGGCCTGGAGTCGCTCGGCGATTTGGCCCGGGGAGCGAATGTCCACGAACCCAGGATAGTCCCGGGGCAAGAGCTCCGGGATTGAGCGCCAGCGGGTAGTGATGACCGGCAGGCCGAAGGCCATCGCTTCGACCAGGACCAGCGGAAAACTCTCGGCGTAGTAGTAGGTAGGGAAGCAAAAACAATCGCTTTCGCTGAGGACGCGCTCTTTGGCGGCGCCATAGACGAAGCCGGCGCAAGTGACGCAAGTGCCGCGCCCGGCGGAATCGATCTCCTTGGCGCCGCCCTTGCTCAGGCCTGCCTGGCCGGCGGCCGGCCAGCGCAGGTCCGCTTGGGCCAGGCGCTCCTCGAACTCCTTTCGTTCGGCCACATCGATGAAATCGCCGGCGACGGTAAGGTGGATGGTGATGGGAGAGTTGGCCTGGGCCAGCTTCCGGTTGGCCAGGGCGACCGCGTCCAAGGTATCGAACAGGCCTTTCTGGCGGGTGCAATGCGCCAGGTAGAGCACTTTGAAAAGGTGCGGGTCGCCGCCGGCGTGCTGCCGGTCCGCCGGGGTCAATTCGGCTCCGGCCAGGAGTTTCTGCCGGGCGGCGAAGCGCGCCTTGCGGCGGGGCAGGACTTCGCTGGCAAAATTCGGGCAGGGGTCGGGAAGGCCGTTGCTGACGACGACGATGCGCCGCGAAAAGAGTTTTTCGGCATCCGCCTGGTTGAGTTTGGAGAGCACAATGCTCAGGTCCACTTGTTTCATCAAGCGGTAGGTCAAGGCCCGAGAGCGGAGTTGAACCACGGTCTCGAGCCATTTCGCCAGCCCGGCGGCGTGCCAGTGGAGGATGACGCGCCTAAAAAAGGGCCGGCAGAGCAACATGACCATCCAGTCGCGGTACAAAGCCGAGCGCTTGCCCGGGGCGGGGATATAATAAAGCGTGCTGACCCCGTAGCGAAAGCGGCACCAGACCGCCTGCACACAGTAACCCAGCAGCAAGAAGAACTTGCCGATGCGGATGTCCCCAATGTCCTCGAGTTTCTGGGACAGGCGGGCGTTGACGTGGTAGCATTCGATGCCCAAGGAGGCCGCGCCGGCAGAGGTCGCCTGGCCGCCAGTCCGGTGGTCGGCTGGGTCGCGGCCCCAGGTGGTGCGTGACGTGCGGCAATCCCCCCCGAAACCAGCCAGCATGAGCTGCACCATGTAGCTTTGGCCATGGTGCGGCGGCGGGGTATGGGCAAAAACCAGCAGCTTCATATCAACCCAGTGGTCGGGCCCGGCTTTGGGCCTCCTCTGCCAGCCTCAGGGGCGCCTCCGGACACTGCCACCGTGGCGGCAGCCATCCCTGGCGCGCAGTCAACGCGGCCTCCGGGCACCTCCCCGGCGTCCCTGCCTGCTTTCGAGCAGGATTGATCCTGCGCCTTGATTTGACCATGATCCCAGGTGTTTTATGGCGTTGCCCATGATAAACAAGTCAAAAATGGGTCCGCTGGCGCGCGTGAACGTGTTGGGCGTGGGCGTCAGCGCGATCAACCTGGATTTGGCGGTCGCGGCCATTGCCCAGGCGCTGGAGGAGGGAACCAGGGGCTACGTCTGTGTGACCGGCGTGCATGGGGTGACCGAGGCTCGGCATGACCCTGCCTTTCGCGCCATTCTCAACCATTCGTTCCTGAACACCCCGGACGGCATGCCGATGGTCTGGATGGGCAGACTGCAGGGGTTCCGGCAAATGGGACGGGTTTACGGCCCGGACTTGATGCTGCGGGTGTGTGAATACACCTGTTCTCGCGGGCTGACTCATTTTCTGTATGGCGGGGCGCCCGGGGTGGCCCAAGAACTCAAGGTCCGGCTCGAACCGCAGTTTCCAGGGCTGAAAATCGTCGGCGCCTTCAGCCCGCCTTTCCGGCCGCTGACCAGCACGGAAGCAGAGGACTTGGCGCGGCAAGTCAAGGCGCTCCGGCCGGACATCTTCTGGGTGGGTCTGAGCACGCCGAAGCAGGAAAAGTTCATGGCCCAATATTGGCAAAGGCTGGAGGCGACCCTGTTTTTTGGGGTGGGCGCCGCCTTTGATTTTCACGCCGGGCGCCTGCGGCAGGCGCCCCGCTGGATGCGGCGGAACGGGTTGGAGTGGCTTTTCCGCCTGGGCTGTGAGCCGCGCCGGCTCTGGAAGCGGTATCTGAAGAACAACCCGCTGTTTCTGGCTCGCGCTTTCTGCCAATTGACCCGGATACGAGCGTATCCACTGGATTGAAGCCGGGCCTTATGCCGCTTTTCACCTGCGCAGCAAAGCGGCGCCTCGGGCGCAGGCGCAGAAAGCGCTGATCGCGGTGACGGGCAAGCTCAACCCCTGCGAAGCGATTGTTGTCGCAGCGGGCTGGAAGCGATCAACAGGCTGCGGTCGCGCAGCTTTTCGAGGAGGATGAGTTTTTCGGAAAAAGGAAGCCCGGCCAAACGCTTGCGGGTCTCGCGTTTGCTTGCCAAAACTCTGCGCATCCACTCGCTCATAGATTCCCAAGGAATTTATCGCCGAAATGCTCCCATTTTTCAAGAAGTCCGTGGCGGGAGAGGATTTGGTCGAGCTTATTGGTATCGAGGACTCCGGCGTCGATGAATTGGAGGATACGGGCAAAATCTTTTGGGCGAGCAGTCTTGAGGGCGATGGCAACCAGGTGTTCAGCGGTCATCACGCAGGTCTTGAGGCCGTCCACTTCGGTAGCGACCGCCTGGTCCAGTGCCTCCTGCTCCAAGGGATTGCCCGGAGGAAGGAACTGCACCTGCCAGCCAGCGATGATGACGTATTCCTTTTCGATCTTGAAGCCGCGCGCGACGAGGTAATCGTAAATCGGAGCGAGCGTCAGCAGCGAGCTGCCGGGGACGTTTTGTAACGTGACGAAGATAGCAATATCGAGTGTGGCCGAAGGTTCGAGGTAGAAAATGGCTCCTACCGCTCCACCGATGGCGTATTTGCCGATGACGCCGTCGGCCTGCACTTGGTTGATGACCTCGAGGGTGGCTTTCATAACCGCGCTCTGGGCAGGGTAAATGAGGCTGGGCGGGAACGCATTAAAAAACGAGATGCGGAAGCGGGTGGTTCTTCGTGCCTGCTTGGCCGCGGGAATTGCACTCACGGGAGGTGCGCTTTGCACCACCGGTGGAGCAGCCGTGATTGGGATCCCGATGCCCACCGTTGGCCTCGGTGCCGATGCGTACCAATGGCGCCACAGCTCAAGGGAGGACGAGATGGCTCAGCAGGCGGGAAAGGCCGCCTCCACATTGGCTTTCACGCGAACGGCTCTTCAGTTCGCCGGCTGAAGCACGATCTCGCCCAGGTCGAGCGTGCCGGTGGGTGGGTCGGCGGGAACCGTTACGGGGACGCGAGCGCTTGCCCGGAGTTTCGGCTCGTCACCGCGGGTGGCGGGCATTTCCGAGGCGCTGGCGATCAGTTCGTAGCCGCCGGGAGGCACGTTATCGGCGACGAACGTTCCGTCAGCTTCTTCCGAGAACTCGGGTGGAGCGAGACGCAGGGCATAAGCCGCGGCGATCTCGGGTTGAGCGCGCCAGGTTGCCAAGGCTTCGGGATCGTTGCGCAACTCGTCCGGCAGGTCCGGTATTGGGCTGTACAGCGACAAGTGGACGCCCCAGTTCGGGTCACGCTTGAGTTCCGCCGGCCAACGGAGGCGGGCCGTCACGGTATAGTTGGAATTACCCAAAGTGACGGTGGTGGTTTGGCCGGGACGCACCTCTACCGCCACACTCATTCGTGGTAGTACCCGGAACCCTCTGCCTCGCCCGAGAGCAGAAGAGAGTTGAGGCGCCACTCTGTGTTTGCCCGGCGGCACTTGCGCGAAGACAAACCGGCCATCGTTATCGGTTTTTTCCTGATAGGCAAAAAGGTCCGCGAGGATCGTGTTGTGCATCACGGAATCCGGGCCGTATAGAAGTTGCACGGCGCGGCCCGTTGCGCCGCGGCCGCCGGAGAGGAATGTCCCTTCGATTCGGCCCCAAGGCTGCAAGCGGATGATCGGCTCGGCGGCCAATGCGGCGCGAGTCGCTTCGGCATAGCCGTTCTGGCTGGCAACGATGACGGCGGTGACGTCGTCGTCCGGCGGAAGGACGAAACGACCCCGATCATCGGTGGTGGGCGCGCTCTCGCCAGTGGGATACATGTTGCCACGAGCCAACCCCCCGGGCTGCACCCGGAGTCGTGCCCCTGGCGAGACCAGGCCGACGTCTGCGTTCACGGCCGGGTTGCCGTCTGGGAGCAGGACGGTGACGGTGACGGACGCCGCCGGGCGCAGGGCAACATCGAATTGAACCTCGCCTTCATCGGAGCGCACCACGCGCCTAACCGATGGCGCATAGCCTTCCGCGTCGAACTTGAGGGCCAGCCTTGTGTCCTGATCGACCGCTTCAGCAACCGTCTGGCGGAACTTGCCCTCGGCGGAGCTTGTCCAAGGGATTCGACCAACGGACTGCCACTGGAAGTTGGTAATGTGAGTCAACGAGACCAACTGCCGCCCGGGGATGATGCGAAAGTGAGGCACCGGCCGGCCAGTGACGGCGTCGCGCACCGTACCAGAGATGGTCAGCGAGGGCGACAAAGTGATGAGGTGTTCTTGTCCATCGGCCTTCGCGGTGACGTTTTCGGCCCGGATGTAACCACGGGCGCGCACCTGGAAGGTCACCTCTTCTGCCGCGGCGCCGTCCCATTGGACCCGGCCCTCGGCATCCGTTAGCAGGCGGGTCCGGGGGTCGCTGATCTCCGCGTGCGCTTTGGGGACGGGCGCTCCCAACTGTCCGAGTGAACGCCCGCCAGGATGAGTGATCTCCACCTCGGCGCTGGGGACAGGCGCTCCCTTTTGGTCCACAACGTGGAGCCGCAGGACCTTGCCGCGCTGCAAGATGATGCGGAGCGGCGGCGGATTCGTCTCGCTATTGAGTTCTACCCGGGCCGGAATGAATCCCGTGGCTTCGACCCTGAGCTCGCTGTTGCCGGGCGCACAACCGGTCAGGATGAAGGTGCCGTCGGCTTGATTCGTCGCGGGGAGAATCCCCACACCCACGTTGGTCAGCGCCGCCTCAGGCCGACTTCGAACCAGCAGCTTCGCCTCGGGCACGGGCTGGCTCTCGGGGTCCAGAATGACGCCGCGCAGCGTGACAGCGCGGCCCAACCGGAAGGCATACGTGCCGGCGAGCAGTTGCTTTTCGGCTGCCGGATCGCCTGCGACCGAGACTCGTGTGCGAAGGTGTTCAGGGTGAGAGGCGGCGCCTTCCATGCGGTGGAAGACCTCCGGGGCGATCCTGCTCAGGCTCCAGTGCCCCGCCGAGTCCGTGGGCGCTGCCTCTATCCATCCGGCCGCGTGGGCCTCCGGACGGGCTTCCGACAAGCCCAGCTCACCGCTCCTCGTCCCAAAGCTGACACTCGCGCCCGCGACCGGCTGGCCGGCGGCATCCACCACTTGTCCGCCGATCTGAACCGCGCGGGCCAGCCGCAGGGTGTATTCCTCGGGTATCCTGTCGCCGCGGTCCGTATCCCAATGGAGCCAGGTATCGGCGAACCCATCTATCTGGCTCGTGAACAGCAACCACGTCACCGTGCGCCGAGGGACTGGGACCTCGCAGAACCCGAGCCGCGTGGCTTGGAACTGCTGGTGGGAGTGGTTCGTAGCTTCGAGCAGCATACAGTCAATGGTCACAGACGGAACCGGTTTGCCGGTGTCCGCGGCGACGATGTGGAGCACCAACTTGTTGCTGGTCGTGGACCAATTCGGCGAGGAGACATTGACGTCGGGCGTGCTCGCTAGCGAGTCGCCCGACGCCGCAGGGGGAGCAGCGACCGGTTCCTCCGCTGGCAGAGGGCTCGCGGCGGCGGCTGGACCGCTCGGGTTCAGTCGCGGCAGGACGAGCAGGCCGGCGACAAGAGTAGTTACGCCCGCTGCGACCAAGAGCTTGGCTTGCGTCGAGGCCAGGAAATTAAGCACGCCAACCCCGACGCCGCCACGGGCTGCCGCCGCGCCGAAGGCGGCCAGGCTGACCCGTCCGGCCAGTTCGGCCGGCGCGGCGCCCACGGCCCGTTCGGCCAAGACGCCGGCGAGCGCGGCGAAGGTCGAGGTCACGCCGCGTTTGGCCAGCGCGGCACGCAGCTTGTCGAGTGCGCGCTCGACTCTCATCCGGGCGGTGTTCTCGCTCAGGCCGAGCCGGGCGCCGATTTCGGCCAGCGGCCGGCGTTCGAAATAGCGCATCAGGACGGCCTCGCGGTCGCCGGCGTTGAGTTCGTGCATGACGTCATCCAGCAGGGGCCGGAGTTCCTGCCAGGCTAGATCCGTCTCGGCGGGTTGAAGGAGTTGGTTCATCACGTGAGCTTCCTGTTCGCGAGCATGACGGCGATGCTCGGCGCGGCGGGCTTTGGCGGCCAGGAACCGGGTGCTGGTGTAGAGCCAGCCGCTGAGCGCCACGTGCCGCACCAGGCGCGATCCTCTGCGCGCCAGCTCGGTGAACACCGCTTGCGTCACATCCTGCGCGGTTGCCGCATCACCACTGACCTGGCGGAGCGCGGCCGAATAGACCAGGTCAATGTGCCGCCGGACCAGCTCGGCGAACGCGGCCTCGGACCGGTCAGCGACGTAACAGCGGAGCAATTCGTTGGTCGTCATGTCACCAACCTAATACCCGCCCACGGGCAAAATCGCACGCTGCAGTTTTCGGCAAGACGAACGCCAGCACGGCCTGTCGTCGGAACACGCTCGATCCATCCGGACAAAACATTTGACAATCTCCCGGCGCCCGGCAGAGTCGGTTGGTGCGACCGGTGGTATTGCCGGTTGCCGCCCGGAAGACACGACTATGGCTGAACCCTTGCAGCAGCGACCAGTCCCAAAGCTCGGGCTGGTCATCAACTCCATCGCGGGTTTCGATCCCGTCTCGAAGGACCGGTCCGAAACGGCGCTTCGCCGATACTTCGAGGAGTTAATCAAATCCAGGCAAATCGAGGCGGAGTCGATTATCACTGAGCGCATTTTCGGCCCCCATGAGGCCCTGGCCGTGGCTGATCGGTTGGCCGCGGCACGGGTCGACCTGGTGGTCATCGCCAATGTGGCCTTTCCCAATGGACAGGTGTTTTTGACCTTGGCCACCCATCCGAACTTGAGGCAAACGCCCCTGGCCGTGATCGGCGAACCCGAGCCGGAGAGCCCGGAATGGGCGACCAATGCCTGGTGCGGTGTGATCATGAACAACTACGCCGCGCGGCAAATCGGCCGCCCGATCGTCACCGTGCCCGGCCCGTTCGCGAGCCTAGCCTTCCGGCGGGAGTTTGCCGGGCTGTTGCGGGTGGCGGGGACGCTCCGATTTCTTCGGCGCGACTTTCTAGGGCGGTTCGGCGACGCGCCGGGGGGCTTCCACTCGGCCACCGGGAACCAACTGGCTTTCGCCAGGGTGTTCGGGACCCGCGTGGACACTGTGGACCTGACGGCGGTAATGGAGACCTACCGGACGGGCAAAGCCCGCGGATACCTGGGCGAAGCCAGCTTCACGGAGGAGGACATTCGACAAACGGTCGGCCAGATTGTGAAGGGCCGGGAAGTGGAGGTGGAGCCGGCGATGGTCGAGCGCGGAGCCAGGCTCTACCAGGCCTACCGGGCCATCATCCGGGCCAACGGCTACACCTCGGCCTGCTTCCGCTGTTGGCCGGAGCAGAACGAATCGTATATCGGTGTCAGCTCCTGCCTGGCCATGGGGCTGCTCCTGGCCAACGGGGACGTAACGGCGGCGGCTTGCGAGGCCGACTGGCCGACCGCGGTCGCTCAGTCGATAGGCACGTTGCTCTCGGGCCGACCGGCGGCCTGCCTGGATTGGGTCAGCTACACCGGTGGTTCGGAGATCGTCCAACTCGGCCACTGCGGCGTGGGCATCTGCGGGTCCATGGCCAAGGGCAAGCGGGGCAGCGGATCGTGTGAGGCGATCACCGTACACCCCGTGATTCGCCTGGGCGGGGGCAGGATGGGCCCGGTACACATCGGCCAGTTCGAATTCGGACCCAAGACCGGCCTTTGCCTTGCCCAGGACCCGGATGGGCGGTTCAAACTCCTGGTCTTTCGGGGCGTCAGCCGCCCTGATACCGCCCGGGGCCTGGCCTGCGCCGCGGCCGATCTGGCCGTGCCAGATTATCAGAAACTCAACCGGCTGGTGCTCGAAGGGGGCTTTACTCATCATCTGGCCGTGGCGTTGGCCGACATCAGCCAGGAGGCCCGGATGCTCTGCGCGTTGCTGGGAATCGAGTGGGTCAGCCCACACGATGGTTCACCGTCGCCGGACTCGCATCCCCCGGCAGGCCTCGGCGCGGAGGAGTCGCTGCCCGAACTGGAATCACCGGCGGGCGCGCGCGGCCACTGATGGGCAGCCGCTCTGGCGCATGTGGGCGGGGCCCTGAAGCTGATGAGCCTCGATTGGGCGGAACTGATGGGCCGGGCCAAAGCCTTCGGCGGCACGACCTCCCTCGATACGGACTGGGACCCGCGCGGCAACTGGATGCGCCGGCTCCAGGAGGCCCTGCCCAAGATTGACTACCTGCTGACCAACCAGGAAGAGGCGGCCATGCTGACCGGCGAGAAGGCCCCCCGCGAGGCGCGAGATTATTCAGCGGTTTTGTCGGGCGCTTTTGGGGTGGCTTCGGGGTAGGCGAAGTTCACCAACCAAGGCGCGCCGCGAACCATATACACGCCGACGACGGCGCAGGCCAGCCGGACAATCAAATAGCCGACCACCTCTGGCCACGGGCTTCGGACAAAGGCCCGCAGGACGTAAATAAGGCACAGTAAACCAACGATCCGGACTGCCAACGCGAATTGCTCTCTTGCTTGCATAGTGCTGCCCTTTCTGTTGAGTGTTTCAACGATCGCCTGATTGCCGCAGACGTGAGTCTGTGGGCAAAGGTAGCAAGGCGTAATCGAGGGCGAGTCTAGCCCCCAGGCGGGTAGGGGCGCAAGTCCTTTTCGCGCGCATCTGGATACTGCCCCCGCCTGATAGCAGGGCGAGCCTGCGGCTTGGCCGAGTGCGGCCAACCCTCCGGGTTGGCGAAACGAGCAAGCCGGAGGCTGGCTGGGACGCACGCAAAGTGGAAGCTTGCGCCACTACGCGGGGGTAGCCTCAGGATACGCTCAAAATCCACTTGACGCGGCGCAAGAAAGGGTGTTTGGTAAGGGTCGGCGTGAAGGCTTGGAGCATAGCAAAGCGTCAGGGGGGCCTTGGCAGGATGACTGCCGGGCTGGCGCTGCTGCTTTGGTTTGTCACGCAGGCGCTGGCGGCTTCGCCGGGGCTGCATCGGCTGCTGCACGGGGATTTCCAGGGAATAAATCACCAGTGCCTGGTTACGCAGGTGCAGCAACACCTGTTGCTGGGGGGTGGCCAGGCCGTGCTCGCGCCCGTGGCGCCGCCGCCGGTCCCCGGGCCGAGGATCGTTGCCGAGCCCTCATTTTGCGCGACCCGCGATTACCGGGTATCGCCCAGCCGCGCCCCACCTTCGGTTTTCTCTTCAACCCCGGTTGTCGGTTAGAGGCGGGGGCAAAGACTCCCGGCCTTCGACTCTGGACCTTCAGCCCTCTGCCGGTTTCCAAGCGAGGGAGTCTTAAGCCTTTCCGGGCGCCGTGGGCGTCCGGCTGAAATGAAGAGAAAAAATGAAATTTACCAGATTGATAGGGTGGTCATCCACCCTTTGCCTGGGGGCCATACTCGCCCAGGCCCAGGAGACGAATGAAGTTGAGAAATTGAATCAGCAGTTGAAACAAATCCGAGAGACGTTCGAGAAGCAACAACGGGAGCTAAAGGAAAGTTTTGAGCGCATGTTTCGCGAGCAGCAAGCGCAGATCGAGGCGCTCAAAAGACAGTTGGCCAGCGCGACGAATGCCGCAGCCGGCCTGGCCCAAACGAACCAGGCGGCCGCGGCAGACCAGTTGAAGGAGTTGAATCAAAAAGTTGACCAGGTGGTGGAAGCGCAGAAGAAGGTCCGGCCAAGCGAATTCAACCCGTCGATCGGGTTCGTGGGCGAGACGGTTTTAGCCTATCGGAGCAAAGGGTCGGAGGCGACCGGCAGCGAGCGGCGCGGGGGGTTTGACGCGTTCCAGCGTTCGATGGAGTTGAACATTGCGGCTTCGGTGGACCCGTTTGCCAAGGGCTACGCGGTGATCAATGCCACGGCCGATTCGGCGACGGGCGAGGCGACGCTTGGGATCGAGGAAGCGGCGCTGCAGACGACCTCGTTGCCCTGGAACCTGGAACTGAAGGCCGGGCGGTTCTTCGGGGAGTTCGGGCGCCTGGCCTACATTCACGATCATGAACTTCCGTTCGTGAATCGTCCACTGGTGCTCGACCGATACATAGGCGGGGAGTCCAAGACCGACGGCTTGCAGCTCAACTGGCTGCCGCCAATTGCTCATTATACCAGCCTGACGCTCGGCCTGGGCGATCAGTTTGGCGACAATCCGAATAATCCCGGGACTTACCGCCCTTTTAGCGAACTGAACTTCTTTGGACGAGCGTCGACTTATTTCGACCTCACGCCGGATTGGCAACTGGAGGCGGGCATGTCCGGCCTCTGGAATCCAAGAACCCAAGACCGCGCCGGGGTGCAGGTGCAGCCGAACGGGAGCACCCTGACCGAACGGGAGCGGCGCCTGGCCGGCCTGGACTTGAAGGTAAGTTATGTGCCGCTGCGCAATAATCAGTTCCGCAGCCTGGTCTGGGGCACGGAGTTGCTCTTCAGCGACAATCGCTACCTCTTCGACCCGGATGGCAGCCTGGCGCCGGGCAACCCCACGGCTCACCCGGGCTGGCCCGGGCTGAGCGGTGACGAATTCATGGGCGGGGTTGGTGCACTGGGCCTGTATTCGTACGTGACCTACAAGTGGCACCGGCAATGGAGCGCGGGCTTCCTGTTCGACTGGGTTCAGAACGCCCAAAACCACAATGACGAGACCAGCGCCTACTCGCCGTACCTCACCTGGGCCATCAGCCATTGGAACCAACTGCGTCTGCAATACACGCACACCGACCATAATGCCGTATCCGGCTTGCGCCCGGATGACGCCATTTACCTGCAATGGGCGTGGATCATCGGGTCGCACGCGCACGGCTGGCAACAACGCTAAAGCTGGAAAGGAGGTCTTGATTATGAAATCGAAACTAATGCGTCTCTTAACCCCGGTGATGCTGGCGGCCACCGCATGCGCAGCCTCGCCTGCTCAGGGCGCTCCCATTCGGGTGGTGACCACGCTCACCGATTTGGCGGACCTCACGCGGGCCGTCGGCGGCAAGGAGGTCCAGGTGTTCAGCCTGGCTACCGGCGTCGAAGACACGCACGGGGTGCCGATGAAGCCGAGCTTCGTGCCGATCCTGAATCGGGCTGAGCTGCTGGTGCTGGTGGGATTGGGCTGCGAACACGCCTTCCTGCCCGCCCTGCTGGAAGCGAGCAAGAACCCTCGCATCCAATCCGGGCAACCCGGCTATGTGGATTGCTCGCCAGGCATCGTGCCGCTGGCAGTGCCGAAGTCCACCGATCACTCGGAGGGGGATGTCCATCCCTCCGGCAATCCGCATTACCTGCTCGACCCGGTTCTGGCTAAGACGGCCGTGGAGCACATCTACGAAGCGCTGGCGGCGCAGGCCCCCGAACACACCGCGGAGTTTCGCCAGAACCGCGACGCCTACCTCGCCAAACTCGAGGCCAAGGTGGCGGAGTGGCAGCAACTGGCCAAGCCGCTCAAAGGCGTGGGATTTGTCTCCTACCACGAGGAGTGGGGGTACTTCGCGGAACGCTTCGGGATGAAGGTCTTCGGCACGATCGAGTTGAAGCCAGGGATTGACCCGACGCCCCGCCATATCGAGCAAATCATCTTGGGCATGAAAGCCGAACACGTGCCGATCGTGGTTCGCGAGCCGCAGTTCCCCGAGAAGGTGCCTGCGTACATCGCCCGGCAGACCGGCGCCAAACTGGTAAAGCTGCCGATCATGCCCGGGGGCGTGCCCCATACAGAGACTTATATCGCTATGATGGACTACATTATTCACACGCTGGTGGCCGCGCAGCCAAAACCAGGGTAATCCGTCGAGGCCCGGGCCTGGCGGCGCGCTTGTTTCGCGCCGCCGGCCCGCCTCCACGGCGCCTGCACGAGGCGTATGAAGTCCGAAGGAAGGCAGAACTGAGCGCGCGGCCGCCCGCGGGGGACATGCTGGCAGCTTGCGAACATTCCGGAACATGACAGCATAGTATGATGGAAGAAATGCTTCTGACACTGGACAGAGTGGCGGTCGGTTATGGTTCGGAGGTGGTGCTGGGAGGCGTCAGCCTGAGCTTGCGTGCGGGCAGCTTCACCGGGCTGCTGGGGCCCAACGGGTCTGGGAAATCGACGCTGCTTAAAACGATTCTGGGGATTCTCCCGGCGCTGGCAGGCCGGGTGGAGTTTGGCGCCAGGGCCGGGCGCGAGCCGGTGTTGGGTTATGTGCCGCAACGGGAGGCCCTGGACCCGATTTTTTTGCTGTCCAGCTTCGAGGTGGCCCTGATGGGGGCCTGCGGGCGGGTGCGGGCGGGCCGCCTCATCAACAAGGCGGAAAAGGGGTGGGTGCATGAGTGCTTGCGGCGGACCGGCGCCGAGGACCTGAGCCGGAAGCGGTTTGCCCAGCTTTCGGGGGGACAAAGGCAGCGGGTGCTGATTGCCCGGGCGCTGGCGACCAAACCGGAGTTGCTGCTGCTGGACGAACCGACGGCGGGGATCGACCCGGCGGCCAGCGCGAGCATTCTGGAGCTGCTGGGGCGGCTCAATCAAGAGCAGCGGCTGACCATCCTCATGGTCAGTCACGACCTGGCGACGATACGCAAGACGGTCCAGGAGGTCATCTGGCTGCATCAGGGCCAGGTGCTGTTCGGGCCGGTGGGCGAACTGCTGAGCCGGGAGAAGCTCGAGCAAATCATGGAACTGGAGTTGCATTGATATGGATACGTTATGTGAGGTGTTGTCGCCGCACTTTCTGCTGCGGAACTCGGTCTATGTCAGCCTGCTGGTGGGCCTGGCGTGCCCGCTGGTGGGCGTGTATTTGATCTTGCGGCGGCTGATTTTCATGGGGGTGGCGCTGCCGCAAGTCTCGTCGGCGGGGATTGCCTTTGCCTTTTCGCTGCCCGCGCTGGGGTTGGTGGGACATGGGCATATCGGACATTTTGAGGGGGACGAACGGCTGCTGGCGTTTCTGGGGGGTCTGAGCTTTACGCTGGGGGCGCTGCTGGTGCTGGCGGCGCTGGAACGGCGGGGAAGGGGGTTGGTGGACGGCTGGGTGGGAACGGCCTACGTGCTGGCCGGGGCGTGGGGCATCCTGCTGCTGGCCAAGAACCCCATGGGGGAGCGTGGACTGCTGGACTTGCTGAGGGGGGAGATTATCGCGGTGCCCGACCTGGACCTGTGGGTGACGTTGGCGAGCTTCGGCGTGGTGGTGGCGCTCCTGCTTTGGTTTGAGAAAGAGTTCCTGCTGGTGTCGTTTGACCGCGACATGGCCATCACGCTCAAGAAGAACGTCGTGTTCTGGGACTGCCTGCTGTTCGTGCTGATTGGGCTAACGATAGCAATCGCGGTGCTGAGCGTGGGGCCGATGATGACCTTTGGGTTCCTGCTGATTCCCCCCCTGGTGGCGCGCGTCTTCGCGGCGAATATGCGCCAGTTTCTGCTGGTGGCTTCAGGCGTGGGCGGTTTGACCGCTTTGCTGGGCTTCTGCCTGGCCTACCGCCTGGACTATCCGGTTGGCCCGACGGACGTGGCCCTGCTGGGCTTCGTCTATGCGCTGGCGTTTATCGGCAAGTGGGCCCTTCAGGGCGTGGGCAAGAACAAATACCCATTGTCTGGCGCATTGCCAACAGCCCGCCCGCGCCCATGAGCTGGAAATCCGAAGCTGTTGCCCGGTGAAAAGTGACTGAACGGTTGAGGACTCCGCCCGCTGCGAACAGCGAATAGCGCCGCAGCGCGGCAGCGAACGGCGAACGGCGAATCCCGATGCGGCATCGGGACTCTACTTGCTCTGGTGTCGCTCCAGGTTCAGGATTTTCTTGCCCAGGATTTGCGTCTGCTTGAGCCTGCCCTCCACTTCCCGCTGGGTCGAGAACTCCAGGTCGGCGCTCAGGCTGAGTTGGGTTTCCACTTCCGCCAGGCTGCCGTTGGCCCGCCGCAGGAATGGGTTGAACTCCGCCGTGTAGTGACGGCCCCACCCCTCCGCCACATTCCGCAACTCCCTCCGCATCTTGCCACAAGGGGCTGGCTGACTTTCATTGTCCGTTCGCTGTTCGCCATTCGCTGTTCGCCACTCGCCATTCGCCGCTCGCAACTCGTGTTCAGGCCGCTTTGAGGAAGTAGTTGCGCTGTTTTTGGCTGATGGGCAGGCCGAGTTTGGCCATGACCTGGAGCATGTCTTCCCAGAGGCGGCGTTTTTCGCTCAGGGACTGGTTGCGCAGGAGATAAGCAGGGTGAAAGGTGGGCATGAGCGGGATGCCGCGAAAGGTCTGCCATTGGCCGCGCAGCCGGGTGATGCCAAGGGCGGTCTTGCCGAGGAGACCTTCGAGTGCCGTTCCGCCCAGCGCCACGATCACCCCCGGTCGGATGAGGTCGATCTGCCGATGGAGATAGGGGATGCAGGTCCGCATTTCCTGGGCCGTGGGCTTGCGATTGCCGGCGGTTAGGCCGGGGGTGTCGGGCCGGCACTTGAGGATGTTGGCGATATAAACCGAATCGCGCGTGAGGCCCATCGCTTGGATGATGCGGGTCAGCAACTGGCCGGCCTTGCCGACGAACGGTTCGCCCTGTTCATCTTCGTCCGTCCCTGGCGCCTCGCCGATGAACAGGAGTTGGGCGTTGATGTCGCCCACGCCGAAGACCACGTGCTTGCGCGCCGCGGCCAGGGGGGCGCATTTGACACACGGCATGACCTCCAGGCGCAATTGGGCAAAAGCGGCGGCCTTGGCTTCGGGGCCCAGCGCCGGGGCGGCGGCGACGGCCACCGGCTCGTCCGGCAAGCCCAGCGCCAGGGCCTGCCCGGCGGGGGGCTTGTCCTGGGGCGGCTTGGGGGGCTTGGCCGGAGGCCGTGCCACCGGGCGCGGGGCACGCGCGGGCGGCCCCAGGGGGTTCCTGGCCGGCGCCACCGCCCGGACCTGGTCCAGCCCGGCCAGGGTCTGGGGCGAAACCGAGACAAAACGGACGCCCCGCGCTTTCAGCGCATCCAGGTGCTGAATGGTCGCCTCGAGCAGTTGATGGTAAGCGTTGGCCATCGCTATACGATACAAGGGCCTGTGCCAGCAGGGCGGCCTTTCTCCCGACAGGCCGGGAGAAGGCCTGCCCTGCCCAGGTTCATTCCAAGTGTAGTCCTGGGACGGCGAAGCGCACAAACAATTAAACGGCAATTTGGACTTGCAAATCTCCCGTAATAGGTCAATACTCTCAACGTTTTGGCCCCTGAAAAGTATGTGCTGCGAGCTGAAAGAGAAGCGCGAAATGATTATGCGTATCGACGGGAAAAACCGCCAAGAGACCCCCTGGCGCTCGGCCCAGGGGTTTACACTGATAGAATTGCTGGTGGTGATCGCCATCATTGCGATCCTGGCAGCTTTGCTGCTGCCGGCCTTGTCCAAGGCCAAGGAAAAGGCCCAAGGCGTGCAGTGCATGTCCAACCACCGGCAATTGGCCTACGGCTGGCGCATGTACGCCGACGACAGTCGCGAGATCCTGGTTTACGCCAGTGATGACGGAAACGGCGCCTCCAATTGGAAGAACAATTGGGCCTGGACTTGGACCCACATGGATTTCGACGCCGGCAACCAAGGGAACTGGGATATCTCGGTGGACATCCAGGTGCGGCCGCTCTGGCCGTACATAAAGAATGCGGGTGTCTATAAGTGCCCGGCGGACCATTCCTACGTGACGATCAATGGCGTGGTGAAACCGCGCATTCGTACGATCTCGATGAACCTGTATGTGGGCGGGTTCGCGCCGCTCGTCCGGGACGCTAGCGTGCTCGGCAACGATGGCGGCTGGCCCTGGGCGGACGCGTACATGATTTACCCCAGGCTAAGCGATATCGCCGGCGGCCATTCGCCCGGCCCGGCCAAGACGTTCATTTTCCTGGACGAGCGGGAGGACTGCGTGAATTGGGGCAACTATATGACCCAGATGGACGGGTACTACCCGTTCAATCCGGGCGCTTACCACTTTTCCGAGGACATTCCAGGAATGTACCACAACCGCGGCTGCGGTTTTTCCTTTGCCGACGGCCATTCGGAAATGAAGAAATGGCTGGATGGCCGGACCACGCCGCCGATGCACTACCAGACGGCCTGGTGGTCGGGAGCCGAGATCGCCGCTCCCCGTGACGTGGATGTGACCTGGTTGCAAGACAAGGCCACTCGGCCGAGATAGCGAGCGGTACTGAAACAGGTCCTTAAACCGACGATAATTCCTTTCTGTCCGCCGGGGAAAACGCCCAAGCCCGGCACAGGAAAGCGCAACCCGCCGGACCGGCCGGTCGCGAGCGAGCCAGAGCGGCGCCCGCAACCAGCAGGGCCCGGACTCTTGGGCGCAACCGACAACAGACAAGCCACACCAACAACCGAATCCTATTATGAAGCCATACAACAACCTACGCACCTGTTACCTCCTCGCCGGGGCGGTCGTCCTGGCGGTGGGCGGCGCCGCTCAGGCACGGGCCGATTATCCATCCAGTGTCCTGGCGTTGAATCCGCTGGGCTATTGGCACTTCGACGAGGTGGCCACCTCGCCGGCGCTCAACTCGGTGGCCAATTCCTCCCCGCTGGGGAGCATCGCCAACGGCTGCGTCGTGGGGGCCGCAGCCCCTGGCGAGCCGGGCATAGTCGGCAACAGCGTCCGGTTTTTCCACACCAGCTCGTCGGACGTCGGGCTGTGCACGTCGAAGATCGACGTGCCCTACAATGCCGCTCTCAACCCCGGGCCTCCTTTCACCATCGAGTTCTGGGCCAAACCAGCCAGCCTCCAAACTTACGGGGGCGATACCGCACCGCCAACCGGCACGTGCCCCATTTCCAACTTCGATCCGAATTGGTACGGCGCCAACCGGTCAGGATGGCTTTTCTATATGAACAATGTTGGCCGCTGGCAGTTCCGGCTGGGCACCGTCGGCGGCTACGCCGGCAGCATCAGCGGCACTAGCGGCAATGCCGCGCCAGGGGTGTGGCAGCACATCGTGGCCACCTGGGACGGCGCCACCGCCAACCTCTATGCCAACGGCGCGCTCATCGGGAGCGGCGCGGCGTCGGTGGCGAATTGGACGGACAACTCGGAATCGTTCCTGCGCCTCGGCGGCTCGCCGCTGACCGGCACCGGCGCCGTGGCGCCGGCCAATTCCGCCTCGAGCAACAACGGCAACCGCGGCTTCGACGGCTGGGTGGATGAAGTGGCGATCTACCCGGCCATGCTCTCGCCCGCCAGCATTGCCGCGCATTATGCCGCCGCCACGACCAACACCGCCGGCTATGACGCGCAAATCCTCGCCGACGGTCCGGTCGCCTATTGGAATTTGGACGAACCAGTGGTGACCCCGCCCGACCCGAGCACCTATACCTACGCGGCCAATAGCGGCAGCCTGGCCAGCGCGGCCGACGGCACCAACCAGTGGGGCACCCTGGCGGCACAGCCGGGGCCGGGCTACGCCGGCTTTGGCCCAAACGACAAGGCCGTATTCTTCGACGGCGACAACGGTTATTTTCAGGTGAACGACGCCCCTGACCTCCACTTTGCCGGGCGTATCACGCTCATGGCCTGGATCAAACCGACCGAACAGGACTTCTTCCGCGACATCATCGCGCACGGCTTCAACAACAACGGCGCCGAGACGTTCCTCCGCATCTCGCGCGGCTCTGGCACCGCTGGCTACGGCGATGGCAATTACTATGAAATCGGCGCCAGCGACGGGAGCAGTTACTACGATTCGGCCCTCTTCCCGATTCCGGCCGGGGACATTGGCAATTGGGTGTTTGTGGCCGGAACCTATGATGGCGCCAACTGGAACTTGTACCGCAACGGGGCGCTGGTGGCCACGGCCGCGCCCACCGGCGCGGACTTCGGGGCGGTTGACGTCACCAACCGTTGGACGATCGGTTCACGCAGCGATCCGGGTGCGGGGCAGGGTCAGTTTTTCGGCGGTTGGATCAACGAGCCGGCCATTTTCAACACTGCGCTCTCGGCCGCTCAAGTCTATGCGCTCTTCAACGCGGGCCAGGTCCCGCCGGTCATCACCCGGGCGCCGCAAGACCCAGGCGCCGTTTTTGACGGCTCTTCCGTGTCGTTTTCGGTCTGGGCGGACGGCAGTGCCACTTTAAACTACTCGTGGACCAGCAACGGCATTACAACGGGCGTGACCACGACCAACTTCATTCTCAGTAACCTCGGGGTCGGCAAAACCACGGTCGCAGTCACCGTCAGCAACCCTTATGGCTCGGTCACCCGCTCGGTGAGTTTTACTGCCGTGACCGCGCCGCCCTCCTTTGTGCAGCAGCCGGCGCCGGTAACGCGGTTCGCCGGCTATCCGTTTAGCTTTTCCGCCACCGCGATAGGCAGCCTGCCTATGACTTACTATTGGATGCGCGAGGGCACGGTGGTGCAAGCCGGGCCTGCCGCTACCTACAGCAACATCGCGAGCCTGGCCAACGCCGGCAGCTACTCCGTCACCGTCAGCAACCACACGGGCATCGCCGTGACCAGCGCCCCCGCGGCGCTGACGGTCTGGCCTGTGCCCTCGGGGTATGCCGGGGCGGCCATTGGCAGCAGCCCGATCGCTTATTGGCGCCTGGACGAAGCCAGCGGCCCCACGGCGCATGACGGCATTGGCGGCCACGATGGCGCTTATTACAGCGTCACCCTTGGCGTGCCCGGCTATTCGCTCGGCGACCCCGACACCGCCGCCCAGTTTGGCGCCGTCAATAGCTACGTCGGTGACATCAGCGGCACGGCCATTGACTTCACCGGACACAAGAGTTTCACGCTGGAGGCCTGGGTGAACGGACCCGCCGGCCAGCCGGACGAGTCCACCATCATCGCCAAAGGCATCGGCGCCACCGGCACCACGCGCTCGGAGCAGTTCTCCCTCGACGTGGCGGCGGGAGTCTTTCGCTTCTTCACTTCGTCCAGCACTGACCCCATTGTGGCCGCCGCTGCCGGCACCGGACCGAATGGCACCTGGCAGCACGTCGCTGGGGTCTATGATGACGCCGGCGCAACCATGCACATCTACGTGAACGGCGTGGAACAGGGCCACCAAGCGACGCGCGCGGCGGGCCTCGTCAACACGACCAGCCCGATCAGCATCGGCTCCAAGCGCAAAGGCAACGATCCCGGCTACGACGGCTTCTTCACCGGCACCATTGACGAGGTGGCCATTTACAATTACGCCCTGGACGCCGCGACCATCCTGGAGCATTACAGTGCGCTCTACGGGTCCGGCACCAAGCCGTTCATTGTCACGGAACCCCAGTCGACCACCAATTACGTCTCCCTGTGGGCGACATTCTCGGTGAATGCGTTGGGGTCGGTGCCGTTGGATTACCAATGGCACCTGAACGGGGGCGACATTCTCGGCGCCACCGACAGCGCGTACACCAACTTCTCGTTGGCTTTGAGTGATGCCGGCAATTACACGGTCACCATTAGCAATCCGGCCGGTGCGACGAACAGCGCGGTGGCCAAACTCACCGTTCTGCCGCCCCCGGCCTCGCCGGTTGCCATCGCGGGATTGGTGGTGCATCTGCCCTTTGACGGAAGCCTGGCCGATACCACGGGCCGGGGCAACGACGGCACGCCCAAAGGCCATATCAGTTTCGTCAACGACGGTGCGCTCGGCCGAGCCCTGCATTACTCTACGGACCCGGATGGCGGCACGAATTACGTCACTTTGGGGGTGCGGCCCGACCTCCAGTTCAGCTCCAATGTCAACTTCACCGTGGCGTATTGGATCCGATTGCCGCTGAACTACACTGGCGGTGACCTGCCTTTCTTTACTGACACAGTGGGGTCCACGTTCGGCTCGGGTTACGTGTTTGCCCCTACTTATGGGACTGACGCGACACAAGCCACGAATTCCACCACGGCCCGCAATGGCGGTTGGGCGATGTCGCTCTTTGATGGGAGCGGCAGCGGCATCGGCGTCTATGGGGACGTCGGCTCGATCAACGACGGCAACTGGCACCACCTGGTGCATGTGTTCGACCGGACGGCCGGGAATGTGAACTACCTGGACGGTTTGGTGGCCCACTACGCGGTGTGGGGCGGCACGACGGCGTTGGCAGCCGGCAATATCGATACCGGCGCACCGGCGACCATTGGGCAGGACCCCAATGGCACTTACGGCGAGTATGGTTCAGCCGATATCGAGGACCTCGGTGTCTGGCGCAAGGCGCTCACGCCCCTCCAGGCCGCCTCGATCTATATGGCGGCCATCTCTAATAAGTTGAGCTATGTCTATGTCCCGCCCCCTGCCCCCGCGCCGATCACCGTCCTGTACGCGGGCACGCAGCAGGTCATCCTGAGCTGGCCTGCCAACGCAGGGTGGGTCCTGCAATCGGCGGACGTGGCCACCGGCCCCTATACCGACATTTCAGCCGCGCCCAATCCCTATACCGTCGCACCTTCGGCAGCGAAGAAGTTCTACCGCCTGAAGTACCAATTCTAAGACGGCCTTGCTGAAACGCACGACCTTCTGAGACACAAGGCGGCCGGGGAGATTTCCCGGCCGCCTTTTTATTTGCACCATACCACGCGCCCGAGATAACATGTGCCCCCGGCGCCGCCGGATCGCCGGGGCCTAACGATTCCGTGTCTGCCCGGAGAGACGCTCATTTCCGGGCAGGTGACAGGGAAGGCGCCGAGTTTGGCCTGCTGACGGGGGCGGGTCGCAGTCCGCGCGCCGCCGGCCGAGGCCGGTGGCAGTGAGCGCAACCGCAAAGCTAAACTACTGCAAGCGAATAAGTGGATGCCCATGAAACTCACGAACCGCAACACCAGTTGCCATCTTGCGGGAGCGGCGCTGTTGGCCCTTGCGGCCACGCTGCCGGCTCGCGCAGATAACTACCAAGCCGCCGTCCTGGCGCAACACCCGGTCGGGTACTGGCGTCTGAACGAAGCGTCCGATCCGGTGGCAACCAATCTCGGCTCACTGGGCGCCGCCGCCAATGGCGCCTACGTCTATGCCGCCCAAGCCGGCGTCCCGGGTCCCAGATCGCCCACTTACGCCGGCTTCGAGGCCAACAACCTCGGTGTGAATTTCAACGGCGCAAACGGCTACGTCACCATCCCGGCCCTGGGTCTGAATACCAACAGCGTGACCTTGACGGCCTGGGTGAAAGCCAACGGGTCGCAAGAGGCTAACACCGCCCTGGTGATTTGCGACGGCGGCACGACCGGGGGAACCGGGTTGGCCATCGACCTGGCCGGCGGACTCCAGTTGGCCTATCAGTGGAACGGCGACCCCGCCGCCACGCGCCTGCCGAGCGCACTTTACCTCCCGGACTCGGATTGGGCCTTCATCGCCATGGCGGTGCAGCCCGACCAATGCGCGCTCTATCTGGGCGCGGCCAATGACATTTCCAGTTTCAGCAGCTTTGTTAACACCATGAACCACGTCGTCCAGGCGTTTGACGCTCCGCTGCAGATCGGCGCCGACGCCAGCGCGCTGGTCTTCAACGGCGTGATTGACGAGGTGACCGTGTTCAACCGGACCTTGACCCAAGGGGAGGTCTATTCCGAATACGCCGCCGCGATCGGGGGCATCGGGCCGACCATCTTTGCCGACCCGCAGTCTCCCCCGTATTTGTTGTACACCGGCGACACCCTCACGCTCACGGTGGATGCCGGCGGCACGCCGACCCTGGCCTACCAGTGGCGTAAAAACGGTTCGAACATTCCCGGCGCCAACGGCAGCGCCTACACCATGAGCCCGCTGGCGGTCACGAACAACGGAAACTATGATGTCGTCGTCACCAATCTTTACGGCGCCGCGCCCAGCGGGCCGGCCAGCATCACTGTCAACGCGGCCAATCTCCCCAGCATTTCGCAGGGCCCGCAGGGCCGTACCCTCTATGCCGGGGGCACCCTCAATTTGAGTGTCGTCGCCGCCGGCGGCGGACTCAAATACCAGTGGTCGAAGGACAACACGCCGATTGCCAACGCGACCAATTCCACCTATGTCGTCGCGAGCGTGACGACCGGCGATGCCGGCGTTTACACCGTCACCGCCACCAACGGGCTGGGCTCCGCCAGCGCCGGACCGGCCACGATTACCATCCCTGCGAGCGCGAGCGGCTCCTACGAAGCCGCCATCGTGGCGGATGCCCCCGAGGCCTGGTGGCGGCTGGACGAAGCCAGCGGCTCGACCACCATGTGGGATGCCATGGGCCGGCACGACGGCTATTACACCAATGTGAGCGGCAACCCGGTCACCCTCGGGGCTGCCGGCGCGCTCTTCAACGATGCCGACACGGCCGTCTCCTTCGACGGCTCCGCCAGCTACGGCGTGGTTCCCTTCTCTTCGAAGTTGAACGGTCGTAACTTCACCCTGGAGTGCTGGGCCAGGACCACCGACCTGACGGAGGAACTTTGCCCGGTCTCCAGCAGTTTTTCGAGCAAGGGCGAGTGGTTCTTCAGCGGGAGCGGCCCTGATTACAGCTTCCCCAGCGGCAGTTGGAACGGCGGCGTCTATTCGGACGGCCTCGGCTACTTTGTCCCCTCGACGGTGGCTGCTGACGCGGTCGTGAGCGGGCAGTGGACGCACCTGGTCATGACCGACGATGGCTCCTGGATCTACGTCTATATCAATGGCGAGTGGGACGGCGATAGCTATTATGATTTTGATCGCAACGACAGCGGCCCGCTGGTCATCGGCGCCCTTGGCAACAACGCCGGCAGCCCGGTGGTCGATCTCTTCAAAGGCCAGGTTGACGAAGTGGCCGTCTATACGAAGGCCCTGTCGCAGGCGCGAATTCAGGCCCATTACCAGGCCCGCTACGGCAACAATACCGTAGCTCAGTTCGGAGTTCCACTGGCGCCGCAGACCATTACCCCTGGGCGGAGCGTCACCTTCTCGACCACGGTCGCCGGGTCGCTCCCCATCGCGTTGCAGTGGTACAAGGGCGCAAACGCCATCAACGGCGCGACCAGTCCCACCCTCACCGTCAACGATGCGGTCACGACCGACATCTACACCCTGTGGGCCACCAATCCGGCCGGCGTCAGTTCCATCAGCGTCACGCTCACGGTCGTTCCGGCGGTCAGCTTCGTCAATGACACCAACGGCCTGGTGCTGCACCTCAAATTCGAGGGGGACGCCAACGATTCCTCGGGCCGGGGCAATAACGGCACGCGGTTAGGAAATCCGACGTTCGTGACCGGCAAGATCGGCAGCCAAGCCCTGCACTACAGCACCGCGACCGCCGGCACCAATGTCACCAGCGCCAGCTACGTCTCGCTGGGGACGCCGGCTGACCTCCAGTTCGGCACGCTGACCAGCTTCTCGGCGTCGATGTGGGTGCGCCTGCCGGCCGGTTACGTTGGCAACGACCTGCCTTTCTTTGACAGCGCGACCAACTCCGCCAATAACCTGGGCTTCACTTTCTCGCCGTCTTATGGTACCGGCGGCTGGGAGTGGTGCCTGCAGGACGGTCTTAGTGGCGCTGCCGGGACGCACGACTTTGACATCAATGGTCTCGCCGACTCGATCAACGACGGTGCCTGGCACCATTTCCTGCTTACGGTTGATCGGGGCGCGAACCTGGCCATCACCTACCTGGATGGCCTCCGGGTCAGTGCCGTTGACATTACCGGCTTGGGCAGCTTCGATAGCGGCTGGCCCATCATCATCGGCCAGGACCCGACCGGGGCTTATCCAGAGGCGGGCTCGGCAGATATCGATGACCTTGGCGTTTGGCTGCGCGCGCTCACGGCGGGGGAGGTGTGCGACATTTACAGCGCCGGCAGCACTGCCGGGCACAGTTTCGACACCGTCGCCTCGCCGTCGGTGACCATCACCCTCGCCAGAACGCCCACTGGCTTCCAACTCTCCTGGCCGAACGGAACCCTGTTCCAGTCCAGCTCCCTCACCGGAACGTGGCTGCCGGTGCCCGGCGCGACCGCCCCGAGTTACAGCGTCACACCGAGCGAAGGCAGGATGTTTTACCGGGTCCAGGTCCAATAACCTGCAGCGGCTGTAGTTGGCCTCACTTGAGTTCGGCCACGACCATGGTGTGGATGTCGAGGCGGGGCACGACGACTTCCAGGTGCTCAGCCGTTCCGCGAAGAGGCAGGGCGGTGCCTTCGGGTTCGAGGTGAGCGCGGGCAATGGCATAGTTGCGGAAGCTGACCCGGATGTCGTGGATGGGCAGGACCTCTTCGCGCAAGGGCACTTCCTCCGCGGGCAACCCGTGGCCAGCGGTCGTATTGGCGTCATTGTACAAATGCACAACCAGGCGCTCGCCGTTCTGCTTTTGTCTGACGGTGACGGCATGAACGCACATGGGCGCGGCGACACGCACCGGGGGCGGCTCCTGGGCGGCCCACTCCACGGCGTGCCGGAGCACCAGCCGTTGATAGGGATAGGAGCACAGGTAATAGGCCGCATCCAGCCCGGCGGGGAAATAAACCACGCGGCCTTTCGCAAATGGATGCGTGATCAAGGCCGGCAAAGCCGCACCGCTGCTTTCCGGCTTGGGATGAAGCGTGGCAATCGCTCGAGCCGAAGGGCTGGCGAGGGTCACCCGGATGGCTGAGCCTTTGAACGTAACAGGCTCCGTTCCCAACAAAGCGCGGAGCAAAGCCGTATCCAGCAACGATTCTCGGGCGAACTCAAAATTCCAAACGCCTTTGCATTTTTCCCAGTACTCGGCCGGCAACGTCGGGGTGAAATTGGCGTCCAGGCCGCCAGGGCCGCCCGCGGGCACAGCCAGGCCGCCCCGCGCGACGCCAAAAACGTCCAAGAGTTGCGGCTGGAGGCGCGGAGTGCCAAACTCATCACAAAGCGAGGTGTCGGCCGAGGCCACTAAGCCGCCGCCGCGACTGACGAAGCGGCGAATGGCTTGGACCTGGGCGGCATCCAGGCAGGCGGTGTTGGGCAGGACCAGCACTCGATACCTGGCCAGGTCGGATTCGGCCAGGTTCCAGTCATTGATGAGCGTGAAGGGCAGGTGCTCTTCGAGCAGCGCGCGGAAGGCGCCGAAGACATGGGCCAGATAGCGCTGCTCGACAAGTCCCGGGCTGCGCCCATAAAAACACCGGGTGTTGTCGCTCATCAGCAGCGCCGCCCAAGGCTCGGGCGCCTTGTGCGTGAGCCACGGCTTGCGGCGCTGCACTTCGCCCAGGCACCGGTAAATCGCCGCCTGCAAAGCCGGCGGCTGGCCGACGGCGATGCTGGGCCCGGCGCCGTGGGTGAGGGCCAGGAGCATCCGCCGCTCGATTTCGTGCGCCGGAAAACTGTCCTTGCCGTAAGGAGCGCCCCGCGACATGAGATACGGTTCGGCAAAGCCGACCCGGTGGTTGGTGACCGCCCAAAGATAGGCGCAGCCCAAGGCCGGGACCACGGTCGCCCCGCGATTGGTCTCGTCGAGCCACAACTCCATGTCCGGCGCGTCGAGCAGGAGGTTCATGCGGGCCGGCATGTTGCGCGGAATATCCAGGAAGTGGCCAAAGCGTCCGGCGTTGGTGGTCCAGGTGATGAGCGCCACCTCCGGCTTGAGGCCCTTGAGGCGGAGCTGCATTCGCCGCACCAACTCCTCCAGCCGGCGGTCGGCCCAGTGCTGATAGCGCCGGAAGGCGGCTTGCTCCATGTCCGCCGGCGGCAGTTCGGCCTGCAGGTCCCGGCGGTAGGCCTCGCGGCAATGGCCGCAGTAGCAGACGCCGCCGTAATGCAAGCCGTCGAAGCTGAAGGCGTCCACCTCCGGGAACAGGGTCAGAATCTCCACCAGGACCTCGATCAAGAAATCCCCGTAAGGTCCCAAAAGGCACAGCATCCCCCCGTGCGGGTACTTGGCCAAATCGACCTGCGGGATTTCCCGCGTGTCGCGCGCCACGCGCCGCCAATCCGGATGGTGCTCGTAAACCTCGCCTTGGAGCGATGGCGGATAGACGGCGAGCACCCGGATGCCCAGTTCCTTGTACTGGGCGACATCCCGCTTGAGCCGGTCCAGGGGCACGTGCGGACTGCGCCGGCGGAGCAAGCGGCTGTCGTAGTACGGATAGTACGGGTCAACGAACCCCAATTCACTGATGGCTACGCCTGCCCTGGCGGCTCGCGCGCGCTGTTCCCGGTCCTGGCCGGAGAGCGTGTAACCGACGCCGGTCAACTCCTGGACCCACCCGGGCAGGCGCACCTCCCGGAAAGGCTCCCGGTCGAAAGGCTGCGGGAGCACCGTTGGCCCCCAGATCTCGGCGGCCGGTCTTTGCGCCCACGCCGCCGCAAACGCCCATGGGCTGGCGGCCAGGCCCAGCCCGCAGAACCGCACAAACTCCCGCCGGTTCAGGCGCTCCCTGAGGGGGTTGCCCGCTGGGCTTTGTTGCCTGGCGCGGAAAACGGCCCCGCTCATGGTTCTTCTATCCGGGGATTCATATACGGCCACAGTATGCAGCAAAGGCCTGTTCACCGAAAGGACAAAAGCCGGCAGCGCAGACCTTCAAGTCGGCTGTCTCGCCGACTTCCAAGCCGGCAGGCTCCCCCAATAGGATTGGCACTCCCGGACTTGAAGCGGGGGGTCTTTTGTGAAATCATGGGCGAAACTGATCCCGCATGCGACGGCCGGCTGATAGGAAGCACAGTTCGAGGCCACTTTCCTGGCCCTGGCCAAGCTTTGCCGCGAGCGCGGCGGCGTGCTTGCTGCTCTGTTTTGCCTATGTCTGGCTGCGCCTTGAACCGTCGGTCGAGTACGGTTATGCGGGCACCCCATTCTTCCTGAGCCGCTCATTTTTCAGCCGGTTCCTGGCGTTGCCGGGGGGGTTGCTGGACTACGCCGCCGCATTTCTGGCGCAGTTGAATTACTACGACTGGCTGGGGGCGCTGGTCTTTGTGGCCCTGGGCGGCCTGCTGTTCCTGGGGACGCGGCGGGTGTGCTCACGGATGAGCGGGATGGCGCCGCTCACGGGAGGGTTGGCGCCGGTTTTTCTGCTGTTGTGGTTGTGGGGCCGCCAGGACGGCCACGCCCAGGCCGCGAGCCTGGGAGTATTGCTGGGGCTCGGCCTAGCGCTGGGCTACGCGCTTCTGTCCTGGCGTCGGGCGTGGCCGCGCGTGGGTGCGTGCTGGGTCCTGAGCGCACTGGGGGCCTATGTGGGGGGCCTGTGGCCGTGCCTGCTTTTCCTGGCTTTGGGCGGCTGGTTCGAGCTGGCTGTGCGCCGGAAATGGGGGCCAGGACTGGGTTGCCTGCTGGCCGCGTTGGCCGCCCCCCTGGCGATGATTCACCTGGCCGGCCTGCCCACGGCCCGGGTCCTGAACCGCTGGGGAACAGGAACGCCGCTGCTGCTGACCGGCGCGCTGTTCCTTTGCCTGCCGCTGACCTTGCTGGTGCTGGCGTTGCTGCCCAAGGCTGCAGTTGCCAAGGAAGCGGCCGGCGGCGCCCGGCGGGCGGCGGCGGCGCCGGTTCCCTTTGGCCAGCGGCTGCAAGGTCCGGGGGTGAAACGGGCCTTCGCGGCGGGCTTGTTTCTGGCCGGCTGGGCGGCGGTATTGCTTGCCGATCACCAGGAGCGTGGGCAAAGAGCACTGGCGCGGATCGAGTACTACGCCAGTCATAAGGAGTATGACAAGGTGCTGGCCGCGGCGGCCCCGCTCAAGGCCTTGAACCCTGCTACCGAGGTGCGCCTGCACCTGGCCCTCTATCACACCGGCCGCCTCTCGCAGGACCTCTTTGCCTATACCAACCAGGGGGCCTGGACCCTGCTGCCCGGACTCAAATTGGGATTCGGGGCCTGCCGGGCCCAATGCCAGACTTTATTGGAGCTGGGGCAGATCAACGAGGCGGAGCACTTGGCCTGCGAGGCCCTGGAAATCGAAGGCAGCCGGCCCGACCTCCTCCGCTGGCTGGCGCAAATCAATATTCTGAAAGACCACCCCCAGGCGGCGCGCATCTTCCTGAACCTGCTGGCCGAAGTGCCCTTCCAGCGCGCCTGGGCCGCGGCCTGCCTCCGGGACCTTGAGGCCAATCCGCGTTTGCCGGACGACAAAGAACTGGCCCTCATTCGGTCGCGAATGGTGACCACCGACCTGCCTCAGGATGAACTGCCGGCCGAGCCTTTCTTCCGCCAACTGCTGCAATCCAATGCGCGCAACCAGATGGCTTTCGAGTACTTGCTGGCGGAGTATCTTCTGACCCGCGACCTGGACGGCCTGGTCAAGCAACTCGGGCGGTTGGATGATTTTGGCTACCAGGCCATCCCCCGGCACGTCGAGGAGGCCATCCTCCTGCGCCAACAACTCAAAGGCGCCCAGGTGGAACTGCACGGACGGCAGATTCGTTCCGAAACCGTCCAGCGTTTCAGGGAGTTCACCGAGGCCCTCAACCGCGCGCGGAACAGCGCGGAGGACCGCGCGGCCCTGGCGCGCGATTTCGGCGGCACTTTTTGGTACTATTTCTATTCGAGAGCGGCCAGCACCCGTTAAGCAATCCGAGAGTCGTGGCGAGGTTTGGGCGGTTGAGCAACCGCCCTCCGGCCATGGATAAATCAGGACCAGCATCATTGCATGAGCGGAAGAAAGGTTCAGCGGCGGCGAGCAGGGCCGGTTCCAGGCGGCCAAAATCAAACGGACACCCGGCCTGCTCAGGCCAAGCCGGCCCCGCCCGATCCGCGTCCCAACGGCTGGCGGGTATGGCTGGAACGGGTTGGGCTGATGCTGATGGGGCCGCTGACACTGCTCCTGGCGGGCGAGGGCGGACTACGCCTGTTGGGCTATGGTTACCCTACCGCGTTTTTCGTCCAGTCAGGCGCCGGCGGCGACTACATCACCAACCAGAAATTTGCCTGGCAGTTTTTCTCCCGGGAAACAGCTCTGAAACCGTTCCTTTATACCCTGCCGGCGAAGAAGCCGGCGGGCCTGATTCGGGTCTGCATCCTGGGCGAATCAGCGGCGATGGGCACGCCTGAGCCGGCCTTCAGCTTTGGCCGGATGTTGGAAGTCCAGTTGCGCCGTGGCTACCCGGAGAAGCAGTTCGAGGTGATCAACGCGGCCATGCGGGGCATCAATTCGCATATTATCCGGACCATTGCGCGGGAATGCGCCAGGCACGAGGTCGATCTTTTCATCGCTTATATCGGCAATAATGAGGTGAGCGGGTTTCACGGTCCGGACCCGAAGTGGCCGGCGTGGACGCAATCGTTGAGGCTGATTAGAGCGGGCCAGTTGGTGAAGTCAACCCGGCTGGGGCAGTGGCTCGGCTCGCTCGCCGGCGGCCTGCTTGGTCCGGCCGCCGGGCGCCAGGGGCAAGACATGGCCTATTTTCACGAACATCGTTTGCGTGCCGATGATCGGCGCCGGGAAATGAACCTGGGGAATTTCCGGGCGAACCTGGAGGACATCTGCCGCGCCGCCACCCGCGGCGGGGGCAGGATGATCCTGTGCACCGTGCCGGTAAACCTCAAGGACTGCCCGCCGCTGGCGTCGTTGCATCGCGCCGACTTTGCCGCCGCGGAGCGGGCCCGATGGGAAGCCGCCTACGCTCAAGGCCTCCAGCTCGAAGGCCGAGGCCAGCACCGCGAAGCGATTCAACAATATGCGGCGGCGGCGGGGATTGACGACCATTATGCGGAGCTGCATTTCCGGCTGGGGCGATGTTATTTAGCCGCCGGCGATGCCGGCCAAGCCAAGCGGCATTACGCCCTGGCCCGGGATTGGGATGCGATGCAATTCCGGGCGGACAGCTCGATCAACGGCATGATTCGCCGCGTGGCGGCCGCCTGGCAGCCCCAGGGAGTCTGGCTGGCGGAGCTGGAGCAGACCCTGGCGGAGAGTGCGCTCAGCGACCACGGGCTGCCCGGCGAGAAGCTCTTCGGCGATCATGCGCACCCGACCTTTGCCGGCAATTACCTGCTGGCCCAAGGCCTTTATGCAAAGGTGGGCGAGGTCCTGGGGCCGGCTTTGGGGAAGCGGACCGCGGTGGGAATCGCCACGCCCCAGGAATGCGCCGAGGCCATCGGTTACACCTTATATGACGAACTCAACGTGATAGCCGCCCTGGTGCGGCTCACCGCCCGGCCTCCGTTCCTGGACCAATTGGACCACGCCCAGCGCCAGGCCGCCGCGGAAGCGGACATTCGCCGGCGGCTCGCTGGTTTTACCGCCCAGGACGCCGAGGTTTGCCTCAAGACCTACCAGGCTGTCCTCAATCGCCAGCCCGGCTGCTGGCCGACTCGTTTTAACCTGGGCTCCTTATGCCAGGAACTCGGACGACACTCCGCCGCCGCCGAGCAGTTCCGCTCCCTGGTCGAGCAGTTTCCCCAAATCAAGAAATTCAGGGTCGCCCTGGGCTTTTGCCTCCTGAAGTCAGGCAACCAACCGGGCGGCCTGGCTCAACTCACCGAGGCCCTCCGCCTCGACCCGGCAGACCAGGAAATCAAACGCGTTTTAGAACAGAGCGGAGGCGGCAGGTAAGGCCGCCAGCAGCTCAGCCGGGACCGACCGTTCGGGAAAGGGATGGCCAATTTTCAATTGCCAATTGCCCTCGGGGTGCGGAGGCTGGCGGAGAGCGGGCGGGCGGCGGCGAGATTTAGAATTGAAAATTGAAAATTGAAAATTGGCTCCTCCTTTGAGACCATCGCGACAATCTTCGCATGTGCGACCGCCTGCCAACACGAAGAACCGCTCGGGGACACCCTCCTGGTGCTCCAAGCCTAGATTCTTCTTTCCATGAACCGGCAGGTAGTGGGGCAGGCGTCCCGCCTGCCACCCGGGCGTCGTCTAGCGCAGCCGGCTCGGCGGCGGGTTCGGGCGGCGTCTCGCCGGCCGGGGGAACACGGCGCGAGACGCCCCCTGAACTCGCAGGGGAGGAGGCCTGCGCTACTCACCCGGGCCGGTTCCTGGTCTCAAGGGGCGGCCGAGTGGCGGCTCTGGCCGGCGCCGGGCTGATGCTCTGGTTGGGGGCGGTGGATGTGCCGGGAGTCGCAGCGGCCGGGGCCGAATCGGCGCCCAAGGCGGGGCGGGCGCCGCGGCTGTGGCCGGACTACACGGGCGTGGTCATTCCGCCGAATATCGCGCCGCTGAACTTCAAGGTGCAAGAACCTGGCGCTCGCTATCGGGTCGAGATTTACTCGGCCCGGGGCGAGCGGATTGCCCTGGCGAGCCGAAGCCCTTCCATCCGCATCCCGGCCGAGAAGTGGAAGGCCCTGTTGCGGGCCAACGCCGGGCAGTGGCTTTGCCTGGAGGTATCAGTCCAGGATTCGCAGGATCAATGGAAGCGGTTTGAGGCCGTAACCAATTCGATTGCGCGGGAGGAGATTGACCGCTGCCTGGTCTATCGCCTGCTCCAGCCGCTCTACAGTCTCTACGTCAATCTGGGGCTTTATCAGCGCGACCTGGAGTCTTTCGCGGAGCGGGCGGTGCTCGAGAACGGTAAGATCGACAAGAACTGCCTGAATTGCCACACGCCGCTCAACCACCGCGCCGACACCTTTGCCTTTCACACGCGCTCCTCGCAAAAGTTGCAGCCGATGATCCTGGTCCTGTCCAACCAGGTAGCGCGGGTGGACAAGACGATGGGCTACCTGTCCTGGCACCCCAGTGGGCGGCTGCTGGCCTTTTCGGCCAATAAACTCAACCTGTTCTATCACACGCGCGGCGAGACGCGGGACGTTTTTGACGCGCGCTCGAACCTGGGCATCTACCGGATGGATTCCAACACGGTGGTCGTGCCCCCGGCGCTGGCGCTGCCGGACCGCAATGAAACCTGGCCGTCGTGGTCGCCCGATGGCCGCTATCTCTACTACTGCAGCGCGCCGCGTCTGGCGGTGGAACAGTTCCGGCAGGTCCGCTACGACCTCATGCGCATCAGCTATGACCTGGACCGCGACCAGTGGGGAGAGCCGGAGATGCTCCTCTCAACCCAGCAGAGCGGCTTAAGCGCCGCCCAGCCCAGAGTGTCGCCGGATGGACGGTGTCTTTTGTTCTGCCTTTCGAGGTACGGCAACTTCCCCATCTACCAGCCCAGCAGCGATCTCTACGCCATGGACCTGAGCACCCGGCAGTGCCGGCGGTTGGGCATCAACAGCGACCAGGCCGATACGTGGCATTGTTGGTCCAGCAACGGCCGCTGGGTGGTCTTCAGCAGCAAGCGGCTGGACGGGCTATTTGCCCGGCCCTTCTTCAGCTACGTGGATGACCAGGGCCAGTTCTACAAACCGTTCCTGCTGCCGCAAGCCGACCCAGCCTTCTACGATTCGTTCCCCAAGACCTTCAATGTGCCGGAACTGGTCCAGGGACCCATCACCGTCCAGGAGAGCGACCTGGCCAGGGCGGTCCTCAAGCCGCTCAAAGTACTCTCGCCCAAAGGCGAGACGCGCCCCCCGGCGCCGGACCAGCCCGCCGCGACCGGGGCGAGCGAGGCGCAGGAGGGCTACCGGCAGGCCCCCAAGTGAATTCCCGTGACTTTTTAGATTATGAAAACCTTCAGTCGGCTCAACCGCCGCAATTTCCTGCAGAAATCCGGCCTCTTGGGCGCAGCCATCGCCGTAAGGCCGATGGGCCTGCCCGGGTGGTCGGCTCAATCCACGGCGGACCGGAAGCCCACCCAGCCGCTCCCGGTCATTCTGGCCACCGACATCGGTGATGACATCGATGATACATGGGCTTTGGGTCTGCTGCTCAAATGCCCGGAGCTGGACCTGAAACTGGTGGTGACCGAATACGGCAAAGCGCACTACCGGGCCAGGCTGCTGGCCAAATTCCTGCAGGCGACCGGCCATGCCGGCGTGCCGATCGCCGTCGGGCCGGATGTGGAACCGCGCGGCGAGGGGGGCCAGGCGGCCTGGGTGAAGGATTACGACTTGCGCTCCTATCCTGGCAAAATCCACCCAGAGGGCGTCCAGGCCCTGGTTGAGACGATCATGCAATCCCGCAAACCCGTGACGCTCATCTGCATCGGTCCGATGCCCAATGTGGCGGCGGCTCTGGCCCGCGAGCCGCGCATCGCCAAACGCGCCCGCTTTGTGGGCATGGATGGCAGTGTCCGGCTCGGCTACGGAGGCTCAAAAACCATCTCGGCCGAATGGAACGTCAAGGCGGCCGTTAAGGCCGCCCAGCAAGTCCTCTCGGCCCCCTGGGACATTACGATCACTCCCCTGGACACCTGCGGGCTGGTCACCCTCGAGGGCCAGCGCTATCGCCGGCTGCTCGAGGCCATCGACCCGGTCGCCTCGACCATCATCCAAAACTACCGGCTCTGGAGCCGCAGCAATAACAGCCAGGGCGAGGCCGAACGCCGTTCCAGCGTCCTGTTCGATACCGTCGCGGTCTATCTCGCCTTCAGCCAGTTGCTCTGCAAGATGGAACGGCTGGGCCTCCGCGTCTCGGACGAGGGCTACACCCTCCTTGACGACCACGCCAAGCGCATGAACGTGGCCACCGAATGGAAAAGCCTGGACGGCTACCGCGATTTCCTGGTCAACCGCCTAGTCGGCCCTTGAGCGAGGCGCTAATTCCAATTCGCGTTCAGGATGGCACAAATCCGCCGACGTATTCGGCGGTTCTTTTTCGCGCAGACGGCGCTGCTCGCACCTCATCCCGACAGGTCGGGAGGGATATGCGCCTCGTTCGCGCCTCGCCAGAGGCCCAGAGTCCTGCGCGCCTTTCGGTAACGGCCTCATTGGGCGACGCCAACGGCGTCAGGTCATACCAGCCTGGGGCAACGCCCCAGGACAGGTGTAAGAAAACACGATAGAGCGCCAACGGCGCGATTCATGGGCTCTTCCCCGCGACTTGCATACCCCGGCCCCGTGGTTCAGTCCCAGACGTATCGTTCGTCGAATTCTATTACCTGGCTGAGCGATTGGGGCGGCGCCTGCAGCCTCTCCCACGCCAGCGATGACAGGTCAATAGATCAAGTACTTAGCCCTGACTTTAAGGAACTCATCCAGGTTTTTGTGCCAGGCGGCGCGGATGTCCTTGAGCGGCTTGTGGGCTTTGAGGGCGTCGAGGGTCGGTTGGTCCAGGAGCAAGTGCTTCATTTTGTCAGGGTCAAAATCCTTGGGGTAGAGGCGGTAAAGGGTTTCGGCGAGCTGGAGGCCCAGGTCCACCACGTTGCACCGGTCGCGGTCGGTGAGCAGGATGTACACGCCGCGGCAAAGCCGGCCCTGGTGAACGCTGGCGGTGGGCGTGAAGCGGATGGGCACAAAGCACAGGCCGGGCAGAGCCGCGTCGTTCAACTCCTCGGCCAGTTTCACATCGTCGATGTAAGGCGCCCCGACCACTTCGAAGGGGGTATCGGTGCCGCGCCCGACCGAGAGGGCGCTTTCGAGCAGGCCGACGCCCGGATAAAGGATGGCCTCGGTCAGATTGCGCATGTTCGGGGAGGGGTTGCTCCACGGCAGGCCGGTCTGGTCCAGCCACAAATCGCGCCGCCAGTTTTCCAGGGGAATGACCGTTAAATCGGCGTGGCAGTGGCGTTCCGCGTTGAACATCTGCGCCAGTTCCCCAATGGTCATGGCGTAGCGCAACGGCACCAGATGGTAGCCGACAAAGCTGGGGTTGCCCATGAGCACCGGGCCGTCAATCGTCACGCCATTGAGCGGGTTGACGCGATCGAGCACGAAATATTTCTTTCCGTTGGCGGCGGCGGCCTCCATGACCTTGGCCATGGTGGCGGTATAGGTGTAGAAGCGGCAGCCGATGTCCTGGATGTCGAACACGAGCGCGTCCAGTTCCTTGAGTTGGTCCGACTTGGGCTCGAACCGCTCGCCGTAGAGGCTATAGACCGGCAGCCCGGTCGGCCCATCCACGCTGTCGCCGACGCGCTCATCCAGCACGCCGCGAAGGCCATGCTCGGGGCTGAACAGGGCCTTGAGCTGGACGCCCGGGGCGTGCTGGAGCAGGTCAATGGTCGGATTGCGCTGCCGATCCTGGCCGGTGTGATTGGTCACCAGGCCGAGGCGCAGCCCCTTAAGCGGCGCGAAATTCTGCTTTACCAGCACATCAATCCCGTTGAGCGTCCTGGCCTGCGGCAGGCGCGGCTCGGGGCTGGCCGGCCGGGCCGGGGGCGCGTCGGCTTCCGGCGGCGGCGCCAGCGCGGCGGGCACATAGACAAAATTGAAGTCGCTGATCGCCTCCGCCGCCAGCGTGCCGAGCGTGGCCCGCAAAGGACCCACATTGCCGCTCTCCTGCGGGTGATTGCGATTGGAGAGAAAGATGACGAAGCTCTGCGAAAAGGGATCGAGCCAGAGCGAGGCGCCCGTCCAGCCCGTGTGGCCGTAAGAGCCAAGCGGGAAGTATTTCCCGCGCGGCCCGCTGTAGCCCGAATAGATGTCCCAGCCCAGCCCCCGGCGCACCGGGAGGGATTCGGGGGTCTGCACGCTGGTCATCAGGCGGACCGTCTGCGGCTTGAAGATGCGCACACGGTCGAGCGCGCCCTCGTGCAGGAGCATCCGCGCATACCGCGCCAGGTCCGCCGCGGTCGTGAACAACCCGGCATGGCCGGCGACACCGCCCATGTGGCGGGCGGTCGGGTCGTGCACCACCCCCCGCCAGGGTTGGCCGTTCGCCACCTCGGTCGGGGCGATGCGCGCCCGCTTCGATTGGGGCGGCAGATACGCGGTGTCGACCATTTTCAACGGCCGGTAAATCTCGCGGTCCACAAACTCCTGGAGCGGGGTGTGGCTGACCCGCTGGACGATCTCGCCCAGCAGGAAGAAATTGACGTCGCTGTAGCGAAAGGCCGTGCCGGGGGCGCTCAGGAGCTTCTCGGCGGAGGCCTTCTGAATGGCGGCTTGCTGCCCGTGCCAGTCGGTTCGCGTCTCGATGTCCCCGCGGAGGCCCGAGGTGTGCGTCAGCAGTTGGCGGACCGTAATGGCCTCCTTGCCGTCGCCCTTGAATTCCGGGAGGTAGGTCTGGACCCGCTCGTCGAGTTTTAGCTGGCCGCGCTCGGCGAGCAGCATCACGGCCGGCGTGCAGGCGGCCACTTTGGTCAGCGAGGCCACATCGAAAATCGTGTCCTCGGTCATCGGCTCGGCCGCCGGGACCAGGGCGCGGAGGCCATAGGCCTTGTGGTAGCTGGCCCCGCGATGCTCGAACCACAAAACCCCGCCCGGGCACCTTTTCTCGGCCACCGCCTGAGCAATGGCGGCGTCCATCTCCGCAAGCTTCTCGGGCCGGAACACGGGTTGGGCGGCCGACGCTGGCGGCGGGGTGGTCTTGCAGGAGGAAAGGCAAAGGAGCATCACAGCCAGACTGACCACACCCAAGCCAAGGACCAACGCGCGCAACTGTTTCATGAGTCCCGATTAAATCTGTGCCCGGCGAATTCGACAACTGGATTCTGGGGGACGTGGCGGGGGCCGGGCGCAGGTTAGATTATTCGGGCCGGGGTTAATTGCTTGCTGCGCGAGGACGGCTCGGTTACCCAGGAACGGTGCGAAACCTGTCGCGACCGCGCGCGGCCCAACAGATAGAGTTGCCTTTGGGGCCGGCGCCGCCCGAGGCGGCGGCCGAAGATTGGCTGCTGGCCGGCGCGCGGCGCGTGCGTTTGCGCCTGGTCCGCAATCGCCGCGCGCGCCGATACGTCCTGCGGCTGGGCCCGGATGGCGCGGCCCGCGTGACCATTCCGCGCGGCGGCTCCATCGCCGAGGCCAGGCAATTCGCCCACCGGAACGCGGCCTGGGTCGAGGAAGAACTGCTGCGGCTGGCCAGCCGGCCTTCAGGGCCGAGGGCCTGGCGGGTCGGGACGGAAATCGTTTTCCGCGGCGAACCGGTCCGGCTGGAGACCGGCGGCAACGGCCAGAGCGGCGGCGTCCGCTTCGGCGACCAGAGCCTGGGTGTCCCGGATGCCGCCGGCGACCTGCGGGCGGCCGTGGAGCGGCATCTCTGGCAACTGGCGGCGCGGGAATTGCCCGCCCGGCTGCTGGAACTGGCCGCCGCGCACCAGATTCCGGCGCCGCGGGTGAGGGTGCGCAACCAGCGCTCGCGGTGGGGTTCCTGCTCCCGGCGCGGCACCATCTCCCTGAACTGGCGCCTGGTGCAGACGCCCCCCTGGGTGCGCGACTACCTCATCCTGCACGAACTGGCGCATCTGCGCGAGATGAACCACTCGCGCCGCTTCTGGGGCGAGGTGGCCCGGCTTTGCCCTGAATTCGCCGAGGCCGAAGGCTGGCTCAAAAAGCACTCGGGGCTGTTGCGATAGGACGCAAACAAGGTTTTTGGCAGTCTCATTAGCCCCCCGTCTCACGGGTTCAGTCGAGGCCACCCCGCTCGCGCCGAGCGTGCTAAGCGCCCGTGCAAAAACAAATTCCGATTTTCTCCAACCCGGAGGGTTGGTAGAAAGTAGCCGGTGGTCGTTCAGGGTAAAGGGGGAACGACCACCGGGCTCCCGATTCCGAATCGGGAC